>ERZ779866.3363-NODE-3363-length-13058-cov-3.327924_pt1 | contig 13058 bp, 14 predicted proteins | sample MGYA00511248_ERZ779866 | MGnify/ENA primary metagenome ERZ779866 (study PRJEB29588, sample SAMEA2155758) | human gut metagenome | biome: human gut; feature: human-associated habitat; material: faeces | place: Denmark | collected 2008/2010 ... | reverse complement strand
AGGTCCTCCATCAGAACACGCTCGGTCAGCTTATGAAAATCTTTTGCAGCGGATAAGTAGTCGCGGATTTCATTGTCAGCTAGAATCGTAGCCTTTACTTGCTTTGGAGCCGAGCGACAGATTCCTTGTACTGGATTTCTTTCAATCAAGCCACGGTTTACTGCCTGGCTTAGCACCTTTGAGAGTAGATTTTGAATATGCCGCATAGTCTGCTGGGATAGTGGTTTCCCATTCCGTTTGTTTCCATGCAGTTGATGCTCTTCCAGAAACTCCTCTATCTTTTGCGTCGTCAGGGATTCCAGCGGACAATCCCCTATCCAAGGCAGAATATGATTTTTCAATACATAGCGATGCGCTTCGCAGGTCGTATGCCTCACACTCGGTGCGTCATAGTTTTTTGTCAGAAAGCGACCCATTCTTTTACTGTCATACGCAACTTATCTGGAGGAACATCTCAATGGCTTTCCTCACTATGATGACGAGGTCGTTCGCAAGATGATTGAACGGGTCACTGTAGTCGATGCGGAAACAATCCGGGTCAAGTTCCGATACAGCGATTTGGAGATTGAACAGTCCGTATGCTAAAATAGAGACAAGGAGCGATTTACTTATGGAAATTTTTATAACAGGAGATACACATGGAGATTTCTGCCGGTTCCGGCCCGACATCTTCTATGAGCAGGAACACATGACCAAGGAGGATTTGGTTCTGGTCTGTGGAGACTTTGGTGGAATCTGGTACGGTGATCCACGGGATGATGCAGGACTGGACTGGCTGGATAGTCTGCCCTACACCACGGCCTTCGTGCTCGGGAACCATGAAAACTATGACGCCTACAAAGGTTATCCCAAAGAGGAGTGGCATGGCGGACAGATCCAGAGGATACGTCCCTCCGTCCTGCATCTCATGCGGGGCCAGGTATATGAGCTCAACGGCAGGAAGTTTTTTACCATGGGCGGCGCATCCTCCCATGATATCCAGGATGGTATTCTGGAGCCGGACGATCCAGACTTCGAGGAAAAGTTTCAGCAACTCGAACAGCGCGGTGCGCTGTTTCGTGTGAACCATCGTTCCTGGTGGGCCGAGGAACTGCCCAGCGAAGCGGAATATCTGGAAGCCAGAGCAAATCTGGAGCGTGTCCACTGGAATGTGGATTACATCATCAGCCACTGCTGCCCCTCCAGCATACAGGATGTGTTCAGCGGAGGAATGTTCAAGAAAGACGCACTGACCGAGTTCTTCGATGAAGTGTGTCAGAGATGTACCTTCCGGTATTGGTTCTTCGGCCACTACCACAGCAACATGGTGATCGAGAAAAAGTATGCTATGCTATATGAGCAGATCATAAGACTGAAGTAAGAAAGAGGGCTGTGCTGACGCATGGCCCTTTTTTCCTATCCTGTTTGCACATGGCTTTGTCAGTATGTCAATATGGGGGTTCGGAAATGGCTTGAAAAAAGCGCAGAAATACAAAAATACAAGTTGTGCAAAACCCTGAATCCATTGAGCCGCAAGGCTTTCCGGGCTGTATCTTTTTCGGCAACAAAAGACAAAAAGAAAGACATGACCTTTGGTCATGTCTTTCTTTTTTGGTTTCGCGGGCCAAGGGCGGCTTCCGCCCTTTGGTTTAAAATGCTCGGAGGAAATGAATTCCGCCTGCGCCGAGGTTTTGCCTGCGGCAAAACACTCGTACGGCGCAAAAGCGCCGCTGGCCAGAAGGCCGGTTGGGAGGTTTTGTTTCTTCGTATCCCTTTTATGACTCGTGTTTCAAAATATCGATTTTAACCGCCATATTTCCACAAAAAAGACACGCTTGCGGCGTGTCTTTTTTCGTGGCACAGGGGAGGAGGAACGTCAGGGGGAAGAGCATACCAGAAAAAGCTTCCTATGAAGGAGCCTGGTTTTATGATGAATAGAGCGAAAATGCGATAGGCGCATGCGTTTTGGGATAAGGATTGAAAACCCGGAGCACGGGGATAGCGGCGTGCGCGGTCAGGAGGGCTCTGCGTCTGTATTCATGGCGGTCAGGAAAAGCTTCAGCAGGCGCTCGGCATATTCCTGCTCCCGCCCGGTACAGCTCTGGAGGAGAAGGAACAAAGACTCGTCCGCAGGGGCATCTGTTTTGCCCAGCAGAATATAATCTGTGGTCAGCCGCAGGGCGGAGGCCATGCGGCACAGGGTTGGAATTGACATTCCCTTGCAGCCCAGCTCAATATCAGAACAGAACTTGGGGGTGATATCCAGCAGCTCCAGCATCTGCTCGCCGGGCTTTGCGTAGGAAAGATAAAACGCCAGCTCCTGCGGGTCAGCAGTCGGGTGCAGCTGCTCATACATCATGGTACAAAGTTTTCCGTAATCGTTTATCTGCATGGCTCCTCCCTTGCCTGTTCGGCATCGTCCTGCGCAATCTCGTCGATGATGGCACGCAGCTGCTCGACGCCGTCCCCTTTGACCGCAGAAAACGGAATCATGTGGATTTGGTCGGCAAAGGGGATTTCCTGCATCAGCGCTGCCATCCGCTCCTCCTGCTGTTTTTTGGAGAGTTTATCCTTTTTGGTCAGCACGATAACAAAAGGAAACTCGTTCTGAATCAGGAAATCCACCATCATCAAATCGTCCTTGGTCGGCGGATGGCGCATATCAATCAGCTGAAAGACCAGCTCGATGCGGCGGTCGCTGTTGAAGTAGGTTTCAATCAAATCCGACCAGCGCTGTTTTTCTGCCTGTGCCACCTTGGCATAGCCGTATCCGGGCAGGTCTGCAAAGCGGACATTTTCCAGCCTGAAAAAGTTGATGGTCGCTGTTTTGCCCGGCACCGCACTGACCCTTGCCAGATTGCGGCGATTGAAAATCTTGTTGATGAGGCTGGATTTTCCCACGTTGGAGCGCCCTGCAAAGGCAATCTCCACCAAGTCCGATTGGGTCAGCTGGCTGGCTTTACCAAAGGAGGTTTCAAAGACAACATTGTTGTAGTTCATGCGTTTGCCGCTCCCTTCTTCTGTTTAGGCGTTCATCTGCGGAGATTTGCGGCTGTGCTTGTGGACAACCTTCTCTGCTACATCCAGGCACTCCGGTGCCTCCTGCTGCTCCTGCGACGGACACAACGGCAGCGGCAGCAGCGCTGTATCCAGCACTGTCCCGATTTCTCTCGCAGTCACAAACTTTACGTTTTCCTTGACCACCGGGTCCACCTCATACAGGTCCGGCTCGTTGGCCTGCGGAATGATTACCGTTTTCATCCCGTTGCGGTAGGCAGCCATCGTCTTTTCTTTCAGTCCGCCGATGGGCAGCACTCTGCCGCGCAGGGTGATTTCACCGGTCATGGCAACATCATGGCGCACCGGCATCCCGCTGAGGGCAGACACCAGCGCGGTGGTAATGGTCACACCTGCCGACGGTCCGTCCTTTGGAACAGCGCCTTCCGGGAAGTGGATGTGGATGTCCTTCTCCTTATAGAAATTCTTGTCGATGCCATAGCGGTCGCACAAGCCGCGGACACAGGTGATGGCAGCGCGGGCAGATTCCTTCATCACATCTCCCAGCGAGCCGGTCAGCTCCAGCTTGCCGGTTCCTTCCACCACAGCGACTTCCGCCTGCAAAATCTCTCCGCCGACCGAGGTCCACGCCAATCCGTTGACCACACCGACCAGATTTTCTTTTTCCATGTCGTCGTCCTTATATTTTTGTGGACCCAACAGGGTTTCCAGCATCTTCTCGCTGATATAGCAGCTCTTCTTTTCGCCTGCCACAATCATCTTCGCACTCTTGCGGCACAGGGAGGCGATTTCACGCTCCAGATTTCGCACGCCTGCTTCGCGGACATAATGGTCGATGATGGAATAAAGGGTGTCGTCATAAAACCGGCAGTTTCTGCCGCTGAGCCCATGGCGTTTGACCTGCTTGGGAACCAGATAGCGTTTGGCAATCTGGAATTTTTCCTCGCGGGTATAGCTGGAAAGCTCGATAATTTCCATACGGTCGTACAAAGGCGCCGGAATGCCCGACGGGTCGTTTGCCGTTGCAAAGAAGAGCACATTGCTCAAATCCATCGGGATTTCCAGATAATGGTCGCGGAACGCAAAGTTCTGCTCGGAGTCCAACACCTCCAACAGCGCTGAGGAAGGGTCGCCCTTGTAATCGCTGCCCAGCTTGTCGATTTCATCCAGCAGCATCAGCGGGTTCATGCTGCCCGCCTGCTTGATGGCAGAAACAATCCTGCCGGGCATCGCACCGATATAGGTCTTGCGGTGACCGCGGATTTCTGCCTCGTCTCGCACGCCACCCAGACTCATGCGGACATAGTTTCGTCCCATTGCAGCGGCGATGGATTTTGCAATCGAGGTCTTGCCCACACCGGGAGGACCCACCAGACAGATGATCTGTCCTTTGATGTTTGGTTCCAGCTTGCGCACTGCCAAAATCTCCAGGATTCTTTCTTTCACCTTCTGCAAGCCGTAGTGGTCGGCATCCAGTTGCTCCTGTGCCTGGTGGATGTCCAGCCGCTCCTGGGTCATGTGGTTCCACGGCAGAGAGAAGACTGTATCCAGATAGTTTCTGGACACCATTGCCTCCTGGCTGTTGTACATCATCTTGGAAAGCTTGTTGATTTCCTCAGTCAGCTTCTTTTCGGTTTCTTCGTCGGGAGCCATCTCCTTGAGTTTCTGACGGTACTGCTCGATTTCCTGGTCGCTGTCCTCATCCTCGCCCAGCTCGGCATGGATGGCTTTGAGCTGTTCCCGCAGGTAGTATTCCTTCTGGTTGCGGTCCACCTGTTCCTTCACCCGCTCGGCAATGCTGCGCTCGATGGACAAAATCTCATTCTCCCGACGCAGCAGCGAGGAGAGAATCTCCATGCGTTTGCGGATGCTCGACTCCTCCAGAATCATCTGCTTGTCCTCGATGGAAAAGCCCAGATTCTGTGCCAGATATTCGCTGATGTACACCGGGTCCTCCGAACCGATGATGTTTACCACCAGCTCCTTGGGCATCTTGGGCGCATAGTAGCAGTATTCCTCGAACAAATCCTTGACCACCCGCATATAGGCGTCGATGGTCACCTGCTTGCCCTGCTCGACCGGCAGCATCGGAATTTCTTCGCACATCACCTCATAAAACGGGGTATCCTTGACCAGCTCGCACATCCTTGCGCGGTACTGTCCTTCCACGACCACCCGCATCACTTCGCTTTGTGCCTTGAGAATCTGTTTGACCTTTGCTACCACACCAACGGTGTAGAGGTCGTCCTTGCCCGGGTTTTCCACCCTTGTATTCTTCTGGGTCACCAGAAAGATTTTCTGGTTGCCCTGCATCGCCTGATTGAGTGCCAGAATCGACTTTTTGCGCGCCACATCAAAATGCAGCACCATCTTCGGGAACATCACCAGCCCACGCATTGCGATGGCTGGCAGGCGCAGTGTCTGCACCTGGTTTATCTGAATCTGCTCTTGGGTCATTCTAATCACCTTTCCTTCCCTGGGAAATCCTTCCTGTCGGATGCTCCTATCTATTGAACACCGCTCTAAAGCTGTGCGCTAAAGAGACAGATTTTTTCCTTAGTCATTTTATTATATAGCAAAGGAACGCCTGTGTAAAGCAGCAGACGTTCCTTTGGTAGTACAAATTCCATCTCTTGCTCTGCGTTCAAACGCATTAAGCAAAAGTTTTTTTGTTCTTACGGGATTTTGCCTGGTCCTGTGCCACCGGTATCATCATGCGCACCGGCACTTTGAGCGGGTCGCGCTCGAACACAAAGGATTTTTTATCCTCGATGCCTTCTTTGGTCACCACGATACGGGTGATGGTTGGGTCGGACGGCGTATCGAACATCAAGCCGTCGAGTACCTCTTCCATGATGGCACGCAGTCCGCGTGCGCCGGTCTTTCGTTCAATCGCGCGCTCCGCGATGGTTTCCAGCGCCTGCGGCTCAAATTCCAGCTGCATTCCCTCCAGCTCAAACAGCTTTTTGTACTGTTTGACCAGCGAGTTCTTCGGCTCGGTCAGGATGCGCACCAGGCTCTCCTTGTCCAGTCCGGTCAGGGTTGCAATAATCGGCAGACGGCCCACCAGCTCCGGGATCAGTCCAAACTTGACCAAATCCTGCGGGGTGATCTGTCCGAGCAGAACATCCTGCTCCAACAGGGTCTTATCCTTAATCTGTGCGCCAAAGCCCAGAGAGGACTGTGCAACGCGGTTTTCGATGGCTTTCTGGATGCCGTCAAATGCACCGCCGCAGATGAACAGGATTTTGGAGGTGTCGATCTGCAAAAATTCCTGGTTCGGATGTTTTCTTCCGCCGTGGGGCGGCACATTGGCTACCGTGCCCTCCAGAATCTTCAACAGGGCTTGCTGCACGCCCTCGCCGCTGACGTCGCGAGTGATGGAGGTGTTCTCGGATTTTCTGCCGATTTTATCAATCTCATCAATGTAGATGATGCCGGTCTGGGCACGCTCGATGTCCCAATCTGCCGCCTGAATCAGACGCAGCAGGATATTTTCCACGTCCTCACCCACATAACCGGCTTCGGTCAGGGTGGTCGCGTCCGCAATGGCAAACGGAACGTTCATCGTTTTTGCCAGCGTCTGTGCCAACATGGTTTTACCGACACCGGTCGGACCCACCAGCAGCACATTGCTCTTGGTCAGTTCGACGTTGTCGTCATCATCTTTAAGGAATATTCTTTTGTAATGGTTATAAATCGCCACGCACAGTGCGCGCTTTGCCCGGTCCTGTCCAATGACATATTCGTCGAGCACCCGCTTGATGTCCTGCGGCTTTGGCATCGGGATGGTATCGGACACCGTTTCCCGTTTTGCCCGCGGCTCGCTTGCACGCTGCGAATCCCCATTGAGGACCTCCTGGCACAGCTCGATGCACTCATTACAGATACATACGCCCGGACCGGCAATCATACGCTCTACCTCGTCCTGATATTTTCCGCAGAACGAGCATCTTAACATTTTATCATCATTCCTTGGCATTGCCGCAACACCGATCCTTACCGTTTATCAATGATTCTGTCTACCAGACCGTACTCCAGTGCCTGCTGTGCGGTCATAAAGTTGTCGCGCTCGGTATCGCGCTCGATGACCTCCAGCGGCTGTCCGGTCGCTTCAGACAGCATTTTGTTCAGCTTTTTCTTGACATCCAGAATCCACTCGGTATGGATGCGCATATCGGTCGCCTGACCCTGCGCACCGCCGGATGGCTGGTGAATCATGATGGTGGAGTTTGGCAGCGCAAGACGTTTGCCCTTGGTTCCTGCCGACAGCAGGAAGGCACCCATCGAAGCTGCCATGCCCATGCAGATGGTGGAAACATCGCATTTGATATATTTCATGGTATCATAGATTGCAAGACCGGCTGTTACCGAGCCGCCCGGGCTGTTGATGTAAAGGCTGATGTCCTTATCGCTGTCCTGACCCTCCAGATACAGCAGCTGCGCTACCACCAAGCTTGCGGTCGCGTCATTTACCTCATCACACAGCATGATGATCCTGTCATTGAGCAGTCGGGAAAAAATATCATAGGAGCGCTCTCCACGATTGGTCTGCTCGACTACATATGGTACTAAAGCCATTGACAAAACCTCCCTTTTTTCTTTAAACACATTCTTCCGCCGAAGCGTGCGCAGAAAGTAGCCCTGTCCGGGCACTGCTCTATTTGCATCCGGCGGTATTTCAAAAAAGCATCTGCCAGAAATATCCTTGCCATCTGCCCTATCTTTTAAACGCGGCTACGGCAAAAAAGTTGAAAGGAAAGCCTTTTCTGGCTGGTCAATACGAAAAAATGCGACCGGCTGGTGCCAGCCGGCCGCAAACGGCTATTTCATCGTTTCTAATTATACAGGGAACCATCAGACAGGTGTTGTATATTTTGTGAACGATTTTTTAAAAGCTTGCCTGTTTTGGAGGATTATTCCTCGTCTGCTTCTTCAGCTGCTTCGCCTTCTGCTTTCTTCTTGGACTTAGCAGCGGTCTTCTTTACCTTTTTCTCGGTAACTTCAGCAGATTCTTTTACCAAGTCGATTGCCTTGTTTACAGTAACGTCTTTAGCAATCTCTGCTGCCGGCAGGATGCCTTTTACCTTTTCTACGTCGATGCCGTAGTTCTGCGCAATCTTCTCGTACTCAGCCTGGATGTCCTCTTCGGAAGCGGTCAGCTGCTCAACCTCAGCAATCTTCTCCAGAGCCAGTCTGATCTTGACCTGTCTTTCAGCAGATTCCTGGAAGGTAGCACGGAAGGTCTTCATGTCAGAACCGGTGTAGTGCAGGTACAGGTCGAGGTTCATGCCCTGGGACTGCAGACGGTAACTGAAATCGTTGACCATCTCGTTGATTTTGTTTTCGTACATGCACTGTGGAATTTCGCCTTCCATGTTTTCGATTACAGTGCTGATCAGGCTGTTTTCCATGTCAACCTGTGCTTTTTTGTCAGCTTCCTGCTGCAGTTTTTCCTTAACATCCTTTTTCAGGTCTGCCAGGGTGTCGAATTCGCTGACGTCTTTTACAAACTCATCGTCCAGAGCCGGCAGCTCCTTCTCCTGAACAGCGTTTACCTTTACTTTAAAGATAACTGCCTGACCTTTGAGGTCCTCTGCATGGTAATCTTCCGGGAAGGTAACGTTTACTTCGAACTCGTCGCCTTCTTTGTGACCAACTACCTGCTCTTCAAAGCCAGGGATGAACTGACCGGAGCCGAGTACCAGCGGGAAGTTTTCACCCTTGCCGCCTTCGAATGCAACGCCGTCTTTGAAACCTTCAAAGTCGATCAGAGCGGTGTCGCCGTTCTTTGCAGCTCTTTCAACATTGGTCAGACGGGAGTTTCTCTCTCTCATTCTGTCCAGCTCTGCGTTGACGTCAGCAGCCATGATGGTCTCTACGATCTTTTCAGCTTTGATGCCTTTGTAGTTTTTAACGGTAACTTCCGGTTTTACGGTAACGGTTGCTTTGAAGCTGAAGCCTTTGCCGTCCTCTACCTGCAGGTCGGATACATTTGCACGGTCAACCGGCTCGATTTTTGCTTCTTCAACAGCTGCTTCGTAAGCTGCTGGGTATACCATATTGATGGCATCGTCATAGAAGAACTCTTTGCCATACATTTTTTCGATCATTGCTTTTGGAGCCTTGCCTTTGCGGAAGCCCGGCAGAGCGATGGATTTTACCTTCTTTTTATACGCCTTTACCAGAGCGTCCTGGAACTGCTCCTCGCTTACCTGGATCTGCAGCTCCACAGTGTTGTTTTCAAGTTTGTTTACAGAAGTCAAACTCATTTTACTTTACATTCCTTTCTTTTTCTGTGCCGAATCAGATGACAGTGCGTCCTGAGCCGATCATCGCCGGCTTTTGTGCAGGTCTTTGTGACATGAACGCCGTCGGGCAGCCCATATCCTCGGCGATGTTCCAACCAGAAGCCCTGCGGTCATCTTTATCATCGGAACAGACCCCTACCCTCATCCTGAAAAGCAACGGCACATTTTCTATTCTATCAAAAGCGTCCGTCCCTGTTTGTTGGGAAAACGACGCCCTTTACAGAATGATCCAAACAATTATAGCACATTCTTTTTAGAAATTCCACCGGTTGACGGGAATAATTTACGGTTTATCCAATCTTTTTCGGCATAAACCGCAGATAATCCGCCGATACCATTTCCAGCTGCACCCCGCACCACTCTCCTTGAAAAGCAAAACGACAGCCTTGCGAATGGATATGTCCGTAGTAGCAGCGGCGCACACCGTACTGGTTCATCACTTCAAAAAATTCCGGTATGCTGTCCTGCATAAAAACAGGCGGGTAGTGCAAAAACAGCACCTTCTCCTGCTCGCCGAACCGCTGTGCATCCTGAAGGGATGCCCGGATCCTGCCCGCCTCGCGGTTGATAATCTTTTTGTCGTGCTCCTGTCCCTGTTCAAACATCCAGCCGCGGGAGCCGCACAGACTCAGTCCTTCCACGCTGACCGCATTGTTGTGCAGGATGCTCAAACTGTCCAGCCCGTTTTCTTCCAAAAAGCTCTCCATCTTTGCGCGGGTGGTCCACCAGTAGTCGTGGTTGCCCTTCATCAGGATTTTTTTTCCGGGCAGCCGGTGCAGAAAAAGGAAATCCTCCTTTGCCTGCTCCAGACTCATCCCCCAGGAAACATCTCCCGGGATGATGACGGTATCCTGCGGCTGCACCACTGAGCGCCAGTTTTCCTCCAGGCGCTGCATATAGTTTTTCCATCCGCCAAAAATGTCCATCGGTTTGTCGGTCGAGAGGGACAGATGGGTATCTCCAATCACAAAAAGCGACATTCGTCAATTCCTTTCCGAAGTACCAAAAAGATGAGGCATAAATCGCTGCGGTCCAGCCTGATACAGTTCATCCAACACATCCAGATGCTGCATCAGATAAAGCTTGCCGGCAATCGCCGCAAACTTTTCCCAATAGCGTCCGGTTTGCGCCCGGTACAGCCATTGTTCCTGTTCGGAGCCATCCTTGCAGGCAAGCGCCTGGCGCAGCTGCTCGAGCGCGTGCACCTGATGCTCCTCAATCCAGCCGGAGGGGTCAAAGGAAGCAAGCTCCTTCCCGCAGGCAAGCAGATGGGCAAAGCCCTCGTCAAAGCAGATAAACCGCAGCTGCTCCCGATAGGAGGCGTCTGGATTTGGACGCCATCTCTGGTGCAGCAGAGCATGGGCAGTTTCATGGGTCAGCATCTGTCGGGCAAACTCCCGCGGATTCTGGTAACTTAAAAATCTGCCCATATCAAAGACGACCCATTCCCTGCCGTCGTGCTCGCACACCATCGCATCATAAGGAGCCGGAATCCCGACGGTGAGCAGCACCGGATAATCCCGTAGCTCCTTTTGATAGTCGGGAAAAAGCCGCGTATAGTAGGCTGCGTTACAGGGAACAAATTCCTGTGCCATTTGGGTAATCTGTCCGGCAAGCTGTCCTATCTCGCTTTGCCTTGTCTGCACGTCGCTCAAATCAAACAGGCGTTTTCCCGGCTCGATCTCCGAAAAAACCCAGCTATCCAAATCGGTGCTGCCACCCAGAAAATCGTCCACAATCTGCCTGTCGAGCTTCATAACATCTGCCTCCTAGTAGCCAAGCTGCACCTGGCTGCGTTTGTGCTGGGCAACCACGCGGTATTTTACCTTGCGGGATTTAAAGCGATAGCTGACCCCATCACATCCGTAACGGCTGAAGGTGAACACCCGGTCGCTGACTGCATCCAGGCTGTTTTCCAGCTGGGATGGGTCGATTCCCATTTCACTAAAATAGTCTTTATTGCGCATCATCTAACATTTTCCTCAAAGAACCGCAGCGCGTTGTCGAACATAATCTTGTCCGAAACGCGTCGGCTGATTCCGTTTTCTACCATATAATCTCCAAAGGAGGCAAACAGAGCCGGATTGTCCATCTGGCTGGTGATGCCGCCGTCAAAATCGCTGCCGCAGCAGATGACATCCTCGCCGCCCAGTTCGAGCATCCGGTAAACATGGCGGAACAGCTCGGCTTTGGAGTCCTTCATCGGCTCGTCAGAAACAAAGTTGTGCAGCAGGTTCAGTCCGCACAGACCCTTGTGCTCCACAATGTACTGGAACATCTCCTCGGTCAGGTTGCGTTTGTGCGAGCAGATGGAGCGCAGATTGGAGTGGGTTGCAATGATCGGTTTGGTTGCCAGACCGCCCATCAGCTCCTCCATGCCCTTGTCGTTGAGGTGGGAAACGTCCACGATGATGTTCTGACGCTCCATCTCTTTAACGGCTTCTCTGCCGAAATCTGTGAAGCCCATCTGCGGGTCAACGTTGCCCGATGCCAGCTCGTTTGGACCGTTCCAGGTCAGGGTCATCATCTTGACACCGTCGCGTGCCAGCTTTTCGATGTTTTCCAGTTTGCCGCCCAGAACCGCTGCACCCTCTACCGACAGGACAGCCGCACATTTTTTAGCAGCGGTGATGCGTTTGATGTCGTCAGCATTGTGAACGAATTCCACAATGTCCTTGTGCTCGTCGAGCATCTTGTGGAAATATGCGCGCACCCTCTCGTAATATTCCATTGCATCCGCTCCGCGTTTGCTGTCTGGAATAAAAATTGCAAAGGTCTGGCACCATTTTTCCACCTGTGGCAGGTAGCGCAGGCTCAGCTGACAATTTTCAGTGAGCATATTTTCCCCATGTTCTTCCATTCTTTCGATGGTGTCGCAGTGCAAATCAAACAGTTTCATAATCCTTCATTCCTTTCAACATCGTTTGTGTATATTCGATCAACCGCCTTACAAAGCGGTATCGTACAAAGAAAAGGCATTTGGATAGTACTCCAGTCCCACCACCTGCCGACCGCGAAAGGTCACGCACGCCACGTCAAAGCGCGGCTGATAACAGGCGAAACTGGTGTGGTTCATCAAAAACCGCTGGGCACACAGCAGCACTCTGCGCCGCTTTTGGGGAGTCAAAGCAAGCTGTGCTGCGACCATAGCACCCTCCTTGCGGGATTTGACCTCGGTGAAAATCAGGTGCTTGCCGTCGCAGGCGATGATGTCGATCTCCTCGTGGTGTCCACCGGCTGCATGATAATTGCATTGTACCACAAAACACCCCTGTTGGACAAGATATTCCCGCACTGCAATCTCGCCCAATTTTCCAATCGTCATCTTCTCCACGGCAAGCTATCCCCTGTTCAAAATCTTCTTTAAAAAGCTCAGTCGGTGCTGCGGGCAGACACCGAACTGTTCGATGCGCTCATAGTGCAGCTTGGTCGGGTAGCCCTTGTGTTTGGCAAAGCCATACTGCGGGTAAAGCGCATCCAACTGCAACAGCTGATGGTCCCTGGTCACCTTGGCAAGCACCGATGCCGCTGCAATCGCCGCAGAATTGGCGTCCCCTTTGATGACCGTTTGGGTCGGCTGCATAATTTTGGGGTCGCGGTTGCCGTCCACCAGAAGGATGTCGGGATGCAAAGAAAAGTTTTCCTCCAGCTTCTGCACCGCGCGGCTCATCGCCAGAAAGGTGGCGTTGAGGATGTTGAGCTGGTCGATCTCTCCACAGTCCGCCTGTCCGATGCCATAGGCTACGGCAG
>ERZ779866.3358-NODE-3358-length-13072-cov-5.235845_pt1 | contig 13072 bp, 10 predicted proteins | sample MGYA00511248_ERZ779866 | MGnify/ENA primary metagenome ERZ779866 (study PRJEB29588, sample SAMEA2155758) | human gut metagenome | biome: human gut; feature: human-associated habitat; material: faeces | place: Denmark | collected 2008/2010 ... | reverse complement strand
TAGATACTGTGTTTTAGCGGATAATCAGATTTTTATTGTGTTTTTCTTTTTAAAAATTATTAGAAAATGATTTTCAAATCACATTATCAAAAAATATTGCCGATGCAAAAGAAATAATAGATGATCAAGATTATCAATTCGATGTGATGCTTATAGATTTAATTACCGAAGGAGCGATGGACCTTATTCGTCAAATAAAAAAGAATAAACGATTAGCTCCAGTACCTATTGTCGCTTTAACTGCAAGTGATAATCCTAAAGACTTAATTCAAGCTTTTGACTATGGAGTTTATGATTGTATTCAAAAACCCATTTATGAAGAAGTTGTTTTAAGAAGAGTCAAAAATGCGGCCAATAATTATCTAAGATTAAAAGAAATCAATCAGTTAAGAGAATCTATTTTAAATAATCAACAAATAGATGAACTGACTAAAATCTATAATTTAGATACTGCTAAATGGTTGATTAATGAAAAATTAAATGAAAATAAAAATGGTACAAAAATACTTTTTCTTTTCCATTTAAAAGGTTTAAAAGAAACCTATCTACAAGAAGGAAAAATGCGAGGGGATAGTCTTGTTAAAGAAATTAGTGATTTTATTTCGATGAATTTTAGGAATATTGATATTTTAGGAAGAGTACAAGAAGATGAATTTATTTGTTTTGTCAATCATTTAATGTCAAAAGAACTTGCAAGTTTAAGAAAAGAAGAAATGCTTCGTTTATTTAGACAAAAGAAACTTTCTGATATTTCTGAAAATATTGAATTAGAAATAGGCTTCTTTGAAACAAGTCAGGAAGTTACTTATGAAAGTATGTATCAAGAAGCAAAAAAGAGTATAAAAAATAGCCAAGACTAAACTTGACTATTTTTTATTTATTTGTAAGAACCAGGTCCTGCTTTGACAACAGTATTTGGTAAATTATATTTTTTAAAGTTTTCTTGGAACATTTTAGTAAGTTTTTTAGCTGTTTTATCATATTCACGTTTATTAGACCAAGTATTTTTAGGATTCAACATTTCAGCTGGAACTCCTGGACAGCTTCTAGGAATTTTTAAGTTAAAGAATGGTTCTTTAACATATTCTACAAAGTCTAAATCTCCATTTAAGGCAGCGTTGATCATGGCACGTGTATATTTTAATGGAATACGATGTCCTTTACCATAAGAACCACCTGTCCATCCTGTGTTAATTAAGAAAACATTTGCTCCTGATTTTTCAACACGACGACCAAATTGGTGAGCATATAAAGCTGTATCTAATGGGAAGAAAGGTTCCCCAAAACATGTTGAAAATGTAGCTTCTGGTTCAGTAACGCCATTTTCTGTTCCAGCAAGTTTGCTTGTATATCCTGAAACAAAGTGGTAGATAGCAGCATTACGATCAAGTTTTGAAATAGGTGGTAAAACACCAAAGGCATCAGCCGCTAAAAAGAAAATGGTACGTGGAATAGGTCCAACCCCTGATGAAACAGTATTTGGGATATAATCGATTGGATAACCAACACGTGTATTTTCAGTAATAGAACCATCATCAAAATTGATGATACGTGTATCTTCAAAAAGTTTTACATTTTCTGTAACGGCACCAAAGCGAATGGCATTCCAAATTTCAGGTTCGTGTTCTTTAGAAAGGTTGATACATTTTGCGTAACATCCTCCTTCAAAATTGAAAATGGTATTTCTAGACCAACCATGTTCATCATCACCAATTAATCGACGATTAGGGTCAGCGGATAATGTTGTTTTCCCTGTCCCAGATAAACCAAAGAATAAAGCTGTATCTCCATCAATTCCCATGTTGGCAGAACAGTGCATTGTAAAGATTTTCTTTTGTGGAAGTAAATAGTTCATAACACAGAAAACTGCTTTTTTAATTTCTCCTGAATAACCTGTTCCTGCAATTAAAACAATTTGTTTTTCAAAATCAATCATAATAGCAGCTTCACTATTCAATCCTAATTTTTGATAATCTACTTTACATCCTGGAGCGACAAGAATTAAGAAGTCTTCCTTAAAATCTTTTAGTTGTTCCTTTTTAGGTCGAATAAGTAAATTACGAATGAATAAGTTTTGACTTGCTTTTTCATTAATAACTCTAAAACCATATTGATATTTACGGTTTGCTCCCGCAAAACCATCAAAGACATAAAGATCTTTATCATTTAAATAGTTAACGATTTGATCATAGACTTGATCAAAAACTTCTCTTGATACTGGACGATTGACATTTCCCCAAGCAATTAAATCATGAACGGCAGGAACATCAACAATATATTTATCATTTGGCGAACGTCCTGTTCTTTCGCCAGTTTCTATACATAAAGCACCTGCACGTGATAAGCGACCTTCTTTATGAAGTAAAGCTTTTTCCACAAGTGCTCCAGGTGGATTGTTTCTAAAAATATTTCCTGTGTGTTTAAAACCATATTTTTCGATTTTCAGTGTATCCATAATATTCCTCCTTTAGGATTCCCTATGTATAATGATACCTAATTATGAATAGAAAATCTAGAGTAAGCGCTTACTTTTTTATAAGAAAGTGCTCTAATGTGATTTTATGTTTTTTATTTTTAATAAAAAAGTAAAAAAAAGAAGACAAAAAAATAAATAAGGTCATTTAGGGGAATGACCTTATTTATATATATAGGGAATCGAGTAATAAAAAATTAATTTATTGGGAAACTATTATTTGAAAATCGTAATTACAGAGATATAAATATTATGGGATATCTCTTCTAGTTCTTAATTTTTATTACATGTTTATTATAGCGAAATATAGCGAATTGAGTAGAGGCATGTTACCTAAAAAAAAGAATAAATATTTGTGCAATGTGCACAAATAGGGTACAATAGAAGGGGTGATGGTATGGGATTTACAATAGAAGATGCTTTAAGAGAATCAAAGAAGCGTTATAAAATGACTCTTCTTGCAGGAGAAGAGGGATGTTCAAATGCGATGAGTTGGATTCAAATGGTCGAAGACAAAACCATTTTACAACAACTTTGGGGAAAAGAACTGGTTGTAACAACAGGACTTGGCTTTCAAAGTCAAGAAAAATTAAGAGAATTTATTGAACAACTTATTAAATATCATAGTGTAGGATTAGTTATTAATACGGGAAAATATATTTTTGATATTGACCAAGATATTATAGACTATTGTGATGAATTAAGTTTTCCATTATTAACAGTCCCTTGGGAAATACATATCGCAGATATGATCAAAGATTTTTCTTATCACTGTTTACGGGCAGAAAGGGATGATAAGTATATTAATCAAACGGTCATGGATACACTTATTAATCCTGCAATCATTGAAGAATCAAGAAATAAACTTGCAGGGGACTTTGATGTTGAAAATGATTTCCAAGTTATGGCAATTTCTGTAGAAACGGAAGAAGAACTGGGGATGATGGAAAGAAGAAGTATCAAGTTTCAATTAGAACTCTGTTTTGAAAAAGTTGAAGGAAATTATAGTTTCTTTTGGTTTGATGGCTATTATATTATGATTTTTAATAACTTAGAAGATAGTGCTTTAGTAGAAGTTATTAATGAAATGTATAAACGTGCTAAAAAACGTTTACACTATACACTTCATCTAGGAATTGGTTCGAAGATGGCTGATTTTAGAAATATAATTTTAAGTTATAAAAGAGCTATTGCCGCTTGTAAAATGGCAAAGCAATTTGATTATCCACAAATCTATTTTGATGATATGGGCGTTTATCAACTTTTATTTATTATTGAAGATCAAGGTATTTTAAAACAAATGTATCGTAGTATGCTCGGTGTTTTAATTGATTATGATCAAAAACATAATACCCAATTAGAAGAAACACTTTATCAGTATTTAAAGTTTGATAGTAATCAAAAAGCGATGGCAGAAAGTTTGTTTATGCATCGAAATACCATCAATTATCGACTTAATAAGATAAAAGAATTGACAGAATGTCAATTGGATTCTTTTGAAGAAAAAATGCCTTATATGCTTGCTTTTTATATTAAGGAAATTGTAGAAAAAAAGGAGAAATAGAAAATATTTGTTTTCTCCTTTTTATTTTTTTATCAAATAAAAATGAAAGCGCTAACTTTTTAGTGAATGTTGGTCAGTTCTATGATATAATAAATAACATAAAGGAGAGATAAAAATATGTTTGATAATTTTTTAATTCATACTTTCCATGACGGGAATTGTTTACAAGCTTATAAAATTTTCGGAGCACATTTTGAAACATATGAAGGTAAAAAAGGTGTACGTTTTACTACTTATGCACCAAACGCAAAAAGTGCACAAGTTATTGGTGAATTTAACGATTGGGGTAAAACACCTTGTTATATGGAAAAATATAATAACGGAGGAATTTATACCGTTTTTGTAGAAGGTGTTAAAGAATTTGATATGTACAAATTTAAATTTGAAACACCTCAAGGAGATATGATTGAAAAAGCTGATCCTTATGCTTATTTCAGTGAATTAAGACCTGGAACAGCTTCTAAAGTTTATAATATGGAAGGTTATCGTTGGCATGATAGCAAATGGTTGAAAAATAGAACAAAGAACTATGATCAACCATTAAATATTTATGAAGCTTCACTAGGTTCATGGAAAATGAAACATGAAAGTGAAGGTGAAGGAGATGAGGGTGAATATTATTCTTATGAAGAACTTATTGACCAAATCATTCCTTATGTTAAAAAAATGGGCTATACTCACTTAGAAGTAATGCCACTTACAGAATTTCCATTTGATGGTTCTTGGGGCTATCAAGCAACTGGATTTTATAGTGCAACTTCAAGATATGGTCAACCAAAACAATTAATGAAATTTATTGATGCCTGCCACAGTGAAGGCATTGGTGTTATCATGGATTTTGTCCCTGCTCATTTCGTCAAAGATGCTCATGGATTGCATATGTATGATGGAGGTTTTGTCTATGATTATAACGATTATAATCGTCGTTATAGTCCATGGGATAGTGTCTATTTTGATTTAGGTAAAAATGAAGTAAGAAGTTTCTTATTAAGTTCTGTAGAATTTTTTGCTACATATTATCATATCGACGGATTTAGATTTGATGCGGTTAGTAACTTAATTTACTATGAAGGAAATAAAAATCTAGGTGAAAATATTGGGGCAATGGAATGGATGAAACGTTTAAATGGACATATGTCTGGGTACCATCCAACTGTTATGATGATTGCGGAAGATTCAACAGATTATCCTGGTGTTACTAAACCAGTAGGTGAACATGGTTTAGGATTTGATTATAAATGGGATTTAGGTTGGATGAATGATACGTTAAAATATTTCCAAGAAGATCCTGTTTATCGTCAATATGATAGTCGTTTTATTACTTTTTCAATGGCTTATTTCTATTCAGAAAGATTCTTACTTGAATTTTCACATGATGAAGTCGTTCATGGAAAAGCCACGATTATTAATAAGATGTGGGGATTACATGGTGATAAATTGGCGCAAGTGAAGGCACTTTATGTTTATATGATGTTACATCCAGGTAAGAAATTAAATTTCATGGGAAATGAACTTGCTGAATATAAAGAATGGGATGAATCAAAATCGTTAGGATGGGATATTTTGAAATATCCTGATCATGATGCTTTCCATCGTTTTACTCAAAAATTAAATGAAATTTATTTGAAATATCCAGCTTTATATCAAATGGATTATGATTTAAAAGGATTTGAATGGCTTGTGGTTGACGACCATGATCAATGTGTCTTTGCTATTGAAAGAAAAGCTAAAGATGGAAATGCAATCATTGCTGTCATGAATTTTGTGGGCAATAGCCATGATGGATATAAAGTTCCTGTTAATATTGAAGGAAGTTATAAAGAAATCTTAAATACTGATCAAGATGTTTATTCAGGAAAAGGTATGGTTAATCCAAGAGCACTTCGTTCTAAAAAATTAAAACTAAAGGAAAAAACAAGATTATTAAATAAAGATCATTACATTGAAGTAAAACTTGCACCATTTAGTGCATGTATCTTTGAAGTAAAGCCTAAAAAGGAAACCTCAACAAAAACACGTAAAAAAGTAGTTAAGAAAACAAAATAGGTTGTTCAAAAATAGAGCATCGGTTGTTTAGATACTCTATTTTTTTGAAAAAGTTGCGATTTCATCGCTATAAAAAATTTTTAAAAACGTGACAATTACATCAAAATAAAGTATTATGAACACGTAAATGTATTATGAGGAGACGGGAAAATGTTTAAAAATAAAGAAGAATTTAAATTCGAGTTTTCAAGAAGAATTATTGAATCTTATGGTCGTACTGTAGAAGAAGCCCATATTACTGAAAAATTCATGGTTCTTGAAACAATGGTAAGAGATTATGCCTCAGTTAACTGGGCAGCAAGTAAAGCAGTTGTTCAAAATAATGAACAAAAACAAATGCATTACTTCTCAATGGAATTTTTAATGGGAAGACTATTAGTAAATAACATGATGAACCTTGGAATCTATGAAATTGCTAAAGAAGGTTTAGAAGATTATGGAATCAATATTCATGATTTAGAAGAATTAGAAAGTGATGCTGGTTTAGGTAATGGGGGACTTGGACGTTTAGCTGCATGCTTTATGGATTCACTTGCTTCATTAGATTATCCAGGACATGGAAATACAATTCGTTATGAATATGGTTTATTTAAACAAAAAATTGAAAATGGTTATCAAGTAGAATTACCTGATCAATGGATGAAAACAGGATTTATGTGGGAAGTACGTAAACCTAAACATCGTGTACCAGTAAAATTCTTTGGAAAAGTTATCTGGGATGAATCAGAAGGTAAATGGAAACATGTAGATGCTGAAACAATCTATGCGGTACCTTATGATGTACCAGTTATTGGAAATGATACAATAAATACAAATACTTTACGTTTATGGTCAGCGGAACCTAGTGAAGATTTCCCAAGTAACCATGACTTCCAAAGATATATCGAAGATGTTAGAAGTATTTGTCAAAACTTATATCCAGATGATTCAACACCTGCTGGAAAAATGCTACGTTTAAAACAAGAATATTTCTTCTGTTCAGCAGGGATTCAAGCAATTATTAAAGCACATTTAAGAAATTATCCTTCATTAGATAATTTCCATGAAAAAAATGTTATTCAATTAAATGATACACATCCAGTATTATGTATTCCTGAATTTATGCGTTTATTAATTGATGATCATGGTTATGAATGGCAAGATGCATGGGATATTTGTACACAAACTTTTGCGTATACAAACCATACAATCTTAGCCGAAGCCTTAGAAACTTGGCCAATTAGTACAATGCAAACATTATTACCACGTGTTTATCAAATTATTGAAGAAATTCATCGTCGTTTTGTTGGTTTTGCTAAAGAAGTCAGTGATCGTGATCAAAATTTAGTAGACCGTACAATGATTTTAAGAGATGGAACTGTTTATATGGCAAGACTTGCTATTGCCGGAAGCTTTAGTGTCAATGGGGTTGCTAAACTTCATACAGATATCTTAAAAGATAGAGAACTTCATGATTTTAATGTTCTTTATCCAAATAAATTCAATAATAAAACAAATGGGGTAACTCATCGTCGTTGGCTTGCTTATTGTAACCCACAATTAAGTGAAGTTATTAATGAAACAATTGGTAAAGGATGGATCAAACAACCTGCTCAATTAGAAAACTTAATGTCTCATGTTAATGATCCTATCTTACAAGAACGTTTCTTAGCTGTAAAACGCGAAAGAAAACAAATTCTTGCGGATTACATTAAAGAACACAATGGAATTGAAGTTGATGTTGATAGTATCTTTGATGTTCAAGTTAAGAGATTACATGCCTATAAAAGACAATTATTAAATATTTTACATGTTATTTATTTATATCAAGAAATGAAATCAAATCCTGATTTCCGTATTTATCCACATACTTTCATCTTTGGGGCAAAAGCAGCAAGTGCTTATTACTTCGCTAAAAAAGTTATTAAATTAATTAATGCCGTTGGAGATGTTGTTAATAACGATCCTGAAACAAATAAATACTTAAAAGTTGTTTTCTTAGAAAACTATGGTGTTACTTTAGCTGAAAAAATTATGCCTGCAGCTGATGTTTCAGAACAAATTTCTACAGCTGGTAAAGAAGCAAGTGGTACTGGTAATATGAAATTCATGATGAATGGAGCTATTACTTTAGGAACTTTAGATGGAGCAAATGTTGAAATTTCTGAATTAGTAGGATTAGACAATTGTGAAATCTTTGGATTAAAAGATGAAGAAGTGAAGAACTTAAAAGCAAATAATCAATATCGTGCATGGGATTATTACAACAATGATTTAAAAATCCGTCGTGCCATTGATTCATTAACAAATGGTACTTTCTCAAGCAATCAAGAAGAATTCAAAATTATTCATGATGAATTAATGAATAAAAATGATGAATACTTCTTATTGGCTGACTTTGAATCTTATGCAAATGCGCAAAGACATGTTGTTGAACTTTATCAAGATCGTTCAAACTGGGCTAAGATTTGTTTAGTAAATATCGCTAAGAGTGGATTCTTCTCATCAGATCGTACAATCGAACAATATGTAGAAGATATCTGGCACCTAGAAAAATGTAAATTCTAATATAAACGAATGAAGACCTCGAAATGAGGTCTTTTTTGCAAGATGAAATGTAGAGTAGAATTTAATTTTAGTTGACATAATAACTTAGTGTATTTAAAATATAAATGGAGAGTGATCATATGAATTATTCGCAATATGTTGAAAATAAAATAATAAACTTACCAAGTCATTCTATTTTTAAAAGTACTGAATTGTATAATAAATACTTTAAAGAAATACCAGAAAAAACATACTATAAGATTTTAGAAAGATTGGTAAATAAAAAGATAATAGAACAGCTAGCAAGAGGATTGTATTATCGCACAAAAGAGACACCTTTAGGAAAGATATCTATTTGTGAAAAAGAAATAATAGATTATTTTTGTGAAAATGAACAAGGTATTGTTATAGGATATAAGCTTTTTAATAAATACAATTTAACAACACAAATTAGTAAAAAAGTTGAAATGTATTCAAATAGGCAAACAGAAGGTGTTAAGCATATTAAAAATATTGAAATAAAGCGTTTTGATATTCAATTTAATGAAAATAACATAAAATTAATAGAATGCTTAGAAATATTACAAAATTATTCTAAAATTGAAGATGTTAATAAAGATTCATTTTTCCAATATGTAAAAAATGTTACAAAATACTATAATAACTCACAAATTAAATATATCCTTTCAAAGAAAAAGTATAAAGTATCAACAATAGCATTTTTAAAAAATATATTAGATTATTTTAAAGTAGAAAATAATCTTAGCAATTATTTATCATCATTATCTAATTATAAAATCCCATTAATGGAGGAACTTTATGGAATTGCATAAAAATCAAGAATTATTTCAAGATTTATGTGTTTTGACAAGTGATTTTATTGGTATACCTTATCAAGCAGTTAAAAGAGATTATTTCATTGTAAATATTCTAGAAAAATTGGTAAGTAGTGAATATAGAGAGCAATGTGTTTTTAAAGGAGGTACTTCTTTAAGTAAAGCGTATCCTAATTCTATTAATCGTTTCTCAGAAGATATCGATTTAACGTATGTACCTAATAAAGAATTAAGTGCACGACAATATGATAAGGATTTAAAAAGAATTGAGACAATTATGTCAGAAGGAATGAATATAGAAAAAATAGCGAATGAAAGAAGCGACTATAATAAAAGTTCATATATATGGTTTTCAAATGAAAGAGAAGATACATCTATTAAATTAGAAATAGGATCTACTGTTCGTCCAGACCCATTTTCAAAAAGAAAAGTAAAAACATATATTCAGGAATATCTAGAGTCTATTGAACGAAATGATATTATAGAGCAAAATCAAATGTGTGTAGTTAATGTAAATGTATTAAATATTGAGAGAACATTTATTGATAAAATTATGTCTATAAAAAGGCATGCAATGTGTGGAACATTAGATAAAAAAGTTAGACATATATATGATGTTGTTGCCTTGTATACTCATCCGACGATTAAAATATTTTTAGAAAATAAAAATGATTTGAAAAAACTTATTAAGATAACAAAAGAAACGGATGCATTTTATTTTGAAAAGAGAAATATGATAAGTGTATATAATCCGTTAGAAAAATATGATTTTAATAAATGGAAAAAATATTTAGATTCTAATATCAAAAATAGATATGAAACATTACATTTAGATTTGTTATATACTGATAAAAAACAGAATTTTGATTATGCACTACAAGTGTTAGAAAAGATCAACAACCTTTTTATAGAGATAGATGAATAAAAAAATTCAGAAAATTTTTCTGAATTTTTTTTATTACCAAATACCTAATATATGTTGCATAAATAAACTCATACAAGTAATACATATCCAACAAATAAAACCAAGTAAAATAGGTTTACCACCATTTTTAATAAGTTTTACGACATTTGTATTTAAACCAATCGCAACCATTGAAAGGACAATAAAGAATTTACTTAATTCTTTAAATGGTGTAAAGAAATGAGGATCAATACCTACATGAATTGCAATTGTTGTAATCAATGAAGCTAAAACAAAATAGATAATAAAGAAAGGAAAAACTTTCTTTAAATTTACTTTTTGACCTTCTTTATTTTTCTTGATCTTAAAGAAAGATAAAGCCAAAGTAATAGGAATAATTGCAAGAGTCCTTGTAAGCTTTACTGTTACAGCCTTATCTAAAGTAGCACTTTGTAAGTGATACATAGAATCCCAAGTAGAGGCAGCTGCGGTAACAGATGAAGTATCATTGATTGCTGTCCCTGCAAAGATACCAAAAGCTTCACCACTTTTAGTAGAAAAACCTAATAATGTTCCAAGTGTAGGAAACAATAAAGCCGCAATCATATTAAATAAAAAGATAACAGAAATACTTTGTGCTACTTCTTCATCACTCGCTTCTATAACAGGGGCTGTTGCTGCAATAGCTGAACCACCACAAATAGAAGAACCAACACCAATTAATGTTGATATTTTACTTGGTATCTTCATTGCTTTATGTAATACATAAGAAACAATAAGTGATGTCGATATTGTCGCAAGAATGATGGGTAATGATTGTTTACCTGTTTGTAAGACTACTGATAAATTCATTCCAAATCCAAGTAGGATAACTGCATATTGTAAGATCTTCTTTGAGGTAAAGGTAATACCTGATTGTAATTCTTTTTTATCTTTAATAAATAAAGTAATAATCATACCTAGAATAATCCCAAAGACAGGACCACCTACAATAGGAAACTTCTTTCCTAGAAACCAACAAGGAATCGCAATAATTAAACATAATAAGATTCCTTTATAATTCTTCTTTAAATTCATAAACTCTCTCCCTTATAAACAGGAGTAGTTTATCATATTTTTATTTAAATGACTAGAAACTCATAAATTAGATAGTAAAAAAGCATACAAATTTGTATGCAAGATCTTTAATCATCTGTATGTTGGTTTTTGAATTCTTTTAATGCTTCTTTGGCATCTAATGTTTGTCTAGATAAAGCATCATCAAGACTTCTTTCAAGTTTTGTATTTAATTCTTCTTGGTTCATTGTATCCGTATTGACCCTTGAAGGCGCTTGAGGTAATGCGATAGGAAAAGGAATACTTTCAGTTAAAATGACTTGATTCAAAAACATATTAACGGCACTAGACATAGAAACACCAAGCTGAGATAATACTTTTTCAGCGTTTTCTTTTATTTCTGGATTAATTCTTAAATTAAGTGTTGTACTTTTTTCCATAGCTGTCCCTCCTTGTACTAATATTGAAATGCAAATGTAAATACAAAACAATAAAATATCAAATTTATTATTGAAGAAGATTATTCAATATATATATTCGCTTTTATTTATTTTTTTCTTTTTTAAATAAATTAAAATAGTGATTGTTTTTTCTTATAAATTTGCTATTTAGGGATGGTTCATGTAACATATATTAAATGAGGGATGAATATGAATAGTGAAATGGTTATTTTAATGCCAGTCTATAATCCAAACGAGAGGATTGTAAACTACGTTAAAAAATTAAAAGAGAATAATTATCAAGTTATTTTGATTAATGATGGTTCAAAAAGTGAATATCATTCTCTTTTTGAAAAGATGGTGCATGATTGTAAGATTATCAGTTATCCTTTTTTTAAAGGAAAAGGGTATGCTATTAAAAAAGGAATTCATTATATCAAAGAACATCTACAGGATAAAAAAGGAATTATTATTTTAGAAAATGAATATGATTTAATACATATTAATCATATTCGTACATTAATCAATAAGAATTCACAAAAAATGTGTGTTGTTCATCATAAAGGAAAAAGATTTCTGACAAAACTTTTTTCAATGATTTATAATAAAGAATTTATTGATGTGGATAGTGAACTTTTTGCCTTTTCTATGAATTATATAGATCAAATGATGGCTGTTGATGAAAACTGTTATGAAGTTCAATCACTTATTCAAAGTGTTCAAAATAATCAAGATATTGAAGAAATTCAATTGGAAAACAAACAACAGCCTTTCCATTTAAAAAATAAGTCACTACAAATTATGTATGTCATCTTCTTACATCTTATACGTTTTATATCATCTTCAATTATTAGTTCAGTCATTGATGTTTTATTGGCTTGGATTTTACTTGATGTTTTAAAACTTTGGATGACGAGTGACTTTTGGCGCATTGCTTTATCGAGTTTGATTGCGCGTATCCTTTCTACAATCGTCAATTATGTTATTAATAAAAAATATGTTTTTAAAGGAAAGAACAATAGTAAACAAACGGCAAGACGTTTTCTGATTTTGACAGTTGTCATTACAATTTTATCAACGCTTTTTGTTTACACTGCTTCAAGCTTACATATTATGTCAGAAAAGCTCGCAAAACCAGTAGGAGATCTTCTTTTATTTTTATTAAGTTATAGTGCACAAACAAAGTGGGGTTTTAAAAATAATGAAAGATAAAATCATCTAAAATGA
>ERZ779866.3357-NODE-3357-length-13075-cov-3.894009_pt1 | contig 13075 bp, 14 predicted proteins | sample MGYA00511248_ERZ779866 | MGnify/ENA primary metagenome ERZ779866 (study PRJEB29588, sample SAMEA2155758) | human gut metagenome | biome: human gut; feature: human-associated habitat; material: faeces | place: Denmark | collected 2008/2010 ... | reverse complement strand
TAATATTTAATATCAATAAAGAATAATTATTAGGAATAATTATGAAAAACCGCAACACCATTCAAGGCGCCCTAATTTTAGAAAAGGTAAAAAACCTTAAAGGTCATGCCTGCGCCGAAGAAATTTACGAAGCGGTGACCCATGAGCATCCTAATATAAGCAAGGCTACCGTATACCGAAATCTGAACAGACTTTCTGAACAAGGTCAAATCCATAAGATTGAGGTTCCCGGAAGCCCAGATAATTTTGAATTCCGTACCGTCCTGCATTACCACGTAAAATGCGAACGCTGCGGTCGAATTTTTGATGTGGACATGCCCTATAACCACCACCTTGAAGATCATATCGCTGATAAACACGGATTCATCTTCACGGGGCACGACATTATATTCAAAGGTTTTTGTCCTGATTGTCAAAAAGATTTACATAAAAAACATAACTATTAGTGCCGATACGGCAAAAGGAGATATATCATGCGCAGTATTACCAAAATCGATCTTCAGTACGCTCACCGTTTCTACGGATTCCAAGGTGAAGCTCAATATCTGCACGGACATACCGGTGTTTTAACTATTGAAGTTGAAGACACTATTGAACCCGGAGTTAACATGGTATTTCCTTGCAACGAAATTCAAAAAACCGCTTGGGCTGTCCTTAAAAACTTCGATCATGCATTAATTTTGCGTGAAGACGACCCACTTTTACCGGCCATTCTTGACGTTTACGAAAAACAAGGCATTAAAAACGGCGCTCCTTCTAATAAAATGAAAGGTGATGCTTTTAAAACCGAACTTGCAACTGCCTATCCTGATTGCCGCTTGGTTGTAACTAAAGAAACTATGACGGTCGAAGGCATGATTAAAATTGTCTATGATCTGCTTAAAGACAAACTTAACATCGTCAAACTCACCTTCACTAGCGGGGTAAATGCCGCCTGTGCAGAATTTCCTGCTCAAGAAAGCAGAGCACGTTGCCCTCTTTGCGGGGTCGCTCTTAATGAAAACGGCGTTTGTCCTAAATGCGGATGGCGTAAAGCCTAAGGTTTTAGACCAGTAATCTTGTAATTACCATAAGAAAGAGCGCACAGCTCTTTCTTTTTTTGTAAAAAGATTTTTTGCTAAATTCCTGTCTTCAATAGCAGATGCTACAATGGTCGTATATCTTTGAGGAGTAATACGATGGAAGATCAGGTAAGCGGTGATGAATTAACCTCCATAACCTTCTCCATTATGGGGAATAAATTTACTTTGCGCTGTGCCAAAAAGCAGGAAAACGACCTAAAAAAATCCATCGAGCAAGTACAAAATATCAGCGCCGATATCTTAAGGAAAACCCCTAATTTATCTATAACCCAAGCGGCAATTTTAACTGCCATTGAAAGTCAAAACCGATTGCAAAGCTATCTTGGTGCATCTACTCCTTTTCAAAGAGAAGCAAAAAGTCTTATCCGCATCATAAAGAAAAATTTAAATGACTCTCGAGACTAAACAAAAGCGTGACGCTTTAAGAAAACGCATGCGAACATCACGTCTAATGCTGTCTGAAAAAGCATTACGTGATGCAGAATCCCATATCTTTGAAAAGGTTATTGCTCTTTCTTTACTTAAAGAAAGAAGAACCATCGGCTCTTATGTAGGACTTAACGGCGAAATAAACACCATGCTTTTAAATAATTACCTAAAGGCAAAAAAACACACCGTAGCTCTACCTGTTATTCACCCTACAGAAAAAGGCCAGATGCAATTTTACACTTACGATGATGACGGCAGTTTAGTTAAAAACCGCTTCGGGATCCCAGAGCCTCAGCCTTTTCGCGACAAGCTAATTACCCCGAATCTTTTTGAAGTACTGTTAATTCCGTTATTAGCTTTTGATATTAAAGGCAATCGCTTAGGAATGGGCGGCGGTTATTATGATCGCTTATTAAAAAAAGTTAGTGCCGACTGTGTTCTTATCGGTCTTGCCCACGATTTTCAATGCGTTGATGAGGTTCCTTCGGAAGATTGGGATATGCCGCTTGATGAGATCATAACTCCGACACGGCATCTTATGTTTATCAAAAAATATTAGACATAAAAAACCCCGTACTTTTTGAGTACAGGGTCAATCAAATTTTTTATTTAAAGACTATTCGCCGATTGACGGAACGTCACTATCAACAGTCGGGACATCGGCAGGAGCTTTATTCTCAACCTGAGTTGAAATCTCGCTCTCACTTGAAATATTGGTAAAAGAATCATTCTGCTCAGAATGATCTTTCTGCAGCCAGCCGATAAATAAGCAGATAGCAAAAAAGACAATTGCTAAAAGCCATGTGCTGCGGGTTAAAAAGTTGCCCGATCCGACTGCACCGAATACGGTATTAGAAGCACCGGCGCCGAAAGATGCACCCATGCCTGCGCCTTTACCCTGCTGAACCAAAATCAAAGCAACCATGGCAACGGCGACTAAAAGAAAAACAACAATAACAATTTCGTACATTTTAATGACCTGTTAAAAGATCTTACTTGTGGGCAAGCATGATACTAGTTCTGCACCGGTTTGTAAAGATCTATGATTCTTCCGCCTGGTGTCGAATTACGTTGGCAATTCTTTGCGCCATACGATGAACATATTCACGATCCTCTCCTTCAACCATGACGCGAACAACAGGCTCGGTTCCTGATTTGCGCAACAGCACTCGTCCGCGGGTACCGAGTTCATTTTCCACAGCCTTGACTTCAGATAAAACCTTTTCATCGGATAAAGCATCAAAACCTGCCGACAAGCGCAGATTAATAAGCTCCTGAGGAAACATATCAAGAGAGCTTACCAAATCCTCAAGGGACTTACCCTGAAGGATTGCTGCTTTTAATACCTGCAGTGCTGACACAATGCCGTCACCTGTGGAAACATAGTTAAGGCAAATAATGTGACCGCTGTTTTCTCCGCCTAAGTTCCATTTTTTGGCAAGCAGGGTTTCCATTACATAACGATCACCAACCGCTGAACGAGTAAATTCGATTCCTTCACGCTTTAGCGCCAGTTCAAGTCCTAAATTTGACATTAAAGTACCGACAACGCCGCCGTTTAACTTATTGTGTTCAAAGCGATCTTTTGCGATGATATATAAAAGAGCGTCTCCATCTAAAAGATGTCCGTGAGAATCAACCATCATCACACGATCACCGTCACCGTCAAATGCGATACCCAAATCAGCTTTAGCCGCTAAAACTTTTTCGATTAGTGCTTCAGGATGAGTAGAACCGACCCCGTCATTAATATTGATGCCGTCAGGACGATCGCCTATGGTAATAACTTTGGCGCCTAACTCTCTAAATACCATCGGAGCTACATGATAAGTAGCGCCGTTAGCGCAATCAATGACAATCTTCAATCCGCTTAAGCTCATATGGTTGGCAAACGAGCTCTTGCAAAATTCAATATAGCGTCCGGGAGCATCTTCCTGACGATAAGCACGACCGAACTCAGCGGAATCGGCAAGGTCGATATCGCTTTCCAGCATTTTCTCGATCTCAAGCTCAACCTCATCAGGAAGTTTGGTACCTTCACGTGAAAAGAACTTGATGCCGTTATCATAATAAGGATTATGTGAAGCGCTTATCACAACTCCCAAATCAGCTCTAAAAGCCTTGGTAAGATATGAAATGGCAGGAGTCGGCATCGGGCCTAACAGCACAGTAGAAACACCCGCGGCACTAAACCCTGACTCTAAGGCAGCCTCAAGCATATAACCTGAAAGACGGGTATCTTTACCGATAATAACCTTGCCGCCTTTTCTTCTTGAAAGAACTTTACCTGCAGCCATTCCCAGTTTTAAAACAAAATCAGGGGTTATAGGATATTGTCCGACGCGACCGCGAACACCATCGGTACCGAAATACTTACGCTTCACTTATTTTTTCCTTCTTGATTTTTAAAACCGTTAATTTGCATGCTTACGCTTAAATCTTGAGGCAATAGCCCTAGTAAGCTTAAACGGACGAGCACTTTTATTGACAGCCTGCCAAGTATCAAGCGCCAAAGCCATTTCCTCAACTCTCTCGGTTCTTATAATCTTGACTCCGGAGTTTACACAGAAAAGACAAGCAGCAACCGCAGCGGAAAAATGCTCATTTAAATAATTATCAGCATGCGGAATAGAACGAGGCATTGCCATTGTCATCGGCAAGGCAAAGCTTTTGAGCGTCTCTAGACGACCTATAAGCTTTAATTTTGATTCAATCGGAGCTGACTGACTTAAAGAAGGGTCGATTAACAGATTGCGCCGGTCAATTCCGGCATTAAGGCAGGCATCAATGCGTTCATACAAATATGCAGAAATGTCGCCCATAGGGTCTAAAGATCCTTCTTTGTCAAAATCAATATTGTGATCAAAAACCAAACAAACAGGAACTTTTAGCATGGCTACAGTATCGAGGGCACCTTCAGCCTTTAAGGCATCAGGGTCGATAATAAGACTAGCACCTGCACCCACCGCAGACTTCATTACTGACGGATACTTTGTAGTAATTGCCACATACAAAGACGTATTCTGTGCAACGGCCTTTACAATCGGAATGAGTTTTGCAAGTTCATCATTCTCTTCAGGAAAGCCTTCTTCAACCTGCAGACCGATTTCTATTAAATCAGCCCCGTCCTCCTGCATTTCCTTAGCTTTTCTGACAAAATCATCTACAGATCCTATATCTTGGGGATGAACTACAAGAGACCCCATAATGCGAGGGGAATAAAGTTCAAGATCCTCGCCTTTAAGATGAAGCTTCATAGAAAAGTCCTCGCCTTTGCTAAATGTGCAAAAGCCGTCTTAAAAAACGGCTTTAGTTCATTTTTAATTCTGTGAAGGTTTTTCCTTATCGGCAACGTCTTCATCATCGATTTTAGGAACATCGCTGTTATTTGAAGAAACGCTGCTTTGCGCACCTTCTTCTTTAGGAGGCTGCGCTGCATTCTCCTGATTTGAAGTCGGGGCATCTCCTCCATTCGGAGTTTGTCCGCCTAAGTTATTATCCTTAGTATTTGATGACGGAGCGCGGCACGGACGACGTGCCATTAAATCATCAATCTGCTCGGCATCCAAAGTTTCATATTTTAATAAAGCTTCTTTCATCGCCTCTAAAATATCTTTGTTATCCTGAAGCAGTTTTTCCGCTTTTTCATAGCAGGAATTGATGATCTTGCTGACTTCTTCATCAATTATCAAAGTAGTCTTATCCGACAACGGCATAGTCTGAGTAGTGCCGCCGCCTAAGAACATACTGCGCTCACTATCCTGGTCAAACTGCATCGGAGGTAAACGCTTACTCATGCCCCAGCGCGTAACCATACGGCGTGCAATATCCGTTGCGCGTTCAATATCATTTGAGGCTCCGGTAGTAACCGCAGCTTCACCGAACATCATCTCTTCAGCAATACGTCCGGCAAACAGGGTAGAAATATTAGACAAAAGATATTGCTTAGACTGACTGTAGCGATCCTGTTCCGGAAGGTACATGGTCACGCCTAAAGCTCGGCCTCTTGGAATAATTGATACCTTATAAACTGGATCGTGCTCAGGAACCAAGCGGCCGACTATAGTATGGCCTGCCTCATGATAAGCAGTATTGGCTTTTTCATGATCATTCATTACAAGAGAACGACGCTCAGCTCCCATCAAGAGCTTATCTTTTGCTTCTTCAAACTGCTGCATTGAAACGACGCGCAAATTGGCGCGAGCTGCAGCCAACGCTGCCTCATTTACTAAATTAGCCAAATCCGCACCGGAGAATCCGGGAGTTCCGCGGGCAAGCACAGCAGCATCAACATCAGCACCCAAAGGAACTTTACGCATATGAACTTTCAAAATCTGTTCACGACCGCGAACGTCAGGTAAACCTACTACCACCTGGCGATCAAAACGTCCGGGACGCAACAAAGCCGGATCCAAAACGTCAGGGCGGTTTGTAGCAGCAATCACGATAACTGCCTCAAAACCTTCAAAACCGTCCATTTCAACAAGCAGCTGGTTTAAGGTCTGTTCACGTTCATCATGTCCGCCGCCCAATCCTACACCGCGCTTACGACCGACGGCATCAATTTCATCAATAAAAATAATGCAAGGGGCGTTCTTTTTTGCGGTCTGGAACATATCACGGACGCGTGAAGCACCGACACCGACAAACATTTCAACGAAGTCAGAACCTGAAATCGAGAAGAACGGAACTTTTGCTTCACCGGCAATCGCTCTGGCAAGCAAAGTTTTACCGGTACCGGGAGGGCCTACCATCAAAACGCCGCGCGGAATACGTCCGCCTAACTTCTGATACTTTGACGGATCCTTTAAGAAGTCAACCAGTTCCTCAACGTCTTCTTTGGCCTCATCACAGCCTGCGACGTCGGCAAAAGTTGTCTTAATCTGATTTTCGCCTAAGAGCTTAGCCTTGCTTTTACCAAAAGACAAAGGATTGCCTTTTCCTCCGCCCTGCATTTGGCGTGAAAAATAAATCCACACACCGATTAAAAGCAACATCGGGAACCAGGAAATCAAAATGGAAGTAAGAAGACTGGTTTCCTCGGGTTTGGTGCCTGAAGTTCTCACATTATGAGAAATCAAAGTATTTAAAATAGCGTTATCGTGAATAGGCATAACGGTAACAAAAGTCTCACCGCTGCGTCTTATTCCGTTAATAACCTGACCGTCAAAAACAGCTTCCTGAATTTGATCTTGTTCGACCTCACGTACGAAAGTCGTATAGTCCATAGTTCGTCCGGTCGACTCTCTTGTCGTAAAAGAATCAAAGAGAGACATCAAGATAACGGCAATAACCAGCCACAATATAAGGTTCTTGGCCATAATTCCCCTTTATTAATTACCGATTTTGTCATCGGCTTCATCAAACTTGTCAGGAGCTACCCCGTTTAAAGGATGTCCTTTAAACCCGGTCGCTACCATATATACCTCACGCGAGCGATCGCGTGACGCATCAGGTTTTCTTACTTTAACCACGGAAAAATCTTTTCTTAACTCGGCAAGATATTCCTGAGAGCCGCTTCCTGTGAAAACTTTTACAACAAAAGAGCCGCCAATTCTAAGCACGCGTCGCGCCATATCAAGAGCAAGCTCTGATAAAAGCATAGCGCGCGGCTGATCAATTGCCGTAGTTCCCGACATGTTTGGAGCCATGTCGGACAAAACAACGTCCGCACCGACGCCAATCATGGAATAAAGCTTTAAAAACACAGCTTCATCCCTAAAGTCGCCTTGTAAAAAGGTCACATTTCGAATCGGTCTTATAGGCAAAATATCACAGGCAATAACTTTACCTTTTTCTCCGACGCATTTAACTGCAAACTCCGACCAACCTCCGGGAGCGGCTCCTAAATCGACCACTATATTTCCTGCTTTTATAAGGCGATCGCGTTTTTGCAGTTCTTCAAGCTTAAAACTGGCACGGGATCTTAATCCGCGCTTATGTGCTTCTTTTACATAAGGGTCGGAAAAATGCTCCTGAAGCCATCTTGTCTGACTGGCGGTTCTTTTACGTGCCGGCATGAAAATCCTTAATTTATAATATAAAGTCGTAAGACAATTTACTTATTATACAAATAATGATGATTTAATATAATAATAAGACTGGCTTTTGTGTACAATACGCTTAATTTTTTCATCTCAGGATCAAAACATATGCCGTTAAATTCACGTCAGCGCCAATTTTTAAAAGCTCAGGCTCATGCCTTAAATCCTCTTATCCTTTTAGGAAATGACGGATTATCCGAGGCTGTCATCAAAGAGCTTGACAGCACAATTGAGCACCATGAGCTTGTTAAAATCAAACTCAACGCAGGTGAAGGACGCAAAGAACAAGCCGCTCAGGCAGCTCAAGCCGTCAACGCCGAATTGGTTCAGGTTGTAGGAAGAGTCGCAACTTTATTCAGACAAAGAAAAGAAGAAAGCAGATTCATTCTTCCTCGCTAGTTAAGCTTTTTCTTTTCTACCTCTTCAATTAAAACCCGACTTTGAACTGTACTAAGTAGAGTTCACTTTCGGGTTTTAATTTATCCCAGGGAACGCTGAAACTTCTTTAATACTGACATCCTCAAAAGCGTTAACAAACTGTACCGTAAAATCAGGGAACGCATTTACTATTTGCCACTTTCCGCATGAATCAGGGAAAGATGACACGAATTTAACCTTCAAATCAGGAAAAGAATTTACCTTTTTCACTTTAATATCGGCAAAAGCATTGACTATTTTTACCTTACCGTACAAAGGAATACCTTTAAAAGTACAATTTGCTCCCACATCTGCAAAAGACGCCAATGGGAAAAGGAACAGTAATGAAAAAAGAAATTTTTTTAGCATAGAAAAAAAAAGCGCCAAAAAAATGACGCCTTTTACCAAAATTAATTTTCGTATTTTATTTCGGCAATTTCGTAAGTAACTTGACCGCGCGGAATATTAATCTGCGCTTCATCACCCTCTATTTTACCTAAAAGACCTTTGGCAATAGGTGTCTTATAGGAGATTAAATTTGACTGGATATCAGCCTCATCCTCACCTACTATCTTGTAAGTCACTTCTTTATCGGTATCAACATCAATAACCGTAACCGTGCAGCCGAATACGACTTTCAGCGGAGCGCCGCCTGCCGGCTTTAATTTTGTTACATCAATGATGTTGGCGGTGGCAAGCTTAGCTTCGATATCTTTAATCCGAGCTTCGCACAATCCCTGTTCTTCTTTTGCAGCATCATACTCTGCATTTTCACTTAAATCACCGTGACTGCGAGCCTCAGCAATTGCAGCGACGATACGCGGGCGCTCAACCAGCTTCAGACGCTCCAGCTCTTTACGTAAGAGCATCTCACCACGAGCGGTCATCGGGGTTTGTTCCATTACTTTTTCCTTAAAAATAAAGCGTCCCATAAAGGACGCCATAAAACATAAAACTTTAAGATTGAACTCAATCTTTTATGCTGTTAAGTCTACCATTTTCCCTTTCCTATATCAAAGGCATAAAAAAGGGATCATTTAGCTATGTCATCAAAGAATTTCTTAACTTTATTTAAGAATCCTTCACTTTTAGGAGTATGCGAGGATCGTGCCGCAGCTTGAGCCTGCGGATCAATTTCCTTACCGTTTTCTTCTCCGTTTAAAGAAGCCTCAAATTTTGCCAACAAATCCTTTTGGTACGCAGTAAGATTTACCGGAGTCTCTACAATAATCCTGCAGTATAAATTACCTTTTGTACTGCTGCGCACCGATTTCACACCCTTGCCGGCAAGACGCATAATTGTACCGGTTTGTGTTCCGGGGCGAACAGAAACAGTAACGCGTCCGTCTAATGTCGGGACATCAACCTTACCGCCTAAAGCGGCAGTGGTAAAGCTTACAGGAACCTCACAGGAAAGATCGTTACCGTCACGCTCAAAAATATTATGCGGTTTAACATCAACGACAACGTATAAATCTCCTGAAGGAGCTCCATTAAGTCCGGCCTCGCCCTCTCCTTGAAGACGAATGCGATCTCCGACGTCAACTCCTGCCGGGATATTGACGCTTAGCATCTTAGTCTTTTCGACTCTTCCGGTACCCTGGCATTCAGGGCAAGGATTTTCAATTATCTCACCGGTTCCATGACATTGAGGGCAAATCTGAGCAATACTCATAAAGCCCTGACGCATGTGAACTTGTCCGCTACCATGGCAAGTAGGGCAAGTTTTCTTGCCGCTACCGCCGGTACCGTTACACTTTTCACAGCGTACGCGAGTCTTAATATTAATTTTCTTAGTAACTCCGCGAACTGCTTCTTCAAGTGTAAGAGTCAAGCGGACACGCAAATCATTTCCCGGTACCACTTGAGGACCGCGTCTTGCTCTTCCGCCGGCTGCTCCGCCGAAAATGTCACCGAAAATATCGCCGAAATTTCCGAAGATGTCAGAAAAATCCGCATTACTAAAACCGGCGCCGCCGGCTCCTTGACCGTTAACTCCTTCAAATCCGAACTGATCATAAGCCTGGCGTTTTTGCGGATCGGATAAAACCTGATACGCTTCATTTATTTCACGGAATTTTTCTCCGGCATCAGGATCTTTGTTGTGATCGGGGTGATACTTGATGGCAAGGCGTTTGAACGCGCGCTTAATGGTTGCCTCATCTGCATCTTTTGCAACCCCCAGCACTTCATAATAATCACGTTTGTCTGCCATATATCCCTCTAAAACTTATCGTCATCCAAATGTAGACAAGACTAAAAAAATACCAAGAGAGTGACTTACTCCCCCGACTTCAAGAAGGCGGGGCTTCTTCTCGCTCAAGACACCTGTCGGTGCCAGTATCAACGAGCTATCCCCGCAAGTCCTGCGGTTCAGGCTATACAATAAGCCTGTTTTTATTGTAGTACACCAAAGTTAGGTGGACTGCTCTGTGCCTTTCATCCCCACCCTAAAGAGGATAGAGACTTCCGGCATATATTGTTAAAGGCAGAAGCTTTAAACTCCTGCCTTTAGTTTAGTCATCTATCTTTATATAGATTACTTCTTGTCGTCTTTTACTTCTTCAAACTCAGCATCAACGACATCGTCTTTCTTTTGATCGCCCTGAGCACCGGCTCCTGCATTAGCCTGCTGCTGTGAAGCCTGCTGGGCCTGGGCCTGAGCCTGAGCTGCCTGCATTAAGGTCTGACCGGCCTGCAAAACAGCCTTTTCGGCATTTTCGATCTTGTCCTTGTCATCGCCGCGGATTGCAAGTTCAAGCTCGCTTAAAGCTTTCTCTACTTTTGCCTTATCATCAGCTGAGACATTAGCACCAACATCCTGAAGCTGCTTACGCATTGCGTGAGCGGTTGCATCGGCACGGTTACGTGCAGTTGCAAGCTCTTCAAACTTCTTATCTTCGGCAGAATGCTCTTCAGCCTCGCGAACCATACGTTTAATATCTTCCTCAGAAAGACCGGATGAAGACTTAATGGTAATCTTCTGCTCTTTACCGGTATTCTTATCTTTGGCAGATACGTGAATCAAACCGTCGGCATCAATATCGAAAGTAACTTCAATCTGAGGGATTCCGCGCGGAGCGGGAGCAATACCCTCAAGGTTAAACTGACCTAAAGACTTGTTATCGGCAGCACGCTTACGCTCACCCTGCAATACGTGAATAGTTACGGCAGGCTGATTGTCTTCAGCAGTTGAGAATACCTGTGACTTCTTGGTCGGGATAGTGGTGTTCTTCTCAATAAGAGTAGTCATCACGCCGCCTAAAGTCTCAATACCCAAGGACAACGGAGTTACGTCAAGGAGCAATACGTCTTTCTTGGTTCCTGACAAAACACCGCCCTGAATTGCAGCACCGATAGCAACGGCCTCATCCGGGTTAACATCTTTACGCGGTTCTTTACCGAAGAAATCAGCAACAAGTTTCTGAACCATCGGCATTCTGGTCTGACCGCCGACAAGAAGAACGTCATCAACGTCGCTCGGTGACAAACCGGCATCCTTCAAAGCGGTACGAACCGGATCCAAAGTCTTGGTAACCAAATCCTCAACCAAGGACTCGAGTTTTGCACGAGTGATCTTGATGTTCATGTGCTTAGGACCGGTTGCATCAGCAGTAATGTACGGCAAGTTGACATCAGTCTGCTGAGATGAAGACAACTCAATCTTAGCCTTCTCGGCAGCTTCCTTCAAACGCTGCAATGCGAGCTGATCCTGACGCAAATCAACGCCCTGCTCGTTCTTAAACTCATCAACTAAGTAATTGATGATGCGATTATCGAAATCTTCACCGCCTAAATGAGTATCACCGTTGGTTGCCAAAACTTCAAAAGTCTTTTCACCGTCAACTTCATCAATATCAATGATAGAAATATCATCACCTTTATCATCGTTGTAGATATAGGGTTTCAGGTCGCTCTCGCTGTCCTGATAGTCACCGGCTTTCACCGTGAATCCATCAACAATCTCAACCTCATCGGCAAAGCCCGCGCCGGTCAGCGAGCTGGAATAGGGGGTGAGGTAAACCGTGCTGTCGTTCTGGCCGAAGGAAATCACATCGTTCGTAGCCACGATATTCACTGCTTGCTCTGCGCTGATTGCGTGACCAAGAATCACTAAGTTGACCGTTCCATCATAAAGCGCAGCATCATTACAAAGACGATGAACTTCTTCCTTTACAGCTTCGGTGTTCTTTACATCGAAGTTTGTAGCTACGACAGAGACCGCAGAGCTCTTGGAAATCTGCTTCTGGCCTGAAATCATCGGCTTATCATCGCTATCAGTAAGCTCAATCACTGCATCCAGCGGAACATCATTGCTCGATGTATTGGTGATACGGTAATCAGCCATATCCGTGGAGTAGATGATATATCCAGCGTTCTCGTTATACTCTTTGATGGTGAAGTCGGATGCAATATCAACAGCAATAAAATCACGAGTCGTTGCGGTATCCGTTCCAAGAGCATAAATACCGGTAGAACCTTTAAATTCGCCATCAGCCAAGACAAAACCAGCATTAGCAGACTTACTGGTCACCTCTGCGGTTTCGGCGCTGGCGGTTTCAGCAGTTGCAACAACCTCAACCTTGCTGTCCATGTGAACCTCATCGTTTGTCTTCTTGGCATTCGCGTAAGCACCGGCAGCAATCACAATCGCCCCGATGACTACGGCGCACAGCACACAGATAACAGCTTTCATTTGATTTTTCACCTTTGTTTTCCTCCTTATTTCTGCGTTGTCACAGTGTTACTTATTTAGACTATAAAGGTGAGCAGGGGGTCATCCCTGCTATCTAAGTCAATTATACCAGTATACCGTATCAATGTCAAGCTATTTGTTGCGCTATTGCAACACGGTTATCTGTTTCGTCGAATTATTCCACCATATTTGCTGGATAATGGTCAATCTATGGTCCAAAACCCTTGATGATGCTATTTTCTCACTTTCGCTCGATTTCGTAGTGCTAAAACAGCATCTTTAAGGACTTGATGATGCTGGATTCTCATATTACTCTAAATAACATGGTGGCAGGCAGGAAGGCGGCGGCTCCCGAATCAGTACTCCATTGATGGCTGCACGCTGCACTGGAACACTGACTACTGTGG
>ERZ779866.3354-NODE-3354-length-13079-cov-5.815341_pt1 | contig 13079 bp, 11 predicted proteins | sample MGYA00511248_ERZ779866 | MGnify/ENA primary metagenome ERZ779866 (study PRJEB29588, sample SAMEA2155758) | human gut metagenome | biome: human gut; feature: human-associated habitat; material: faeces | place: Denmark | collected 2008/2010 ... | reverse complement strand
CGCCAAACCGGCGCGCGCCGGTCCCCTCGCGCGTCTGAAAGAAGCCATGCGCCGTCCCCGCCTGCGCCGGGCCGCTACGCAGGTTGGCCTGTGCCTGTGTCTGCTGGGCCTGTGCGCCGCCTACACCCTGAGCCTGGGCGACAACGCCACCGCCGTGGTGGCAGGGAAGCGCGAGCTGCCCATCTACAGCGTGGAGCGGGATGACAAGGTGCTCGCCATCAGCTTCGACGCCTCCTGGGGGGCGGACAAAACCATTTCCATTCTGGACATTCTGGATGAGCACGATGTCAAAACCACCTTCTTCCTGGTGGGCGGCTGGGTGGATAAATACCCGGACATGGTGAAGGAAATCGTCGCGCGCGGGCATGAGATCGGCAATCATTCGGACACGCACCCGCACATGAGCCAGCTTTCCGAATCCGCCATCAAAGACGAGCTGCGTATCATGAGCGACAAAGTGGAAAAACTAACGGGCGTGCGGCCCACGCTGTTCCGTCCGCCCTATGGCGACTACAACAACCGCGTGATTGAGGTGGCGCGCGCAGAAGGCTACGAATGCGTGCAGTGGAGCATCGACAGCCTCGACTGGAAGGACCGCGGTACGGAGGACATCATCAAGCAATGCACCTACCGTGTCGACAACGGGGATATCGTGCTGTTCCACAACGACAGCAACGACATCGTCAATGCGCTACCCACCGTGATCAAGCACTACCAGGGACTTGGCTACACGATCATCCCGGTGAGCGAGCTGCTGCTGGAGGGCGAATACACCATCGACGTGCAGGGCAAGCAGCATCCCAAGGAAACCTAGCAACCAAAGCAATGACATGAGGTGAGCAACATGGAAGAAACGGGAAACATCATCCATCTGAGGGGGCAGATCTGCCAGAACCTGCAGTTCGGGCACGAGCTGTTCGGGGAGCAATTCTACGTGACCACGCTGCGCGTGCCGCGCCTGAGCGGGGCGGAGGACTTTCTGCCCATCACCATCAGCGAACGGCTTTTGATCGACGAGCCGCTCACGGCGGGCAGCATGCTGTGCATGGAGGGCCAGCTGCGCAGCTACAACAAGGTCATCGAGGGCGCCGGCAGGCTGCTCATCACCGCGTTTGCCCAGCGGATTCTCAACTGCGAGGAGGACGAGGAAAACCCCAACCGCGTGCAGCTGACCGGCGCGCTGTGCAAGCCCCCAAGCTACCGCACCACGCCCTTTGGGCGTGAAATCGCGGACCTGATGCTGGCTGTGAACCGTTCCTATGGCAAAAGCGACTACATTCCCTGCATCACCTGGGGCCGCACCGCACGCTACGCCGCCAACCTGAAAATCGGCGACCGGGTTCAGCTGGTCGGCCGCTTCCAGAGCCGCGCCTACCAAAAGCAGTTGCCTGACGGCACCGCGCTCAATAAGGTCGCCTACGAGGTGAGCGTCAGCCGGCTCAGCACCGTGCGCGACGAGCCCAGGCCCGACTTTCGCACCCTGCCGCCGCAGATGCAAAGCCCCGGCGCCCTGACCGGCGCAAGGGACTGCCAGAGCGCAAGGTCCTGACATACGGACCGGCCTCCTGCCAGCAAGCAGGAGGTCGTTTTTTTGCTGCGCCCTCTTCCCTGCCGTTCTTTTTCGGACGAACCGTAACAAAAGATAGGCCACCTTGCTTTTTGTGCGCTTTTGTGCAAACCAGGCCGTCCGTGCCGGGCTGCAAATCCGCTGCATTTTTCCTGTATTTCATAGGCTCTGAAGGTTTCCTTTTCTTGCGGGGAAAGCCGCTTTTCCAATGCCTTTGAGCCCTCCCTGCGCAAAAGGCAAATTGGCAGCTGGATGGATAAAATTCTTGAAAAATCTTCTAAAATGGACTTGACGAAAAGGCGGTTCACCCATACAATAGCTGTAGATAGTTCAACGAGAATGTGCTTCGAAACGCAAATCTTTGCCGTTAGGAGGAAGTTCCGATGCTGTATCAAGCGCCATCGGCTGAAATCCGCGATACCTTTCATCAGGGCACCAACCGGCGTGCCTATGAAATGCTCGGCGCACATCCGTGTTACGAGGGCGACGTTCGAAAATGGCATTTCTGCGTCTGGGCGCCCAACGCCAAGCATGTGGCGCTGGTGGGCTCGTTCAATGACTGGGACAAAAGTGCGACCCCCATGCAAAAGCAATACGACGGCACCTGGGAACTGCGCCTGACCGAGGACGAGCTGTGGAAAAACGTGCCGGAGGACGGCTACCCCATCTACAAGTACGCCGTATGGGGGGCGGACGACCTGTGGCGCATGAAGGCCGATCCCTTCGGCTTCTTCAGCCAGCTGCGGCCCAACAACGCCAGCCGCCTCATCGACCTGGACAACTACCATTGGAGCGACCAGGACTGGATGGCCGCGCGCCATGATTTTAATCCCTACATCAACCCCATCAACATCTACGAGGTGCACATCGGTTCCTGGCGGCGCCATCCCGACGGAACCATGTATACCTACCGCGAGTTTGCCGATGAGCTCATCCCCTACATCCAGGAGATGGGCTACACGCACATCGAGCTGCTGCCCGTGATGGAGCATCCCCTCGACATGAGCTGGGGCTATCAGGTGACGGGCTTCTACTCCGCCACGGCGCGCTACGGCACGCCGCTGGAGCTGATGAACCTCATCGACCGCTGCCACCAGGCCGGCATCGGCGTGATTCTGGACTGGGTGCCCGCCCACTTCCCGCGCGACGAGGTGGGTCTGTTCCGCTTCGACGGCACGGACCTGTACAACCACCCTGATCCCCGCCGGGGCGAAATCGCCCAGTGGGGCACGATGCTCTTTGACTATGCGCGCGGCGAGGTGTGCAGCTATCTTTTGAGCAACGCCTGCTTCTGGCTGGACATCTTCCATGCCGACGGCATCCGCGTGGACGCGGTGAGCGGCATCATCTATTACGACTTCTGCAAGGGACCGGGGCAGTACATCCCCAACTGCTTCGGCGGGCGGGAGAATCTGGACGGCATCAACTTCCTGCGCCGCCTCAACCAGACCGTATACCACGATTTCCCCGGCCTGATGATGATCGCCGAGGAGAGCACCGCCTTCCCCATGGTGACCGCGCCCACCTACCTGGGCGGCCTGGGCTTCGGCTTCAAGTGGAACATGGGCTGGATGAACGACATCCTGTCCTACATCAAGCTCGATCCCGTCTACCGCAAATACCACCACGATAAGGTCACCTTCAGCCTGTTCTACGCCTTCAGCGAGAACTACATCCTGCCCTTCTCCCACGACGAGGTGGTGCACGGCAAGCACAGCATGTTGGACAAGAACCCCGGCGACCTGTGGAAGAAGTTTGCCGGCCTGCGCGCGCTCTACGGCTACACCATGGCGCATCCGGGCAAGAAACTTTTGTTCATGGGCGGCGAATTTGCTCACTTCATCGAATGGAAATACGACGATCAGCTGGACTGGTTCCTGCTGGTCTACGAGCGGCATGCCCCGCTGCAAAGCTGCGTGAAGCGCCTCAACCACATCTACCGCGAGACGCCCGCTCTCTATGAGGTGGATACCTCCTGGAACGGCTTCCAGTGGATCACGGCCAACGACACCGACAACAGCGTGGTGGCTTTCCTGCGCACGGACAAGCGCGGCCGCGCCATCCTGTGCGTGACCAACTTCACCCCGGTGTTCCATCCCATCTACCGCATCGGCCTGCCCTGCGCGGGCACGCTTCGTGAAATCTTCAACACCGACCGGGCGGAATATGGCGGAAGCAATCAGTACAACGCCTATGAGCTGTCCGCCCAGCCCGGCGAATGCAACGGCTTCCCGTTCTGGACGGAGATCTGCGTACCTCCGCTCAGCAGCGTATACTTCACCTACGACAAGATTCTGCCCAGGCCTGCGGGGAAGCGCAGGTGGGGCACATGGGCGGCGTCCGTCCGCCGGAGGAAGGGGGCCAGGGATGACAAACGCGCTTGACCCTTCGCTCATTCGCCTGAAAGGCTGATACACGCGCAACGATAACGTTTTAATGTAAGGAGTGGATTGTTTCCATGTTGGACAAAAAGCAATGCGTGGCCATGCTGCTCGCCGGCGGCCAGGGCAGCCGCCTGGGCATCCTCACGGCAAATATGGCCAAGCCTGCCATCCCCTATGGCGGCAAATACCGGATCATTGACTTTCCGCTGAGCAACTGCACCAACAGCGGCGTGGATGTGGTGGGCGTTTTGACCCAGTACCAGCCCCTTAAGCTCAACGCCTACATCGGCAGCGGCTCGCCCTGGGACCTGGACCTGGCGCATGGCGGCGTCTACGTCCTGCCCCCCTACGTCAAGGGCAAGAGCGGCGAATGGTATTCCGGCACCGCCAACGCCATCTATCAGAACCTGGCCTTTATCGAGCAGTTCAACACCGATTACGTGCTCATCCTCAGCGGCGACCATATCTACAAGATGGATTATAACGCCATGCTGCAATTCCATATCGACAACAAGGCCGACTGCACCATCGCCGTGCGCGAGGTGCCCTGGGAGGAGGCCAGCCGCTTTGGCATCATGAACACGGGCGAGGGCAACGTGATCGAGGAGTTCGAGGAAAAGCCCGCCAAGCCCCGCAGCAACAAGGCCAGCATGGGCGTGTACATCTTCACGTGGGAAAAGCTGCGCAAGTACCTGACCGAGGACGCGGCCGATCCTGCCAGCTCCAACGACTTCGGCAAAAACATCATTCCCAACATGCTCAAGGACAATCAGCGCATGTTCGCCTACGACTTCGAAGGGTACTGGAAGGACGTGGGCACCATTGAAAGCCTGTGGGAGGCCAACATGGACCTCCTGCAACTGCCCATGCCCATCGACCTGTACGATAAAAAGTGGCGTATCTACGGCCGCAACCCCGGCATGGCTCCGCACTTCATCGCGGATGGAGCCAGCGTAAAAAACAGCCTGATCACCGAGGGCTGCGAGGTATACGGCAAGGTGGACCACAGCGTACTCTTTGCCGGTGTGATCGTCAAGGAAGGCGCCAGCGTCATCGACAGCGTGCTCATGCCGGGCGCAGTGGTGGAGCGTGGCGCACAGGTGCGCCGGGCCATCATCGCCGAGGGCGCCGTGATCGGCGCGGGCGCAACCGTAGGCGAGGAAACGGGCAACATCGCCGTTGTGGGCCAGCAGGTGAACCTGCCGGCCGGTTCCGCGGTCAAGGCCGGGGAACAGCGCGCGGAGTGACCCATCAAGAGCAGAGGAAGTGAGGATAGCACCATGAAAAATGTAATGGGTGTGATTTATACCGGCGAAAAGGACAGCTTCCTTCGTGAGCTGACCCTTCTGCGCGCCATCGCCGCCATGCCGGTGGCGGGCCGTTACCGTGTGATCGACTTTCTGGTCAGCAGCATGGTGGGCAGCGGCATGCGCAACGTGGGCGTCATCATGCAGAAGAACTACCACAGCCTGATGGACCATCTGGGCAGCGGCAAGGAATGGGACCTGCACGGCAAAAACGACGGCCTCTACATTCTGCCGCCGTTCCTGACGCGCGACAATGTGGGCGTGTACACCGGGTCGCTGGACGCGCTGCACTCCAACATGAACTACCTCCGGCGCAGCCGTCAGGAATATGTGCTTTTGTGCAACAGCCTGATCGTCTTTAACGCCAACTTCACCGACATGTTCAAGAGCTACCTGGATTCCGGGTGCGACGTGATGATGCTCTACACCAAGGACCCGGAGATGCAGCGCCCCGAATACGGCACGTATCTGGACATCGACGCCACGGGCAAGGTCGTCGATATCGAGATCGATCCCACCAAGCCGCGCTATGAGAACACCAGCATGGACGTGATTTTGCTCCGCAAGGACCTTCTGATCGACCTGGTGGACCGCGGCGCTGCGCATGGCTATCATGATCTGGTGCGCGACGTGCTCCAGCGCATGGCGCGCGATGCGGGTCTAAACCTGTGCGGCTACGAATATAAGGATATATGCTTCCGTCTGGACAGCGTGCAGAGCTACTTCAAGTTCAACCTCGCCACGCTGGACACCGGCGTGCGCCACCGCCTGTTCCCGGAGGATAAGCCGGTGTACACCAAGGTGCGCGACGAGCTGCCCGCCCGCTACATGGACGGCGCTTGGGTGCTCAATTCCATGGTGGCCGACGGCTGCATCATCAACGGCATGGTGGAGCACAGCGTGCTGTTCCGCGGGGTCAAGATCGACAAGGGCGCGCATGTGAAGAACTGCATCATCATGCAGGACTGCCACATCGAGGAAGGCGTGCAGCTGGAGAACTGCATTCTGGACAAGCAGGCCGTCATCAAGCACGACGGCAAGCTCATCGGCCCCAGCGCCTACCCCATCGTGATTTCCAAGAACATGATCATCTAAGGACGTCGGAAGGAGTTTCAAGGCATGAAGATTCTGTTCACAGCCAGCGAATGCGTCCCATTTATCAAAACGGGCGGCCTGGCGGACGTGGTGGGCGCGCTGGCGCCCGTGCTGGCCAAGAAGGGCCACGATGTGCGCGTCATCTTGCCAATGTACACCGCCATCGCCCAGAAGTGGCAGGAGCAGATGCAGTATCTGCTGGACTTTGACGTTCAGCTGGGCTGGCGCAGGCAGTACTGCGGCGTGCAGATGCTCAAAAAGGATGGCGTCATCTACTATTTCCTGGACAACAAGTATTACTTTGGCCGGCCCTACATCTATGGCCTGGGCGGCGACGAGTACGAGCGCTACGGCTTCTTCTGCCGCGCCTGCCTCAACGCATTGCCGCTGCTTGACTTCAGCCCTGATATTCTGCATGCGCACGACTGGCAGAGCGGCATGATTCCCGCGCTTTTGAAAATCCAGTACGCGCACCTGCCCTTCTATGCCCATATCCGCAGCATCTTCACCATCCACAACCTGCAATATCAGGGCATCTTCGGCATCAAGGATGTGCAGGATGTCCTGGGTCTGGGCGACGGGCTGTGGAGCTCGGATAAGCTGGAGTGCTTCGGCTGCGCCAACTTCATGAAAGCCGGCCTGGTCTATGCCGACGCCATCACCACAGTCAGCCCCAGCTATGCCGAGGAGATCACCACCGCCTACTATGGCGAGCGCCTGGATGGCCTGATCCGCGCGCGGCATGACTCGCTCTACGGCGTGCTCAACGGCATCGACGTGGATGAGTACAACCCCGAAACCGATCCGCTGATCTACAAGAACTACACCGTCAAGGACATGAGCGGCAAGGCGGAAAACAAGGCCAAGCTGCAAAAGGATCTGGGCCTGAAGGTGGACCCGGATGTGCCGCTCATCGCCATGGTGGGCCGTCTGAGCAACCAGAAGGGCCTGGACCTGGTGGACTGCGTGATCGCCGATATCATGAACGAAAAGGTGCAGATGGCCGTTTTGGGCATGGGCGACGCGCGCTACACCAACCTGTTCAGCTGGGCCGAGCAGCAGTACCGCGGCCGTCTGGCCGCCCGCTTCGCCATGGACCACGAGCTGGCGCACAAGATGTACGCGGGCGCGGACTTCTTCCTGATGCCCTCGCTGTTTGAGCCGTGCGGACTCAGCCAGCTGATTTCGCTGCGCTACGGCACAATCCCCATCGTGCGCGAGACCGGCGGCCTGCGCGACACGGTGCTCAGCTACAACGAGTATACGCAGGAGGGCAACGGCTTCACCTTCCTCAACTACAACGCGCACGATATGCTCAACGTCATCCGCCGCGCGCTGGAATACTACCGCGAGCATACGGATGTCATCAAGCTGCTGCGCACCCGCGGCATGAAGGGCGACTACAGCTGGACCCACAGCGCGGGCGAATACGTCAAGCTGTATGAAAAGCTGACCGGGAAAAAATAAGACGATTCCCTGTTCAAGCAAAAGGCGGGGTCCGCGGCGCGGGCTCCGCTTTTTTCCGCACATTTTGAAAATTCATTCGGAATATGTTCATTTTTGGATTGACAAAGCGCCCGTGCGTGCTGTAAAGTATGTAAACGAGTGTGGGCCCGGCAGCGGGTTTTTCCTGCCGCGGGGCTTTGCATGCACATCAATACAAAGGAGCATGCACGAATGAACGGCCTCAAAAAACTGAACGATCTCCTGTTTCCGGGCGCAAAAACGTACGAGCGGGTGGGCGCGGGCAAGGCGGTGGCGCTGGGCTTCCAGCACGCTTTCGCCATGAGTTGTGCCACCATCCTCGTTCCTCTGCTGACGGGCCTCGACGTGGGCGTGGCCTTGCTGGCCGCCGGCCTGGGCACGCTGGTATTCCACCTGTGCACGGGCGGCAAAAACCCCGTGTTTCTGGGTTCCTCCTTCGCCTTCATCGCGGCGCTGTGCATCGTGCTGGACCCTGCGGGAGCTGCCAACTCCTTCGGCATGAACCGCGTGGAGCAGATCCAGGTGGCCATGTGGGGTGTGATGGGCGCGGGCGCGATCTATCTGGTGTTCGCCCTGCTCATCAAGCTCATCGGCATGAAGTTCATCGACCGGCTATTCCCGCCGGTGGTTCGTGGCGTGGGTATCGCCATCATCGGCCTGAACCTGGCCTCCTCCGCCATCAACAACATTCAGAACAACAACGGCTTCGCCCTCTTTACCCCCGGCTATTACTGGAGCTGGGTGCTGGCGCTGCTCACCTGCCTGACGGCGGTGCTGCTTTCCAGCTACGGCAAGGGCATGTTCAAGATGGCCTCCATCGCCATCGCGCTGGGCACGGGTTATGTGGTCACGCTGATCGTGACCGCTACGGGCATCGCTCCCGCCGGGCTGATGAACCTCAGCGCCATCAGCCAGCACGGCTGGGTGGAGCTGCCCAACGTGGTGCTTCCCACCTTCGACTTTGCCGGGCGCGGCTCGCAGATTCTGCGCGCCATCGGCATCATCAGCCCGGTGGCCATCGTGACCATGGTTGAGCACGTCGGCGACGTGTACGCCAACGGCGCCGTGGTGGGCCGTGACTTCACCAAGGACCCCGGCCTGCACCGCACCATGGCGGGCGACGGCCTGGCCACCATGGTGGCCGGTTTCATCGGCGGCCCCGCCAACACCACCTATTCCGAGAACACCGCCGTGCTGGCCGCGACCGGCAACTACAACCCCCTCACCCTGCGCATCGCCGCGCTGATCGCCATTGTGGTTTCCTTCTGCGGCAAGGCCATTGGCATCGTGGAAACCGTGCCCAACTGCGTCCTGGGCGGCGCATGCATCGTGCTCTATGGCATGATCGCCTCGGTGGGCCTGCGCACGCTGGTGGAAAACCATGTGGACTTCACCAAGAACCGCAACCTCTGCATCGCCGCGGTGATGCTCGTGCTGGCCATGGGCGGCGCCACCATCGGCGGCCCGGATTTCAGCTTCAGCGGCATCGGCCTGGGCATCATCTCCGGCATTTTGCTCAACCTGATCATGCCGGAATCCAAGGAGTCCAAGCCCGGCCTGGTGGCCCACAGCGTGCCCGAAGACGAGATCATCAAGGAAAAATAAGGGACAATTCATCGAAAGGAAGAGCGGCATGGCGAAAGCCATGCCGTTCTTCCTTTGGGACCTGCTTGCCAAAGCGTGCAAAGGCGGCGAGGACAGGCCGGCAGTCCAGGCGTATGCTTGTCTCCAAGAGGCGCACAAACCTTATTGCACGTAACAAGGAGGAAAGCAGGAATGCATCGTCTTAAGTGGAAAGGCAGCCATTACCAGATTGGCGTAGAGCGGGGCACGCTGCTGAAACGGAGCAGCGTTTTCTTTCCCCTGCGCCTGGACCGGTTTCAGCTGGCGCACGGCAAACGCAGCGAGGCCGTGCTCCGGGCTTTTTTCCCGGAAGCCTGCGCGGAAATCCAAGGGGTGAGCGACGCGCTTGGGGCGGACTATGCCGCGCTGGCCGCCTGGCTGCTGTGCATGGGCTGCTGCCTGTACAACCTGCTGGATAACCTTCCCGTGGAGGTCAGGGGATGCACCGCCTTTGCACAGGCTGCCGGCGGACGTGTAATCTACGGGCGGAACAACGACCTTCCGCCCTTTTTGAAGCAGGCGAGCAAGAGCGAACTGTATCTACCCACCGACGGATACCGTTTTTGCATGACGACCTCTTCCTTCCTCAACGGCGAAGAAGGGCTGAACGAGCATGGTCTGGCTGTGGGCATGACCTTTGTGGCGACGCGCCTTGATCAAATCAGGCCGGGATTGAACGCCTGCTTCGCTGTGCGGTATCTGCTGGAAAAGGCCGCCGGCGTCAGAGAGGCGCTTTCGCTGCTGCAGGAGCTGCCAATCGCCTCCAACTGCAACCTGCTGCTTGCGGACCAGAGCGGTGAAATGGCGGTTGTAGAATGCACGCCCCTGGTGAAACGCATACGGCCCTCCCTCCCCCTGGGCGGAGGGAAGGCCGTATGCGCGGTGAACCGCTTTCTTTGCAAGGAATTGCAGCCCTTCGACGCGGCCTGCGGCGACGACTATCACTCTGTCGAGCGGTACAAAACCGTCATGGACTGTCTTTCCAGGCCCGTGCGGGATGAAGCGGTCGCGGTGGCCATGCGCCTGTTGAAAGGCGACGATGGCTTTATGTGTCAATATGATGACATCCCTGATTTTGAAACCGTCTGGAGCTCCGTCTTTGACCTGAACAGCCGGATGATCTACCTTGCGGACGGTGACCCGCGAGCGGCGCCTTTCGTTGCGGACAGCCGGCTTGCCGCCCTCGTAAATGAAAGCTGAACACAAGGCCGGAGAATCCCTTTTGGGGGTTCTCCGGCGATGTTTTTGTGCTATACTGTTAGGGAACGCAAGGAGGGAACGGCTATGAAAGTGGTTTTGGTCAACGGCAGTCCCAATGAAAAGGGCTGCACCTATACGGCGCTGAAGGAAATGGCGGACGAACTGGAGCGCCAGGGCGTAGAGGCGGAAATCGCGCATATCGGCAAGGCGCCGGTCCGCGGCTGCCTGGGCTGCGGCGGATGCCGCAAGGCGGGCCGCTGCGTATTTGACGACGCGGTGAACGCCCTGGCCGATAAGCTGGTTCAGGCTGACGGACTCGTGTTTGGCTCGCCGGTGTTTTACGCGGGTATCTCCGGCCAGCTCAAATCCTTTATGGACCGGCTGTTTTATAGCCGGGGCGCGCAGCTTTCCGGCAAGCCCTCGGCCGCGGTGGTCAGCGCGCGGCGCGGAGGCTGCGCCACCGCATTCGACGATATCAACCGCTTTTTTACCATCAACCGCATGTCTGTGGTTTCCTCGCAATACTGGAACCAGGTGCACGGCAACACGCCCGACGAGGTCCGGCAGGATGCGGAAGGCCTGCAAACCATGCGCACGCTGGCGCGCAACATGGCCTGGCTGCTCAGGTGCATGGAGGCCGGCCGTCAGGCGGGCGTGCCCCAACCCGATCGGGAGCCGCCCATTCGCACCAATTTTATCCGATAAGCCCCGACTCCGAAAAGGTTCCCGTCTCGATCAGCTGCCGCAGAACAGGCAGCTCCTTCTCGCACAGACGGATGCCGGGCCTGCGCAGCGCAGGATTGGCATGCCGCATCAAAAACGGATAGCCCACGCTGTCGAGCATGGTTTCATCGTTGAAGTTGTCGCCAAAGGCGGCAGCTTCTTCTTTTGGAATGCCCGTGCGCTCCATGAGCATGCGCATGCCCGTGCCCTTGTTGGCGGCTGTAAAATCAAACCAGTCACGGCCGGATACCGTGGCGGTCAGCCTGCCGCTCCATTTTTGCAAAAGCGCCGGAGCGATGCGCTCCAGCCCCTCGTCGATCTGACCGGAAATCTTGAGCATGGGTTCTGCCACGTCCTCCGGCCGGTCAATGATGGTCACGGTGTTGCGCAGGCGATAGACGATATCGTCCGTATAGCGGCGGTTGCGGTCCATCATATAGGTGGTGTGGCGGCCGCTGATGAGCAGATTCATCTCCGCGGCTTCGATGTCCGCGATGATCTCCCGTGCCGTCTCCTCCGGAATGGCCGCCACGCCGATAGCCTCTCCCCTGTAGAAGCACAGCGCGCCATTTTCGCAGATAAAGGCCATGTGCTGCGCTACCGGCGCAAACAGGCGAAGCAGGTTGCCATATTGCCGCCCGCTGCACGCGGTGAACAGCACGCCCATGCGGGTCAGATCCTCCACGGTCTCAAAAACGCCATCCGGCAGGGAACCGTCCGGCTCCAGCAACGTCCCGTCCAAATCCGTAGCGATCAAGCGGATCATCTTTCGTCCTCCCGTGCCTATGCTGGCGGTATCATAGCACATTCCGTCATGCGCGTCAATTTTGGAATGGAATGTGAAAAAAGCGCTTGACAGTTCCTCTTCGACGATGTATCATACGTATGAACAACCGTTCATTCATTCATGAAAGGAGGTTCCTCTGATGCCCCACGAAATCGAGCAGCTGGCATGCGACTTTATGTATGTACATGACGAGATCGTTCAGAAGGTCCGGCAGGAGATGCCGGACGAGGATGTGCTGTTTGACTTGAGCGAGCTGTTCAAGGTCTTTGGCGACCCGACCCGCTTAAAGCTGCTGGCAGCGTTGCTGGCGCAGGAGATGTGTGTCTGCGATTTAAGCGACCTGCTGGGCATCTCTCAGTCGGCGGTGTCCCATCAGCTGCGGCTGCTCAGAACCAGCCGTCTGGTCAAAAACCGTCGGGAGGGCAAGTCGGTCTACTATTCGTTGGACGACGACCATGTAGCGACCATTTTGGCGCAGGGAATGGAGCACGTCCGCCACTGAGAAGGGCGGACAGGAATTTTTTTGGAAAAAAGGTTGACAATTTCAAAAACCTGTGGTAGAATATTGACTGTTGCTAGATGGAGAGGTGTCCGAGTGGTTTAAGGAGCTAGTCTTGAAAACTAGTGACTCGCAAGAGCCGTGGGTTCGAATCCCACCCTCTCCGCCAAGGAATTTCTTTTGCGGCAAGAGGGTCAGGAAAGATTTCCACCTTTTGTGAAAATGGAATAAAAAGCATTGCGCTTACCAGTCTGGAGAAGTACTCAAGTTGGTGACGAGGCGCCCCTGCTAAGGGCGTAGGCCGGTCTAAAACTGGCGCGAGGGTTCGAGTCCCTCCTTCTCCGCCAAGATGAAACCCGAGATTTTCGCATGATTATGCGGAATTCTCGGGTTTTGTTTTTTGCTTTTT
>ERZ779866.3352-NODE-3352-length-13087-cov-3.094230_pt1 | contig 13087 bp, 10 predicted proteins | sample MGYA00511248_ERZ779866 | MGnify/ENA primary metagenome ERZ779866 (study PRJEB29588, sample SAMEA2155758) | human gut metagenome | biome: human gut; feature: human-associated habitat; material: faeces | place: Denmark | collected 2008/2010 ... | reverse complement strand
GTGGCGGTGGCCTCGTCAGAGCCATAGAAACCGCCGCCGTAGGTGGTGAACACCACGCCCAAGGGACGGGTGCGGGTGTGGTCCGGCATACCGGGGGCGGGAGCGCGGTGACGGCGCCAATTGGCCCCCTCCGGTTTTTTGGCTGGCGCGGCCGCATCGGCCTTCTTGCTGTCCAGATTGTTTTGGACCTCTTTTTCCAGGGCGCCGCCGGCGCCGAAGGAAAATGCCTTGATCACCGCCTGGAGGGGCGATCCCCCCACGATGGGGGAACCCAGACACACCAGGTCGTAGTCCTCAAAATAGAGCTGGTCCTGCAGCCCGACCCAGTCGGTGTTGGCGGCAATGCGCAGGTAAGTCACCTCCCAGCCGTAATGAAGGAACGTCTCCCGGAACCAATTGGCGATTTTCTCGGTATTTTTTGTCATAGTAGCGTACAGGAGCAGTGCGCGGCGGGGCTTCATAATAACAGGCATTGACTTGTCCTCCTCAGCTGATACAGGTATACATGGAATAGGGCGGGCGGGGATCTCCGGTAAAGGTCATGAAGTAGTCCTCCACCACTTCGTTGAGAAAAATATTGGCCTTGGTCAGATCTCGGGGGCTGGGCCTGTTCTGGAAATCATAGTGCCAGATGATAGACCCCTTTTTCCCGCAGCCCATGGGATCGTTGTTTCCCATGGTGGGCGCGTCCTTGCCGAAGCTTTCCTCGTCCTTCGTCTCGGCCCCGTCAGCCAGCGCCTTGCGCTGGGCCGGGGTGAGCCGTTCCCACTCAGCGGCGTTTGGATTCTCCTTATACCGCTGCATGGCAGCCTGGGCGTCATCAATGTTCATTTTCAGCACCATGGCCAGCCGGTCCACCGCAGAGTGGCGCAGCTCCCGGCCGGGGCAGGCGAACTTGCCCACCGCCCGGATGCCATTGACCCGGAGATATTCCACCAGCACTTCCAGCGTGCCATAGCACTCCTCGGGGCCCACGCCGGATCCGCCGTAGGTACAGAACACCACACCGTAGATGGTCTTTTTCTTTATGTCGCTCTTGGAGCCGGGGGCGCCAGTACCCACGTCCATACACACGATGCCGGGGATTCCGGTATCGTAATGGACGCCAGGGATCTGCCCCGGCTGGAGCACCTCGCCCGCCCCGGGGCCCAGGTGTCCGCCGGCCGCTAAAAAGTCCTGGATGCGCTGGTAGACTTCCCGGTTACGGTAGAGCTGCTTCTTCCCCTGGAGGCCCATGAGCATGGATACCTCCTTGTAGGGCAGGCCGGCAATGATGGGGGAACCCAGGCACACCAGGTCGTAGTCCTCCACAAACAGTGGGTCCTTGTCCCAGTCCCGCCGGGGATCGATCTTTACCAAATCAGTATCAAAGCCGTTTTCCTCACAGACCTTTTGAAACTCCCCGGCCACCAAGGCGGTGTTGCCGGTGATGGAGCCGTAGAGCACCAAGGCTTTCCGTTTTGCCATGCGATCTCCCTCCTTCTTTCATCTATCGGTCCGCCGTGGCAGTTCCACCGTGGCCTCCACCACCTGAATGATGTCGCCGTCCAGCGTCTCTGCCCAGCAGGACAGGTCGGCCAGCGCCGCGCCGTCCCGCAGGTATTTGTCGGTGACCACGCCCTTGCAGATGGCGGTGTCCCCCTCCATGCCGTGGCGTTTGACAAATTTGCCGGCCATGGCGGGAACCTTGCCGAGAATGTCCAGGCCGGGCTTGTTCTCCGACATACACTGGAACAGGTTCTGGAAGCGCCATTTGAAGCCCCGCAGGAACCCGTCGTCCCCCATCCAGTTGGTCACCATGCGCAGGATGAAATTCCGGGCGGTGAAATTGTAGAACACCGCTCTGGCCCCTGGGATGCGGCAATAGGAGTAGTGGCGGGCCATAAAGTGCAGCTTCTGTCCGTAGGCGTCGGTCATCAGCTCCTCCCCCGCTTCCAGGAAGCCCCGGGCATCTGGCATGGAGCGGATCATGTCTCCATGGAGGCGGAACATATCCATGTCCGATACGGGTCCCGAGCAGGTGGGTACCGTCTCATCCCCCACCTGGACATCCTCCCAGTACAGGGGTTCCGCCCCCCGGACCTTCTCATTGCGCCACAGGGCGCGGATGGTTTCCCACTCGGCCTGGGTGGTGACATGGACGGGCGGGATGTTGTCCAGCCACTCGTAGGTCTGCTCCAGCTCAGTTGGGACATAGCCATCGGTAATGCGCATCATGGCATTGCGGCCGTAGCCCTTTCCCACGCCCACCAGTCCTCCCTGGGCGTCCCGCATCTCCGCCTGGCCGAATAAGGAAAACTGCCGCAGGGGGGAGCCCTCTACCGGGGTGGTATCGGTCAGCTTCTGTACGGTGCTGTGAAAGGTCAGCACATCTCCGTCATATACCGGGCGGAACAGCTCGATGTCCCCGCCGTCGTTGGCGTAATAAAACACGTTGCCCAAATCGTCTCCCACATCATCCATCATGGGGAAGCCGGAGATGTTCTCTTCAAAGATATAGCAGGGCATGGCAGGCAGACGGCCCCACCGGGTCCCGGCGGCGTAGGCTGGGTCGTTATAGAGGGGGTCATAAGGGTTCCACAGCCGGGCGTAGTCCAGCATTTTGCTCTGGTCGGCCGTGACGGTCCGGTCCGCCATGGGGCCAACACCCCCCCGCTCGGCCACGGTTTTTCTCAGATCGTCCAGCGCCGCCTGCTCTTCCGGCGAATACTGATTGGGATAAAAGGTCTGAAATTTCTGATTTGTAATCTTCATAGCAGCCTCCTTACAGCGAATTGATCTCCGCCACATGGTGGCAGGCGATGAAGTGCTCCGGCACGATCTCCACCAGAGGAGGCTGTGCCTGCCGGCACAGGTCAGTGGCGTAAGGGCAGCGGTTGGCAAACCGGCAGCCGGGCTTGGGGTCCCCCGGGGGAGACAGTTCCCCCTGAAGCAACACCCGGCGGCGCTCCACATGGATGCTGGGGATGGGGATGGCGGACAGCAGGCCCTTGGTATATGGGTGCAGGGGGTGATCGAACAGCGCATCGGAGGGACATTTCTCCACCACCGTGCCCAGATACATGACCAGGATATCGTCTGAGATGTGCTTGACCACGGACAAGTCGTGGGTAATAAAGATGTAGGTCAGCCCCTTCTCCTCCTGAAGATCCTGGAGCAGGTTGAGGATCTGGGCCTGAATGGACACGTCCAGGGCGGATACCGGCTCGTCGCAGACGATGAACTTGGGGTCCAGCGATAGGGCCCGGGCAATGCCGATGCGCTGCCGCCGTCCGCCGTCCAACTCATGGGGATAGGAATACGCCAGCCGACGGGCCAGGCCCACGGTATCCATCAGCTCGTAGACCCGTTTCTGCAGTTCCTCCTTGGTCTTGCACAGGCCATATATCTTCAAGGGGTCCGCAATCAGTTCCGACACGCAGTACCGGGGATTGAGGGAGGAAAACGGGTCCTGGAAAATGAGCTGCATGTTCCGCCGCAGCTCCTTCTGCTCCTTCTTGGGCAGGCCTGTGGTGGGCCGCCCTTCAAAGAGGATCTCCCCTTCGGTGGCCTCCTGGAGTCCCAGTACGGTCCGGCCCAGGGTGGATTTGCCGCAGCCCGACTCGCCCACCACCCCGAGGGTCTTGCCCTCACCGATGGAAAAGGATACGTCGTCCACGGCGTGGAGCATTCCCGCCGGGGTACGGAAATATTTTTTCAAATGGTTGACTTCCAGCAGTTTAGCCATGGTCTGCCTCCTTTGCGTCGCCCGATGCGGAAGCGGTCACGCCCTCCCTCTGACAGCGCAGGCATTTGACGAAGTGCCCCGGGGAGATTTCCGCCGCCTTGGGGTTAACGGTCCGGCACCGCTCCTCCGCGAAGGGGCAGCGGGGATGGAACTTACACCCCTCCGGCAGCCGAGCGGGGTCGGGCATCAGGCCGGCGATGGGCTTGAGCCGCCGTTCCTTCCGGTCCAGGCTTGGCAGGGAGTGGAACAGCCCTTTGGTGTACGGGTGGGCCGTCTCATCGAAAATGTGTTCCAGACTGCCGAACTCTACGATTTCTCCCGCGTACATGACGGCCACCTTGTCGCAGGTTTCCGCCACCACGCCCAGATCATGGGTGATGAGAATCATGGAAGTGCCAAATTCGTCCTTCAGCGTTTTCATCATATCCAGCACTTGGGCCTGGATGGTCACATCTAGGGCTGTGGTAGGTTCATCCGCCAAAAGCAGCTTCGGGTTACAGGCCAGAGCCATGGCGATGACCACCCGCTGCTTCATCCCGCCGGAGAACTGGTGGGGGTAGTCCCGCCCCCGTGAGGCTGGAATCCCCACCTTCTCCAACATTTCCAGCGCGCCCTTAAGCGCCTCAGACTTTGAACAGCTGCTGTGCAGCCGGATGACCTCCGCAATCTGGTCATCCACCCGAAGCACCGGATTCAGGGCAGTCATGGGGTCCTGGAAGATCATGGATATCTTGCCGCCCCGGATTTTCTGCATCTCCTTTTCCGTCTTTTCCAGAAGATTTTCTCCGTCGAACAGCACCTTTCCGGACACGATCTTTCCAGGCGGGCTGGGGATCAAACGGAGAATGCCTTTGGCCGTGGTGGTCTTGCCTGCGCCCGTCTCCCCCACCAGTCCCAGGGTGTCCCCGTGCCGGAGAGCGAGATCGATGCCGTTGACGGCAGCCACATCGCCGTCCTCCGTATAGAAGTGAATGGCCAGATCCTTGATCTCCAAAATATTGTCGTTCATCTCCGGCCCTCCTTAATTCTTAAGCTTCGGGTCCAGCGCGTCCCGCAGTCCATCGCCAAACAGGTTGAATCCAAACAGGGTCAACATGATCGCCAGTCCCGGGAAGGTAGACATGGGCCAGAAGGAGCGGATCACCTCCCGGCCTTCCGCCACCATGGAGCCCCACTCCGCCGTGGGCGGCTGAACGCCAAGGCCGATAAAGGACAGGGACGAGATCATCAGGATACATCCGCCGATACGCAGTGTGGAATCCACAATGACCGGAGAGAGGATGTTGGGCACGATCTGCCGGAACATAATGCGGGCATTGGACGCGCCGGTGACCCGTGCCGCTTCCACATACTCCTGATCCCGGATGCCCAAAACCAAGGCCCGGAGCAGCCGGGCATAGCCGGGCACACAGCCGATGCCGATGGCCAGCGCCGTGTTGAAGATTCCCTGGCCCAGTGCCGAGGAGATACATACCGCCAGCAAAAAGCCGGGAATGGCCATGATCACGTCCATGACCCGCATGATCACACCGTCATAGACTCCGCCGAAATAGCCGGCGGACACACCGATGATCCCGCCCACCACCAGGCCGAATACAATGGACAGAATGGAAACCAGCAGGGAAACCCGCCCGCCATAAATGATGCGGGACAGGGTGTCCCGGCCCACATCGTCCGTGCCCAGCGGATGGGCGAAGCTGGGATATGCCTTCATATTGGTGTAGTCCTGGACATCGGGGTCATAGGGCGCCACAAAATCGGCAAAGACTGCAGCCAAAACCAGCACCAGCACGATCACCAGGCCCAGCATGGCCAGCTTATTGCGGGTCAGGCGGTGGAGCACATCCCGCCACTGGCTGCGCTTGCGCCCGTAGTCCAGGCTATCCGTCGGCGGAGCCTGAATGGCGCGTTTGGATGTTTTAGGCATGGACCGCTCCCTCCTTTTCTCCGGCCGGGCCGCGCTTCTTTTTCTTCCCCGCCGTATACTGGGCCATAATGCGGGGATCTACGAAGCCGTAAATCAGGTCTGTGACCAGATTGATGATGCAGATCAGCGCTGCCAGGATCAGCACGCACCCCTCGATAATGGGGAAATCCTTATTGTTGATGGCCGTCATCATCAACGACCCCAGTCCCGGCATGCCGAAGATTGTCTCCACCACCACGGAGCCAGACACCAGAATGCCCAGCTGTGCCCCCACCGTGGTGATCACCGGGATGAGGGCGTTGCGCAGGGCGTGCCGGCGAATGACCACGCTCTCCTTCTGTCCCTTGGCCCGGGCCGTGGTGATATAGTCTTGGCGCACCACATCCAGCATGGACGAGCGGGTCATCCGCGTGATACTAGCGATGAAGGATAAGCCGGAGGCCAGCGCAGGCAGCACCCAGTCCCGAAGCTGTGGCGCCTGGGTGGTAGGAAAGGAGGCGTCAAAGATCTTCAAGTTAATGGCAAAGGCGATCATCAGCATCAGCGCCAGCCAAAAGCCCGGCACCGCGGCGAAGATAAGGGAAAAGAAGGTCACAATGCGGTCTAAGATAGAGTTCTGCCTGGTGGCCGAGATTACCCCAAAGGGGATGCCCAGGCCCACCGCGATGATAATGGAGATGATGGCCAGCTCCAGTGTCAGCGGGAACCGCTGCAAAATCGTCTGGCTCACCGGCAGACCGGTCTGGAAGGAGTCACCCAGATCTCCCCGGGTGATGATTCCCTGTAAATAGGAGAAGAATTGGACCAAAAATGGTCGGTCCAGCCCCAGCTCCGCTTCCTTTGCGTCATACTGCTCCTGGGTATAGGTTCCACCCAGCGCCGCGGCGACGGGGTCGCCGGGACCCACGCGGTCAATGGTGAACACGATCAGCACCACACCCAGCATCACCGGGATGACCCAGAGCAGCCGCCGCAGAATAAATTTTGCCATACTCTCACCTCAGCGTTATGGTGAGGGGCGCGGGCCATCACCCGCGCCCCTGGTGCAGTTTCATCTCTCGGTTCAGGCGACGGTCACAGCCACGATGTCGATGCTGCGGGCGTTCAAGCCAGTCACATTCCCGATGTTGTTGTGGTAGAGCACCACAGCCTGAGCATAGCCGATGGGGAGGGTCCGGTAGTTGTCAAAGGCCCATTGCTGGACGGCATCGTATTCCGCCTGGCGGGTCTGTTCGTCCTTCGCCACACGGGCCGCCTCAATGTGCTCGTTAAACTCGGGATCTGACACACGGGCGCCGCCGTTGGTGGAATTCTGGCCAATCGTGTCTAGTACTTGGGAGTCCAGATAAGTACCTCCGCCGGTACCGAAAATGGAGATATCCGTTCCATTTGCCATTAGGATGGGAATCGCGGTAGCAAAGTCGTAGGACTCCACCGACAGGTTGATGCCTACCTCTTTCAGCATGGCTTGCACGATGGTGGCGCATTTGTCATTGGTGGGCATGGTGGGAATGACTACCTTCATCTCCATTCCGTCCCCATAACCGGCCTCAGCCAGAAGTTCCCGGGCTTTTTCCGGGTTGTACTCGTGGACGCCGATGGGTGTGTAGTAAGTAGAGCCTTTGATCAGGATGGAGTCGGCCACCTCGCCCAGAGAGCCAAACACGGCGGCCACGATGGAATTCGTATCCAGGGCCAGGGAGATAGCTTCCCGCACCCGGATGTCGTCAAATGCGGGATTATACTCCGGTAAGCACACCGCCAGCAGGTCCCACTTGGGGAACAGCTTGGTAGTCACCTCGCCGTAGGCACCGTCCTGGGCTGCCAGATAATCGGCCTCAGCCACATCCAAAGCAATATCCAAGGCACCGTTTTCAAAATCAGCGATCATAGTGGTGGCCTCAGAGTAATGGCGGATGGTGACGGTTTCGGCGTCGGGCAGCTCACCCCAGTAGTCATCCCGGCGGGTATAGGTGGAATGGGAGCCCTCCACGTTCTCATCGCACACATAGGGACCGGTGCCGCAGGGGGCGTTCCACCAGGCGTCGGGATTGGCCTTGACATATTCCTCGTTGACCACAGAGGCCCAGCGGTCGTTGGACAGGTTGTACAGCAAATCGGCAGAAACCGTGGTCAGCTTGAGGTACAGGTCGTTGCCCTCGATATAGCTGTTATCATAGTCAATGTCGTCGTAACCTGGGTCAAACTGGTTGTTCTCAAAGACGAAGCGGGACAGGGAGTACAGCACGTCCTCCGGAGTGAGAGGGTCGCCATTGGAGAACACCGCATCATCCCGGATGGTGAGCTTCAGCAGGTCGTCCTCCACCCACTCCCAGGAGGTGGCGATGCTGGGTTCCACCTCCATTGTCTCATAGTTGAGCTTCAGGATCGTGTCATACACCATGGTTAGCCCCAAGCCGCAGTTTGCGTTGCTGCAGGGGTCAAAGGTGTCCGTGGCATCCATGGTGCCTACGGTAAGCGTCTTGGGACCGGCAGGTTCGCTGGACTGCCCCGGCCCGTCAGAGCCGCCGGGGGCGGGACTTTCGTTGGAGGGGGCGCCGCATGCGGCCAGAGACAGAGACATTATCAGAGCCAGCGCAAGAGATGACCATTTTTTCCAGTGCTTCATGTTTGTGATCCTCCTTCATCATCATGTTCTGCTTTCTATTGCAACAGGCGGACCCAACCCGCTCTGCTACCGACATATTCAGGATATGTTTCTCACCGGACAGACATTGCAAGGCGGCTTGCCTTTGTGTTAAGATATTCTCACCAAACTGCTGGAGGGATCATATGGAGATTATGCAGCTACGCTATCTGAAAGAAGTCGCCCGCCAGGAAAGCTTCACCCGCGCCGCAGAGCTTCTGCACATTACGCAGTCCGCCTTGTCCAAGTCTATCGCCAAACTGGAGGACGAAGTGGGAGTCAAGCTGTTTGAACGGGACGGGAACCGTATCCACCTCAATCCCTTTGGAAAGGCCATCCTGCGATCCAGCGACCAGGCTCTGGTCGATTTGGAGAATGGTTTGAAACAGGTGCGGGAAATGGCGGGGCTGGAACAGGGAACTGTACGGGTGGGCGTGGGTCCAGAGGTGTTTATCAAGCATTTGGTCAAGGATTTCCTGCTGCGCCACCCCAACGTCTCTATGACCTGTCTGCTTCACTCCCCGGAACAGATGACGGCCAATCTGGAAGCGGGAACGATGGACTTTGTCGTGACCACCGATCCTGTGACGGGCAGCGGCATCAACTGGGAGCCGATTTATTTGGACGAGCTGACGGTGCTCATGTCTGAGCGCCACCCTCTGTCCGGGCGAACAAGCATTTTCTTGGAGGAGCTGGCCAATGACCGTTTTGTCATCAGCAATATGGGGCCGGGGATGCGGAGCAACGCCTACGAGCTGTGTCGGAAGGCGGGGTTCGAGCCCAAGGTGCTCTACGAGGGATATGACACGGAAATGACTGGAGAGCTGGTGGCGCAGGGCGCGGCGGTGATGATCACCCCCCGCTCCATCACAGAGGGGGTCCGGCGCTTTATGGGGGCGCACGCTCCAAAGCCCGCTGTCGGCGTGCCCCTGGCGGATGCCTTTACCCATCGGGAAATTGGGATTGCTGCCAAACAGGGGCACTTCCAATCTGCGGCGGCGCTGGCGTTCTATGAGATAATTGTGAATTATTTCACATCTATACGTTCAGTATAGGGCAGAAGAATCATGTTGTCAAATTCACAAAATTATGTTTCTCTATGAATTTCAGGAATAGTCTCCGCCGATATAACCCGATTGAACTTCTCCTCTGGTTCTCGCTTCCTATCGCCAGTCCACACCACTTGTCAGCCCCTACGGGCCTGTCCCCAAGGAGCGTTCCCTCGGATTTTCTCTTTCTGATTGGAACATACAGCCGCGCCGTTATACTCACGGCGCGGCTGTATGTTGTGTCCGGCTTGGATGCCAGTCTTTCCCGGACAAAGAAGCTCCCCGTCTGGGCAGCGGAGGCGGGCGCCAGAAAGCTGAGAAACCTCCACAGTCCTATGCCACTTTCCCTTTTGGCAGACAAAAAACGTTAAAAAATATCCCGAAGCGTAAATTTTTTCCTGTACCTTTCTTCCATTTTTCGCTATAATAGCTATTAGACCATATTCGGCATCCATACCGGGGAGGCGCGCGTCATGTCAGATACCAGTTCTGTCTCATCCGTCCCCGCACCTGATCAAACCTTTTTATCCCATCTCACCCTTGCCGACCTGATGGGAGACTCGGTGCTTCAGGATCTGCTCCACTCAATCTACTCCATCTCTGGCCTGCGCATCTCGCTGACCACCTGCCAGGGGGACCGTATTCTTGCCCTCCATGAATATATGACGCCCTTCTGCATCCGGGCAAATAAGGACCCTGCGCTTCACCATGCCTGCCTTCTCTGCACCCAGGCCGCCGGAAGCCGGGCCGCCGCCCAAAAGGCCCCTTTTCTCTATCGCTGTTACGCCGGACTGGCCTGTGCCGCAATCCCCGTGTTGGTGGAAAATACCTATGTCGCCACCTTGGTCACCAGCGGCTTCCGGGTCGAGGAACGGGAAATGGAGCAGCTCGAGCAGATGCGCCCGGACCAGTCCCATCTGGTTTCCGAGAATGTAGACCTCAGCGCGCCCTTTCTACACCGCCAGCGTATTATGGACATCGCAAACCTCCTGTCTGTCGCCGCTCGCTACATTGCCGAGGCCGGCCTGCGCAACCGCATGCAGGGAGAACTCCACCAAAAACGGCTGGAACTCATGCGCCAGCAGCAGGTGCAGCTTAACACCGAAAAACTGCTCAGCCAGGCGGAGTTCAAGGCCCTTCAGTCTCAAATCAACCCCCATTTTTTGTTCAACACCCTCAACGCTATCAGCCAGCTGGCCATCTTGGAAGGCTGCGATCAGACGGCCGAGGCCATATTCTCCCTGTCTGCCCTTTTCCGCCGTTGTCTCAAGAAAAATGACTCCTTCCCCCCGCTCCGGGAAGAGGTGGACAATGTCTCGGAATATATCGCCATCAAGAAGCTGCTCTATCGGGACCGGATTCAGTATCGCTGCGATGTGGATTCCAGCTGTCTGTCCCTTCGTGTGCCGTTGTTTTCTCTTCAGCCGTTGGTGGAAAACGCCCTTCTCCACGGTCTGGAGCCGAAAAAAGAAGGCGGGACCCTCACCCTTTCCGTCCATCGGCAGGCCGGTTTTATCGTGGTCCGGGTGGAGGATGACGGTCTGGGGTGTTCTCAGGATTCCATAGAACGGATTCGCGCATGCCCTCCGGATCACAGTCGGTCCGATCTGACGGGGATCGGAATGGGAAATGTGATCCGGCGATTGTCCGACCACTTCGGCCCAGCGTTCCACTGGACCATAGACAGCGCTCTCGGCCAGGGCACACGAATCGCTCTGTATCTCCCCGCCGAAAAGGAGGATAAAACACATGCCCCTCACTGTTCTTGTGGTGGATGACCAGCCCTTAGAGGGCGAGATGATCGCTCTGGTCCTGAAACGGGATCGTCCTGATGCGGTCTATGTCGGTCAGGCCCTCGATGCTGCCGACGGAATCCGCATGGCCTCGCTGCTCAACCCAGGACTCATCTTTCTGGATATCAAAATGCCCGGAATGAACGGTCTGACCGCCATCTCCCATCTGCACCGCGCCAGTCCCGGCGTTCATATCGTCATGCTCACCGCCTTTGACGACTTTGAATTTCTGCGCACTGCGCTGCGAGCTGGCGCTCGAGACTATCTGCTCAAGCCTGTGCGTCCGGCGGACATTCTCTCCGCACTAGACCGTCTGGATGCCCCTGCTGTCCCCCTTCCGCCTGCCGAGGTCCCCCTTCCCTCCCCCGATCAGCTATGGAGCAGGCTGCGTCAGGCCATACACGGCGGCGATCCGGAGCAGGCGCAGCAAGCCGTCCGCGCTTGCCTGTCCTACTATGGCCCATTGGATCAACGTACTTTAATATACACCTGCGTACGCTGTATGGAATTCGCATCAGCACTGGCCTGCTCGGCCAGTGCTGTCCAGTCCGTCGACGGACTCCGCTTTTTGTACCAGGAATTTGTTCTGGAAGTATCCTCCCTGAAAAATCCGGACCTTCTGGAGCCCGCCTTTGCCAACTACGCGCAAAAAGCGGCGGATATCTTCAGCCACAGCGCCGGAGACACGAGCTACCGACAGATCGAAGCGGCCAAGCAGTATATCAACGAGCACTTTCACGAGCCGCTGCAAATGTCCGAGGTAGCTGGTAAGCTCTACCTGTCCACTGCCTATTTTTCCCGGCTGTTTAAGGAGAAAATCGGGATGACCTTCTCGGACTATCTGGCCTCCTGCCGGGTGGAGCGCGCCCGACAGCTGCTGGCCACCACTGATCTTTCTATTTCAGAGGTGGCCAACGCCATTGGCTACCAGGAGGCCAATTCCTTCTCCCGTCTGTTCAAGACCCGTACCGGCCAGTCTCCCTCTGAATACCGCGCATCCCGGATGCGAAACCCGGGATAACGCTGCGGCATGCCACCACCCCCTCTGCTGGGGGTGGTGTTTTTTCTTTCCATTCATCACAAAGTTGGATAGCCCAGGCCGCGTTTCCGACAAATCTTGATATATACAGGTGGATTCACGGCATTGTCCCCCTCCCGCACCCATGTCAAAATAAGTGTAATACGAGAGAGGAGGGACACAATGGGTACCGCTCGTCCCCTTTACAAGTCATTTTTATCGATTCTGCAGGAAGAACTGGTTCCCGCCCTCGGCTGCACGGAACCCATTGCCATCGCTTACGCCGCCGCCGTGGCCGCGCACAGGGCGGGCGGCCCACCCCGTTCCATTCTGGCTGAGTGCAGCGGCAATATCATCAAAAATGTAAAAAGCGTCACGGTTCCCAACTCCGGCGGAATGCGCGGAATCGCTGCTGCGGCCCTTCTGGGCGCCCTGGGCGGCGACCCGAACCGGCAGCTGGAGGTCTTACAGACCGTCTGCCCCCAGCAGATTGCCCAGGCGCGGGCTATGGAGGCGGCCGGGGTCTGCCGGGTCTCATTGGCCCGGGATCAGCCGGGCCTGTACCTGTGTCTGACCCTAACCTCTGATTTTCACACCGTATCCGTCACCATCTGCGGTACTCACACCAATATCACTCGGCTGACCCAGGATGGGCGGACGGTTTATCAGTCTGACGATACCGGCCAGGAATGCGTGGACCGATCCGCCCTATCCCTGGCCTCCATCCTGGACTTTGCACAATCCGCCCGGATCGAGGATCTGCGCTCCATTCTTCTGCCCCAGATTCAGTATAATACAGCCATCGCAGAAGAGGGCCTGCGAGGTGCCTATGGCGCCCAGGTAGGGCGGACCCTGATGACATACGCCCATGCCGGAGACCTCTTTGCCCGTTTGCGGGCCGCGGCCGGCGCAGGCTCCCACGCCCG
>ERZ779866.3350-NODE-3350-length-13091-cov-20.969162_pt1 | contig 13091 bp, 9 predicted proteins | sample MGYA00511248_ERZ779866 | MGnify/ENA primary metagenome ERZ779866 (study PRJEB29588, sample SAMEA2155758) | human gut metagenome | biome: human gut; feature: human-associated habitat; material: faeces | place: Denmark | collected 2008/2010 ... | reverse complement strand
TGAATTTCAATAATTTCAAAGAACTTCTATGATTTTTTAGTGGACACTAATGTGTATGAAATAATAAGCAACAGCAGCATGACACCCGTTATGATACCTACCTGCAAGAACGATCTTTCGCGCATGGCGGATATTTCCGCCTCCCGTTCCAGCAAGTCAGCCTGCACCTTGTGGTCCATCTGCTGGATAAGGGTTTGCAGTTGGCGGTTCAGTTCCGCATTGCGGCTGGCAAGGCTGTCGGCATATTCCGACAGACGATGGCTCTGGGCACGTTGTTGCGCTATCATATCACGGTTCAGTGTGTAGAGCATCGTGGTGGTCGTCGTCGGAGGTGCTTCCTGTTTCTTGCCGAACAACCCGAGAAAACCTTTCCTCCTCTGTTTCTTCGGCTCTTCCTGCCTGCTCGTTTGCACTATCACCGGCACCTGCTTGGCTATCCGGCGGTTGATGTCCGCCTGTTGTTCCAGAGCCTCCATGATGGCGCACAGCCGCTTTTCCTTGTCCTCCAGCAAGTGGTGCACGCTGTCTATGCGCACCGATTCGTAATGGCTCTTGAAGCGGCAAAGCATACTATCCACCGCCATCCGTTGCCGCCGGTATGCCGCCACATCCTTATCGTCCCATTCCAGCACCGACTCGCCCAAAAGTGACAACTCCACCACACCCACATACGCATCGTGTGTTTCCTTGCGGAAGCGGTTGATTTCACGGTTCTCCCGTTCCAGCAACTCCAAGTCGCGCCATTCGCCGAGCCACGTGCAGATGATGCCGCCCACCAGCAGGACTATCAACAGATAGCCTGCGGCAAGCAGCTTGCGGAAATGCTTGGTAGTGGTAACGAATTGTTCGCCCATTTGCTGTTTGTGTAAATACCGTTATTCAACATACGCATATAGGTCGTGGAACTTCGCAGGTTCATGGATGAGAATGGCGGCCATGCTACCGATGACCGCCATAAGTATGGCATAGCCGAAAAATATTTTATATCGCAGCGACACTGTTTGTTGATGAAAAATATAATTGGTTAACTAAATATCAATATCACAGGATAGTGATCCCCACCCTTCATATGATATCTTAGTACACATGTTCTTAGCTGTAATCTGCTATCGATAAGGAAATAATCTAATTCTCGACCTGAAATATGTGTTGGCATACCACAACATGCAAAATTAGCACTATTTCCCGGCCTACTCCTGGTACCTGTGTAAATATTCTGATAATTCGCTTGGAGTCATATTCATGTCCCCACCAATAATAAATGGGTGATTTGCGGATGATACCAATTTATTTATATCTATAGCACCACATCCGGATTGGCAATGAATGGTATAAATTTCAAGGCCTCTATAATTAAGACCAATAGACCACCGACCTGTTCCTGACTGCGCATAAGAATAGGAAGGGCTAAAATTTATATCTGCAATGACACCAGTATTACACCGTGTGTTCCATCACGTCCTCCTTTCTTTATTGGGGTTATACTTCGGTTCTTTCCGTTGCGAGCGGAACTTTTCCGCCCTACGGTTTACTGCTTCCTCAAGGTAGGCAATGCTCCTTTAAGTTCGTAACGCCACTCTGAGCCTGCGGTCTGCAAGGCGGTGTTCATGGCATCAACGGCTTTCTGCCAGGTAACGCCAGTGCCGTCCACCTTCGTGGCTTCGGTGCTTTTCTTATTGTAGCCGATACCTTGTTCATGATTGTTCTTCCAATAGCAGGCGGTCACGGTGGTGTAGCTATCTCCAAACAAGCCGCCGATATGCACATTGCCAGTGCTACTACCTGTACTTGTTACGTTGCCCGTGGCATAGCAGGCAAGGACGCGGCTTCCTCCGTTTAATCCCACTACACCGCCGCCAGAGAGATTCTTTGGGGAGGCTATTTCTAAGGTCACGTTGCCTGTGGCATAGCAAGCTGTCATGGTGCCCCATTTTTCTCCTGCCACACCGCCGACATAGTGCGTTCCCTTTACTGTGGCAGAGGAGCAGCATCCGATGATGGAACCAGCCTTTTGTGAACCCACCACACCGCCGACACAATCCGTGCCGCTGACACTGCCCGACACCGAGCAGTTTTCAATGGTGCCCCAGCTATATCCTACCACGCCGCCAGTACAGCCAAACATGTGATTGCTTGTTATCTGTATGCCTTCCATCACCACATTCTTCACCGTACCAGCTCTATTGAGATAGCCGAACAGACCCACAAATTGGTCATTTGTCGTAACGGTCAACCCCGTGATGGTATGGCCGCCGCCGTCGAAAGTGCCTTTGTATGAGTTATCGAAGCTTGTGCCTATCGGTGTCCAGCCTTTGCCTGTGAGGTCAATGTTTTTGTCGAGGGTAATGTTAATGTCGGTCTTACCTCCGTTCACTAATTCGGCTACATTCATCAGGCCATCGGCGGAGGTCACGGTGTAGCTGCCGTTGCTCTCTATGGTATAGCCCAGGTCTTTTGCCGCAGCGAGGGAGACGGTGTAGGTATATTCACCGCCCGCCTGCCAGTCGGTAGCATTCTTCATCTTATAAACGAAGGTTTTGCCGTTAGTGAAGGTGCTGGTAATGAAGGTCGTGCCAGCTGCCACACTTTGCGGGGCTACGATGGCGGTGTAGGTGTTGCTGCCCTTGTCATACGGGACGATTATATCCGGGTTGTCGCCTTCGGTGGAGAGACCCGTCAGTCGCACGGATGCCAGCCCCTCGGTGTAGTCCGTCAGAACGATGGTCACCCGCGCCGTGCGGTGGGTGAAGCGGAGCGTGGGGCTACCGTAGGTCACCGTCTGTCCGTCGGCTACGATGAGGTCGCTGCCCTCGAAGTCTTTCCGGGCACTTTGGTTGGCTTTTACCTTTACCGCAGGCGGGGTTGTCTCGCCAGCGGTGTAGGGCCACCACGCCGTGACGGTGATGTCGTTGTGGTTGGTCCAGTAGTACGGGTCGGTGGAGGTCAGCGTGGCGCTGGTGGGGTCGGCGGTGGAGGGCGTCACGTTGTACGTCTTCACCATGCCGTCCATCATGACTGCCACGCTCTGCACACCCGTCCAATTGCCATCCGCTGGGGCACGGGTGCCGGCGGTGGCTGTCGCGGCGGGGTTCAGCCCCGTGGCGGTGAAGACGATGGGTGTGCCTTCCGCCCCTTCCAGTAGGAAGCCCGCTTCGTCCTGTGTGCAGGCGGCAAGGCCGAGCAGCAGGGCGATGGCTGCGGATATATGGATGGTTGTTCGTTTCATGATGCGTGTTGTTTAGGGGTTGTTATTGTTTCTTTTGCAGTACGGGCAGACCGTCTGTGCCGAGTGCCCACTGGTAGTCATTGTCGGTGAGGGCGATGTTCATGCCGTCGACGGCTGTCTGCCATTTCACGGTCGCGCCGTCCACCTTCGTGGCATCTACCGTTCCTCCAAAATTACGGAATTCTCCTCGCTCGGCATTGCCTCCCCAATAACAGGAAGTTATAGTATTGTAGTTGAAACGCACTATAGCTCCAGATTCATAATCTTTCAATGTGCCGTCAAACCAGCAAGCTGTGATACTGCCATAATTTAAATCGGCTATACCACAAGTTCTACCATATGCAGAAATTTTTCCCGTCACAGAGCAGGCAATGATTTGACCATTATTTTGATCCACTATTCCAGCTGCTGATCCATTATTGCCATATAGATTCACATCTATGAGTTGTAGGTTCTTTATCACACCACGTAAATTTAATAACCCAAAAAGTTCAGTAGTCGCTGCTGAAAAGTTTAATCCCGTAATGCGGTGTCCCTGCCCATTAAAGACGCCGGAGTAACCTGGCCATGTGCCTATCTGTGTCCAATCCTTACCCGTCAGGTCGATGTCGGCGGTGAGGGTGCAATTTATCGATTCGTCCTTTTGTGCGGCTTTGTTCCATGCCAGCAGGCCGTCGGCGTTATAGACCGTGTAACTGCCGTCGTTCTGTATAGAATAGCCTAAATCCTCAGCCTCGCCGCTTTCGCCGCCACCGTCAGCCCAGTCACCGATGGTGCAACCCTCTAACGTCAAGCCGGTGGCGTTCACCTTGACGGTGTATTTATAGCGGTTGCCAGCCTCTAATACGACGTTGTTCTGCGGGCGGAAGTAGAAGGTGCCGCTGCCGAGTTCCACCCGGATGAACGGCTTGCCTGCCGCAACGGTCTGCGGGGCGGTCAGTGCCTCGTAGGTGTTGCCGCTTGCGTTGTAGGTCTTGATGGCGGTCGGGTTGCCGTTATCGGCGGACAGGCTCACGAGGATCACCGTGGCACCGGCAACGCTCGTGAATCCCGTGCCGGGCTTCAGTTCGATTGTCACGCGTGCCGTGCGGTGGGTAAATTCAAGAGTCGGGTTGTTAAATTCCACCTTCCGGTTCTCAGCAGAGATGAAGTCGCTGTTCTGGAAGTCAGCCAATTTGCTTTGGTCTTCTGCCACCTTCACGGCAGGCATCTGTGTGATGTCGGCATTGTTGAAGGGCCACCATGCCGATATGGTAATCGGGTCGCGGCTGGTCCAGTAGTACGGGTCGTTCTCGCGTGAAAGCGTGGCACTCTTGAAATCGGTAGAAGCCGTTACGGTGTATTCCTTTACCGCATCGCCCATCTTGAGTGCCACGGAAGTGACGCCCTGCCAGTCGCCGTCCACGGCGGAACGGGTTGACGGGGCTGCCAGCGGCGTTGTCTCTACGGACAGTCCGGTGGCACGGATGACGACGGGGTATTCACCTTCGGGCAGACGGTTATCGCCAGCAAGTTCGTCCTGCGTGCAGGCGGCGAGGGCGAACAGCAGTGCGGTGGCTGCGGGGATAAAAATTCTATGTCTCATAATTCTTCAACCTAATCAATTAATTATTAATATCTTACAGGCCAGCATTCACTTCTCCGCCGTCTATATCGTTCCACTTTGCAATGGTGGCTTCGCTGACTTCAAGGACTTTGTTGCGTACCTTGACGGTATAGGTATAGTTGTTGCCCGCCTGCAGTGCGCCTTCGGGCATGGTGAGTGTGGCATGATATTCCTGACCTTTGTAATTCACAACCAACGGCAGGGATGCAACTGTCTGCGGGAAGAGGATGATCGATGACGTGAGATTGCCGTCTGCCAGATTCATGGTCAGTTCTCCGGTCTGTGCCCCGTTGTCTGCGGTGGCAATACCGTCGGCCGTGTTGAACGTACCGGTGAGTAACAATCCGTCCAGCGTGTAACGTTCAGGCTTGACCACGCTGAAATTCACGCCGTCGCCCGCCTCGAAGGTAAGGGTTATCTGGCTCATGCGGTGGTGGAAGGAGTTGTCTTCACCGCCTTTGGCGGTTTTGTCGGTGAAGCTCACTACCGGGCTTTTTTTGTCTCCCGTGGCTCCTGTGGCAAAGAGGAAGTCAATGGCAGACTGATTCTGCTGCGCCGTGGCATCGGTCGTGGCTGCGAGGATACCTCCCGCCGCGTTGTACGGATAGTAGGCGCGGAAAGTATGGGCCTTTGTATCTTCGATATAGATGACCTTTCCTTCTGCCTCAAATTTCCCGTTCTTCAGGATGAAAGGCACGTTGCCGTACTGGGAATCGTTGCCGATGTCGGTGATGCCGATACGGTCGCCGCCAGTCCAGGTAGTTCCGCTGGCGCGGGTGGCGGGGGCGATGTCGGCGGTAAACTGGGCGGCCACGGGGGCACCGTTCAGGTTCTCGTTGTCGTTGTTGCAGGCTGCCAGTGCGAGGGCGAGCATCGCAAGTGCAAAAAATCTTGTCTTCATTATATCTGTCATTTTATTAGTTACAAATCGGCATTTACATCATCACCTTTCACTTCTTCCCAGCCGTTGATTTCGGCTCCGTCCACTTCCATGCCTTCGGGAGTCTCAACCAGCGTTCCGCCGAGGGTCAGCGATTCGCCCTTTCCGGTGTTGAAATCCTTGAGGGCTTCCGTGAGGTCGCTTTTCAGCGTGGTGGGGCTCGGGTTGCCGTCAGCATAGCGGATTTCACCCGTCAGCAGTTGTTCCGTGCCGGTCACACCCAGCAGCCGCACCGTGGCTTTCCACTTGCCGGCATCGTCACCTTCGGTAATCTTGGTGAAGGGCAGCACGACGTTTGAAGCGGCTCCGTAGGTATCGGTAGCGAAGTCGAGTGTTCCGGCTGCACCCGTCAGATGGGCAACAATCTCCGTGATGCGTCCGGCGGCATCACCCGTCGGTTTGATGATGAGCGTCAGTTCGCGTACCTGCTGCTTCATTGCGGCGGTCAGCGGATGGTCCTTGTCTTTCTCGATGGTCACCTGTTCCGTATAGGTGAAGAACCATCCCGGGGCATTGTTCACAAAGGTATCCGTGCCTGCCCGGGTTCCCGTGGCTGCGGCAATGGTGGCTGTGGTGCCGTTCACCGTGATTCCTTCAGCCGGGTTCCACACCGCAAGGGTGTAGCTGCCCGGAGCAAACAGATGGTCGGGGGCATGGGTGGCGGAAGTCTCCGTACCCGTATAGTCACCCATGGTGACCGTCCACGTGGCAGGTATGTCGATACCCTCACCGCGGGCCGACCAGTCGGCTGTCACCGCAATCTTCCCGCTGTCGGGGTGTGGCGTGTCATAGAGCGTGTCCTTCACGCAGGAAGAGAGCAGCACGGCGGCTGCCATTCCCATCATATTTATATATTGTCTTGCTTTCATATTCTATTCCTCCGTGTTAGAATAACTTCCATACCAATGTCACACCGGCATTGATGGGGCCCCACCAGTCCTTTGTTTCGTTGCCGCGGCGTACACGTACACCGTCGATGACTTCATATTTTTCGAAATCGGCATTCAGGTAGCCCAGACCGAGGTTGAAATCAAGAGCCAGTGCCTTGTTCAGCCGCAGCTGATAGCCGGCGGTGATGCCGCCACCCATCAGGTCGCCCTGCTTGCCTGCTTCGGAGAACTTGTAGTTGAACTGTCCGGCCTTGAACATCGCGCCCAGATACCAGGCTTTCTTCTCACCCATATAGTAACGCACTTCCGGAGCCACTTCCCAGAGTGCATAGCGGCGGTCCTTGTCGCTCCACGTCCATGAAGTCCACGAGCCGTTTACGGCAATGCCCCACGATGGGCAGATGCGCCATTCCACGCCAAGATCTGGTGTCAGGGTAGCCCAGCGCAGCAGGTTGGCACGCAGGGAGAGATGATAATCAGTTGTGATTTTGGTTTCCGACGGCGTGTCGGCAAGTGTATTTTGTTGAGCGGCTTTCTCGGCTTCTGCCTTTTCAGCGGCAAGTCGGGCTTCTTCCGCCTTGCGCTGCTCTTCGGCAAGCCGTTCCTGTTCGGCACGCTTCTCGGCTTCCAGTCGTTCGGTTTCCGCCTTGCGTCGTGCTTCCGCATCCGTCGCGGCAGTTCCCTTTACCGGTACCGTCAGGCGCACGGTGACAAAATCACCCTCAGTCGCATGGTTGCGGGTAATGAAATTCTCCTCTTTTATTTCCGCACGGATAATCAGTTCGGATTTCACACGGTTGGCACGGATCTTCGCCGTGGCAAGGTTCTCGGTTTCACTGCCCAGCGAGTTGCAGTAGCCGTCAACCAGCAGCGGCAGCCTGCCGTCAAGAATGTCCGTTCTGTTGCGCTCGATGCATTCCAGCAGACGGGCAAGTTCCGTGTCATTGCCATTCCAAGGCACGTAGAACATGTCCTTCTGCGGAACGAACCGGAAGGTGTAGGTCGTGTCTGCTTTCTGCTGCGCAATGACAGGAAAAGTTACCGTCATCAGCCACAGAAACAGGGTGAGAAAAGTGATTTTTCTGCTCATATAAACTTGAATTTATTATCTTTGTCTTCTCCAAAGGTAATAAATGCCATTCAGCGCCCAAAATATTACAAAAACTTTTTCTGTTGAAATATAGCGTTTTATAAAAATTGTCGTTTGAGCACTTTTCAAATTGTCGTTTGAGCACTTTTTTTGTCGAATTAGCACTTTTTTGTCGCTTGAGCACTTTTTGAAAATGAGCTTCTGAGACCTTTTTCATCGGCTTTTTACCACACAAATTATTCCAGATTTGCTTTTTTCCACTTGCCAGGCGTACATCCTTCCTTCTCTGTAAATGATTTGATAAAGTTACTGCGGGAAAGAAAACCGGAAGACTCAGCCAGCTTCTGTATATTGATTTCCGGATGCTCCTTCAGTATGTTTTTCGCATACTCCAACCGGAGACCGGTTATCCATTCGCGGAATGTCATTTTATACGTAGTCTTGATATAAGCGGAAAGATAGGTACGGTTCGTATGAAGTATTTCGGACAGTTCTTTTATGGTAAGTCCCTGCTGGACATAGCCGTCTGTCTTTATCCAGTTGGCCACTTTCTCTATAATTTCTGTATAGGACACTGGAACTTCTTTCTCAGAAACTATTTCAGGTTCTGTTTCCGTATCTGTCAGAAGTTCTTCTTCAGACTGTATATCTTGCTCAAAAGCATTTTCCACCTGTTCATAGAACAGCAGGTAGTTCTGATAGCTGTAGAAAAGATAGCTGTAGAACGGTATTGACGACAAAATCCAAATAAAAACATATTTGTCAGGCAGGAATGTCAGCAATCCGCATCCGACACCGAAGATAACAGTCCAATAGGTAAAGGTGGACAGCCATTCTATATATGCCCCTATATCATCTGCATGCGTGTCATCGAAAATCCTGACGGCTCTGCGGTATGCGACAATGACCCTGCGGGCCAGCACAAGCCCGTAAATCACCAGCCATGCTGCCAAAGCCAGCAATGCAACATTCTGCACGGCGCCACCCGGCAGCAGCAATAATAACTAAAACTATTCGGCGTAGAGCGTATTTCCAACTTTCAGATACTTGCAGATACTTTTGAAAGAGACGAAACCATCGACATCGCCAATCTGTTCAAAGACTGTTTCGGCATTTGGAATCAGGAGGACATTCCGGTAGAGGATATAGTCCTTTCATACAGTGCTCTCGACGGTCGTTTCCTGAAATCGGTTCCGCTGCATCATTCGCAAACCATCCTTACCGATACGGAAAATGAATTCAGAATAAGCGTCCGGCTTCGAATTACAAACGATTTCGTGATAGAGTTACTCTCCAGAAGCACTTCGTTAACCGTTATAAAACCCGCTTCATTACGCCGCAGAGTCGCGGAAATATATGAAAAAGCATTGCATCGCAATATGGACAAATAATATGCAACAGCCCGAAAAGGGGACACTTAGTTAGTATTATGTTTCGATATTTTTGTTATCTTTATCTTGTACTGCCTGTTGCAGGCAATGCAGACATACATAACACGGGAAAGTGTTTGGCTTTATTCTCAGGTAACGAATCTGACAATTCAAAACAAGTAGAGAATAAGCTGATATCCTTACGTCTCAAACAGGCGTGGGCTGTTGCTTATTTATACTTGTGGGCTTTGTCAGAGCCTGTTACCTTAATTCCACACTTGAACCAATAGCGTGGAAGGAGTTGCTCTTTACAGTTATCGCCGGTTGTCAGCTGCAAACAAGGAGGATGGACGGGGAGTCAGGGCGGGCAACGAGATTGCCAAGCATTTTGCCGGTAACAACGTGGACGTCATCATCTATGCCGTGGAGAAGTCGCTTGACAGCTACAAGTTCAACCTGCTGCACTGCAAGCAGACGTTCATCTCGCAGTTGAAGTCCGGCGCGTTGGGAGCACGTACCATCGACGAGGGGGCTATGGACGAGAAGTCGGGCATGAACTTCTCGGAGTACATGGCGTTGCTCTCCGGCAACACCGACCTGCTCGACAAGGCGAAATTGGAGAAGAAAATCGCATCGCTCGAAGGGGAACGCAAGTCGTGGGGCAAGGGCAAGCGCGATTCGGAGTTCAAATTGGAAGCCAAGACGGGGGAACTTCGCAACAACACGGCGGTCATCAATGCCATGACGGAGGACTGGAACCGTTTCCTTTCCGTCGTCAAGACCGACAAGGAGGGCAACCGCCTGAATGCGGTCAAGGAGGACGGCGTTTCTTCTTCGGATGAGAAGGTTATCGGAAAGCGTTTGCAGGAGATAGCCAAGAACGCCACGACGGGCGGACTGTACAATCCTGTCGGAGAACTTTACGGTTTCCCGATAAAGGTGGTCAGCGAGAGGATGCTCAAAGAGGGGCTGGAGTTTACCGACAACCGCTTCGTGGTGGAGGGGAACTACAAGTACAAGTACACCTACAACAACGGGCATCTGGCGATGGCTGACCCGGTGGCCGCCGCACGCAACTTCCTGAACGCACTGGAGAAGATACCCTCCACCATTGACCAGTACAAGGCGAAAAACGAGGCATTGGAGAGGGATATTCCGCAGTTGCAGAAAATAGCGGGCAAGGTATGGAAAAAAGAAGATGAACTGAAACAGTTGAAGTCCGAACTTGCCGCGCTCGACCGCAAGATACAGTTGGAGCTTGCGCCGCCCGTGCCCGAAGTCGCCGAAAAGGAGAATGACGGGCAGGAGGTCAAGCCGGATACGGAAGGTGTACGGAACGTACCGTCACAACCAACCGAAGATGCTCCGCAGATACGCAGCCCGGCGAATGACCGAAGTCCGTCTGGGAATTTCATTGCCGATCATATCGTTATCGGACGGGCGGGATTCGTATGCAAACCGAAAGGAATAAAAATGTGAACAAGTGTGCGGATATGTGTGGCAGGATTAGGGATATATCATCCCTTTTCCTGCCTTTTTTCATCAATATGCCATAGTGGCAAGGGAAATAGGGTGTTGAAAGTAAATCGTCACGGCAAATCCGCCATATTTTCAGTATTTTTGCTAATTTTGCAATAAAATAGTTAGGCATAAAAAATGGAACCATCTATATACAGTTATTCACTTTGCATTGCGCTACCGTTGATGTCGTTCTTCGGCTTTTATTTTTTGCTGGCTTCAACCCCGGAAAAAGCCATTTTCAATAATTATCTGCGTTCCCGGCGAATTATGGGGGTAGCCATACTGTTACTTGCAGCCAACTATTCGGTACATTTCTTTTTTGGAATCAGGTTCAAGAATACCGATGCCGCCATCCTGATGAACCTGGCCACCTATTTTTTGTGCTACTGGCTGTTCAGTTCGGCCCTCACCACTCTGCTTGACCGCTTTTATATCACCAAACGTAGGTTACGGACACATATCTGTCTATGGATACTGTTTTCCATCCTTTCCGGCATCGTTCTGCTGTTGTTACCCAAAGGTGGTTTACAGACAACGGCGATGTTTGCCTTGGCCGCATGGTTGGTTATCTATGGGCTGTTCCTGACCCGTAGGCTTCTCCGGGCCTATCACAGGGTCATCCGCATTTTCGATGACACCCGTGCGGACGATATCGGTGCCTATATCAAATGGCTCTCCATTTTCACCTACTGGGCTATCATATTCGGTGTGGGATGCGGACTGCTTACTTTCCTGCCTGATGAATACATCTATATCTGGATTCTGTCATCGGTACCGTTCTACATTTATCTCTTCCTTTGCTATCTGAACTATCTGCTGTTTTACGAACAGGTGGAAAACGCGATGGAGGATGGCATGACTTCTGAAGAGGAAGACCTGTGTGACACACACAAACCGGGAACAGGCACAGAGGCAGGATACCCCTTTTTCCATGCCGAAATAGCGAAAAAAATCAAAGGTTGGATCGATGCGGACGGTTATATCCGGCCCGGCCTTACCATAAAGGAGCTTTCAGATGTGCTTCATACCAACCGCACCTACCTGTCCGGGTACATCAAAACTACGTATGACAGGTCGTTCCGCGATTGGATTACCGGACTTCGTATAGAATATGCGAAACGTCTGCTTGCGCGATATCCGAGGTTGACGATAGCCGACATCTCCGAGAAATCCGGTTTTTTGTCACCAAGCCATTTTATAAGGCTGTTCAAGGAAAATGCAGGCTGTACCCCTGTTAAATGGAAGAAAACAGAGGCGGAATAATACGGTGTGTGTGGATGGGGAAAATAGCCCAAGCGACAAAAAATAGCCTAAACGACAAAACCCAAAACGTTCTAAATCACAAAGATGTGCGATTCTGACAATTGAGACATTTTTTATAGGCAAGAATCGGGCTGAATTTAAATCTTTTCGCTTATTTTGTATGTCAAGTCTGGATTGGAAATTTAAAAAGCATATAAAAAATGAGCAAAAGAATCCTATTCTTCATTTTGTTTTCGTGGCTGGCATCGGCAGCTTTTCCGGCTTTTGCGCAGCAGAAAACAGACACAGTTTACACCTTTCGCTTCGTGCCGCAGAAGGACATGTTCTATGTGCCATGGAACGGTAATGGTCAGGAACTTACGCGCCTTCTAGAGTGCATCGAAAGTAACAAACCGGACATAGTGGAGGGACGGCTGCCTCTTTACGTGGACGGATACTGTAACTCCGGCAAGTCGGAACGGGCAAGCCTTGCCATTGCGAAGATACGTTCCAACCGTGTGAAATCAGAGTTGATTACCCGGAAAGGACTGCGTGAAAACAACTTCATCACCCGTAACCATGCCTCGGATGGCGACTTCGTGACGGTGCGTATCATACTGCCGAAAGAGAAAGTGCCGGCTATTGTGGAGGATACACATCCCGGTTACGAGGAAGAAAAGGAACAGGCACTCCGTGAAAACGACAAGGCTACAGAAACAATCCAAGACGCAGAGGAGACAAAGGCATCCTCCGGACAGGAAAATCAGCCTGAATCCGTACTGCCGGCATCATCCACAACTTTGGGATTATCACTGCGTGCCAACCTGCTGCGTTGGGCGACGTTCACGCCCGACCTCGGCATCGAGTGGCGCATCAACCCGTCATGGGGAATATCCGTGAACGGATCGTGGACTTCGTGGTCGTGGAATGAAAAGGACAGAAGATACGCCCTTTGGGAAGTGGCTCCCGAATTCCGCCGTTATATAGGTAAGGAGAAGCGTGGCTACCTTGGGGTAATGTTCAAGACCGGGCAGTTCAATTATAAGCTCTCCGCGACAGGCAAACAGGGAGACCTTACGGGTGGAGGCATCACCGGAGGCTACCAACTGAAATTGAACAATGCCCTCTCGATGGACTTCTCCTTAGGGTTGGGCTATATCCATGCCGACTATGACAAGTATGTGGTCATCAACGGCGTGAGGGTAA
>ERZ779866.3346-NODE-3346-length-13095-cov-6.781365_pt1 | contig 13095 bp, 7 predicted proteins | sample MGYA00511248_ERZ779866 | MGnify/ENA primary metagenome ERZ779866 (study PRJEB29588, sample SAMEA2155758) | human gut metagenome | biome: human gut; feature: human-associated habitat; material: faeces | place: Denmark | collected 2008/2010 ... | reverse complement strand
CCTGCCACAGTGCCCGGCTCGGTCTATACCGCCCTGCTGGATGCGGGGCGCTTGGAAGACCCCTTTTACCGGGACAATCCCCTGGCCTTTGACGATGAAGGCAGCCCTACCCGATATAAAGCCGTCATCCAGGCGGGCCGGCTACAGACCCTTTTGCATAACCTAAAGACCGCCCGCAAGGCCGGGGTATCCACCACCGGCAACGGGGGCCGGGGCGGGGCGGGCAGCCCGGTGGGGGTGCAGCCCAGCAATTTTTACATCCCAAAAGGGGCGCTGGAACCGGCGGCCCTGTACCAGGCCCTGGGGGACGGGCTGCTCATCACGGAGCTATCCGGCCTCCACGCCGGGGTCAACAGCATCAGCGGGGAGTTTTCCCTGCTGTGCAAGGGCCAGCTGCTAAAGGCGGGCCGGCCGGTCAGGCCGGTGGCCTACATCACCCTGGGGGGCAGCTTTTTGGGCCTGCTCCAGGGGGTGGAAGGGATCGGCACGGACCTGCGGTTTTCCCTGCCCTCCGGGTCTTGCTTCGGCAGCCCCAGCCTGCTGATCGACGGCCTGATGGTAGCGGGCCAGGGCTGAGCCGAAGGGCCCGGACCCCGTCCGGGCCCCCGGCGCGGCCAAGGGAAAGCCTGGGAACATTTGACAGACAGGGGTTTTTGGAGTATAGTTAAAAGTAGGGAAACTATGTCATGTAAGCTGGACAGGCCCTTGGCCTGCGGAAAGGGGGACGTACGCATGTTTTCGGTGGGCGACCAGGTCTGCTATCCTATGCACGGCGTGGGCGTGGTGGAAAAAATCGAAGAGCGCACGGTTTTGGGTGAAACCGCCCAGTATTACGTGCTCCGCTTCATATCCAATAAGATGACGGCGCTGGTGCCGGTAGCCACTGCGAAAAACGTGGGCCTGCGTCCCGTCATTGGGGAGGAAGAGTGCAAAGGGGTGCTGGAATACCTCCAGAGCGAGCCCTGCAAGGAGAGCGATAACTGGAACCAGCGCTACCGGGATAACTTCGCCAAGCTGAAGCAGGGGGATATCTACGACGTGGCGGACGTGGTCAAGTGCCTGAAAAAACGGGATACGGACCGGGGCCTTTCCGCCGGGGAGCGTAAGATGCTCATGACCGCCCGGCAGGTGCTCATCGCGGAGCTTTCCGCGGCCAGCGGCCAGGATTCCGCCTCCCTGCGGGATATGATGGACTGATCCCTCGGGCGGCTTCCGGCCTTTAGACCCCATACGAAAATTCGGTGCGGCGTTTCAAATTCAGGCAAACGCCTCGTTTTACGGGCCCGAAAGGGCCCGGGATACAAAAATTTAAGCGACAAAGGGGGCAATTGTTTGGCCAAAAAAGTTGCAAGACTGATCCTGGCCCTATGCGGGGCCGCGGTAGGTGTTGCGCTTGTGGCAGTGGTGAACAACACGATCGTGGCGCTGGGCTACAGAAGTCTATACGACACCATGTATACCTGGGGCGTGGCGCTGGTGTATGTGGCGGCGGGCATTTTTATCGCAATCATTTTCTATTTATTATCCCCGTACCCCATCGCCTTGTTCACCAAATGCATAAGCGCGGCGGAAGCCTACCTGGGCCAGATGGCCATAGAGGATATCTTCTATTGCGTCATGGGCTTGATCGTAGGTTTGATCGTGGCGTTCCTGGTCAGCACCTTAACGGCGGGCATCCAGGCCGGATGGCTGCGCTTTGCCGTGGACGTGCTCCTGTATGTGAGCCTGGCCTACCTGGGCTGGGCGGTCATGCACAAGCGCCGGGGGGAGCTGACGCCGCCGGGCTGGCTGGCCCGGAGCCGGGGCGGCAAGGCCAAGGAGGGGAGCGCCCGGCCCAAACTGCTGGATACCTCGGTGATCATCGATGGGCGGATCGCGGACATCTGCGCCACGGGCATCATCGAAGGCACCTTGGTGGTGCCAAAGTTCGTGCTCGCGGAGTTGCAGCATATCGCCGATAGCCCGGATACCCTCAAGCGCAACCGGGGCCGCCGGGGCCTGGACATCCTCAAGTATATCCAGGAGAGCGGCTTTGTGCCCGTGGTGATCCAGGATAAGGACTATGCGGACGCCACCGAGGTGGACGCCAAGCTGATCCGCCTGGCCTACGAGATGGGCGGCGTGGTGGTGACCAACGACTACAACCTGAACAAGGTGGCCGGGGTGCAAAACGTGCCGGTGCTCAACATCAACGAGCTGGCCAATGCCATCAAGCCCCTGGCCCTGCCCGGGGAGGAGATGGAGGTCGCCATCGTGAAGGAAGGAAAGGAAGCCGGCCAGGGGGTGGCCTATTTGGACGACGGCACCATGATCGTGGTGGAGGCCGGGAAACGCTACCTGGGCGAGACCATTCCCGTGCTGGTGACCAGCGTATTGCAGACCTCCGCAGGCCGGATGATCTTTGCAAAAGTCAAGTAAAAAAAGGAGAACCCATCAGCCGCCAATATCATATAAAAAAACTTTAGAAAAGAGCCAATATCCGTTGACATCGTTGACAAGCAGTGGTACACTAATATACTGCGTCAACATGGTAATCTGCGGGTATTGGCTGTGTTTGCTGGAAACAAATGCCACAAAACAGGTATATTTGTTCCAGCAAATGGAAAAGATCAGCAAGGGTGACGCAATCTATTATAAGCCGTATTTATACGGCCAAATCAAGTGAGGGAGTGAACGCGATGGTGCATGAGGTGCAGATGGGCAAAAAGACGCGTATGAGCTTTTCCCGGATCAACGAAGTCCTCGACATGCCGGACCTGATCGAAGTACAGAAAAATTCCTACCGGCGTTTTGTGGAGGAGGATCTTAAGGAGGTGCTCGCCGACGTTTCGCCGATCACGGACTATTCCGAAAAGCTCATCCTCGAATTCGTGGACTATAAGATCGACTTCGAGCATCCCAAATACCCTGTGGAAGAGTGCAAGGAACGGGATGTAAACTATTCCGCGCCACTGCGAGTCACCGTGCGCCTTATAAATAAAGAAACGGGAGAGGTGAAGGAGCAGCCGGTATTCATGGGGGACTTCCCCCTGATGACCGAGCAAGGTACCTTCATCATCAACGGTGCGGAGCGGGTCATTGTCAGCCAGCTGGTCCGTTCCCCCGGCGTATATTTTTCCGAGGCCATCGACAAGGTGGGCAAGCACCTGTTTTCCGCCCAGGTCATTCCCAACCGGGGCGCCTGGCTGGAATATGAAACCGACTCCAACGAGATCCTGTACGTGAAGATCGACCGGCAGCGCAAGGTGTTCATCACGGCGCTTTTGCGCGCCTTGGGCTATGGCACCAACGCGGAAATCGTGGATCTTTTGGGGGAGGAAGATCGGCTGCTGACCACTTTGGAAAAGGATACCACCCACAGCGTGGAGGACGGCCTGATCGAGATCTATAAGCGGCAGCGGCCCGGCGAGCCTCCCACCGAGGAGAGCGCCCGGAACCTGCTCAACGCCCTCTTTTTCGATAAGCGGTACGACCTGGCCCGGGTCGGCCGGTATAAGTTCAACAAAAAGCTGTCCCTGGCGGCCCGGATCAGCGGGTTCATTGCCGCCGAGGACGTGATCGACCCCGCCACCGGCGAGGTGCTTCTGAGCGCCGGCAGCCACATCAGCCGGGAACAGGCCCGCCTGGTGGAAAACGCGGGGGTACACGCGGTCTATTTGCAGATCGAGGATAAGAAGATCAAGGTGCTGGGGAACCGTTTTGTGGACGCCAGCGGCTATCTGTCCTTTGATCCGGAGGAAGCGGGGCTGAATGAAAAGGTCTATCATCCCGCCCTGGTGGCCCTGCTGGAAGAGGGCAAGGATCTGGATGAGGCCGGGCTCAAGGCCCTGCTGCGCAGCCATGTCCACGACCTGATCCCCCGGCATATCGTGCCGGATGACATCATCGCCTCCATCAGCTACCTGATCGGCATGAATTACGGCATCGGCCGCACCGACGATATCGACCACCTGGGCAACCGCCGGATCCGCAGCGTAGGCGAGCTGCTGCAAAACCAGATCCGGGTGGGTATGACCCGCCTGGAGCGTGTGGTGCGGGAGCGGATGAGCCTGCAGGATATGGAAACGGCCATGCCCTCCAGCCTGATCAACATCCGGCCGGTTACCGCCGCCATCAAGGAGTTCTTCGGCTCCTCCCAGCTTTCCCAGTTCATGGACCAGACCAACCCCCTGGCGGAGCTGACCCACAAGCGCCGGCTGTCCGCCCTGGGCCCCGGCGGCCTGAACCGGGAGCGGGCTACCTTCGATGTGCGGGACGTGCACTTTTCCCACTATGGCCGTATGTGCCCCATCGAGACCCCTGAAGGCCCCAACATCGGCCTGATCAACTCCCTGTCCACCTATGCCCGCATCAATAAATACGGGTTTATCGAGGCCCCCTACCGGAAGGTGGACGCGGCCAATAAGAACATCCTGGGGGAGATCGTATACCTGACCGCCGACGAGGAGGACGACTTCATCGTGGCCCAGGCCAACGAGCCCACCGTGGAAAAGGACGGCAAGGTATGGTTCAAGCGGGACCGTGTGGTGGCCCGGCGGCTGGATGAGATCATCGAGGTGAAGTCCACGGAGGTGGACTACATGGACGTTTCCCCCAAGCAGCTGGTATCCGTGGCCACGGCCATGATCCCCTTCTTGGAAAACGACGACGCCAACCGGGCCCTGATGGGCTCCAACATGCAGCGCCAGGCGGTGCCCCTGCTGATGCCGGAGGCCCCCATCGTGGGCACGGGCATGGAGTATAAGGCGGCCCATGACTCCGGCGTGGTGATCCTGGCCCGGGAAGCCGGCGTGGTGGCCCGGGTGGACGCGGATAAGATCGTTATCCGGGGGGACGATGGGATCAACCATACCTACCGGATCCTCAAGTTCAAGCGTTCCAACCAAGGCACCTGCATCAACCAGCGGCCCATCGTATACAAGGGCGAGCGGGTGGCGCCCGGCCAGGTGATCGCCGACGGCGCCAGCACCGATAAGGGGGAGATCGCCCTGGGCCGGAACATCCTCATCGGGTTCATGACCTGGGAGGGCTACAATTACGAGGACGCGGTCCTCATCAGCGAAAAGCTGGTGAAGGAAGATATTTATACCTCCATCCACATCGAGGAGCATGAGACCGAAGCCCGGGATACCAAGCTGGGCGAGGAGGAGATCACCCGGGATATCCCCAACGTGGGCGAGGACGCTTTGGCGGACCTGGATGAGCGGGGCATCATCCGCATCGGCGCGGAGGTGCGCAGCGGCGATATCCTGGTGGGCAAGGTGACCCCCAAGGGAGAGACCGAGCTCACCGCCGAGGAGCGGCTGCTCCGGGCCATCTTCGGGGAAAAGGCCCGGGAGGTGCGGGATACCTCCCTGCGGGTGCCCCACGGGGAAGGCGGCGTGATCGTGGACGTGAAGGTATTCACCCGAGAGAACAAAGACGAGCTGCCCCCGGGGGTCAACGAGCTGGTGCGGGTGTACATCGCCCAGAAGCGCAAGCTCTCCGTCGGGGATAAGATGGCGGGCCGCCACGGCAACAAGGGCGTGGTATCCCGGATCCTGCCGGAGGAGGATATGCCCTTCCTGCCGGACGGCACCCCCCTGCAGATCGTGCTGAACCCCCTGGGCGTGCCCAGCCGTATGAACATCGGCCAGATCCTGGAGCTGCATCTGGGCATGGCCGCCAAGACCCTGGGCTGGAACATCGCCACCCCGGTATTCGACGGGGCCACGGAGGAGGATATCAAGTCCCTGCTCCAGCAGGCGGGCCGGGATTGGGACGGTAAGACCGTCCTGTACGACGGCCGTACCGGCGAGCCCTTTGAGAACCGGGTATCCGTGGGCTATATGTATTACCTCAAGCTCCACCACCTGGTGGACGATAAGATCCACGCCCGCTCCACCGGCCCCTATAGCCTGGTGACCCAGCAGCCCCTGGGGGGCAAGGCCCAGTTCGGCGGCCAGCGGTTCGGCGAAATGGAAGTGTGGGCCTTGGAGGCCTATGGCGCGGCCAACACCCTGCAGGAGATCCTCACCGTCAAGAGCGACGATGTGGTGGGCCGCGTAAAGACCTACGAGGCCATCGTGAAGGGCGAAAACGTGCCGGAGCCCGGCGTTCCGGAATCCTTTAAGGTGCTCATCAAGGAGCTCCAGAGCCTGGGCTTGGATATCAAGGTCTTGTCCGATACCAAGGAGGAGATCAAGATCGGCGAGATGGTGGACGACGACGACGGCGCGCCCCTGGATGTGAACATCGCCGGCACCGAGGACGATCCCGGCATGATGCCCGGCGGCGCGGAATTCACCGAATTCGACGACTTCGACTTCGGGGATGACGACGACGACCTGGGCGACGAGGATGACGACGACGGGAAGGACGACCTGGACGCGGAGTTCGGCGCGGGCTTTTCCGTGCTGGACGCGGAGGATGAGCAGGTTTAATACCACAGGGCTGAAGGGAGAGGAAAGCAATTGTTCGAATTGACCAATTTCGATGCGATACAGATCGGCCTGGCTTCCCCGGAAAAGATCCGGGAATGGTCCCATGGCGAGGTAAAAAAGCCGGAGACCATCAATTACCGCACCCTCAAGCCTGAGCGGGACGGCCTGTTCTGCGAGCGGATCTTCGGGCCCACCAAGGACTGGGAGTGCCACTGCGGCCGCTATAAGCGGGTGCGGTATAAGGGCGTGGTATGCGATAAGTGCGGCGTGGAGGTGACCCGGGCCAAGGTGCGCCGGGAGCGCATGGGCCACATCGAGCTGGCCGCGCCGGTATCCCACATCTGGTATTTCAAGGGGATCCCCTGCCGGATGAAGATGCTGCTGGATATGTCCCCCCGGAACCTGGAAAAGGTGCTGTATTTCGCCGCCTTTGTGGTGACGGACCCCGGGGATACCCCCCTATTGTATAAGCAGGTGCTCTCGGATAAGGAATACCGGGAGGCCCAGGCGGAATACGGCCCCAAGGCCTTCAAGGCCGGCATGGGGGCGGAGGCCATCAAGGAGCTGCTGTTGCAGCTGGACCTGGAAAAGCTGGAAGGGGAGCTGCGGGCGGAGATCGCCAACTCCTCCGGCCAGAAGCGCTCCAACGCCATCAAGCGGCTGGAGGTGGTGGAGGCCTTCCTCAAGAGCGGCAATAAGCCCGAGTGGATCATCATGGACGTGATCCCGGTGATCCCGCCGGAGCTGCGGCCTATGGTGCAGCTGGACGGCGGCCGGTTCGCCACCTCGGACCTAAACGACCTGTACCGCCGGGTCATCAACCGGAACAACCGGCTCAAGCGGCTCCTGGAGCTGCGGGCGCCGGACATCATCGTGCGCAACGAAAAGCGGAGGCTTCAGGAGGCCGTGGACGCCCTCATCGATAACGGCCGCCGGGGCCGCCCTGTTACGGGCCCGGGCAACCGGCCCCTCAAGTCCCTTTCGGATATGCTCCGGGGCAAGCAGGGCCGCTTCCGCCAGAACCTGCTGGGCAAGCGGGTGGACTATTCCGGCCGTTCGGTTATCGTGGTAGGGCCGGAGCTGAAGATGTATCAGTGCGGCCTGCCCAAGGAAATGGCGCTGGAGCTGTTTAAGCCCTTCGTCATGAAGAAGCTGGTGGAGGACGCCTACGCCCATAACATCAAGAGCGCCAAGCGGATGGTGGAGCGGGTCAAACCCGAGGTGTGGGACGTGTTGGAAAACGTCATCAAGGAGCACCCGGTGCTGCTGAACCGTGCGCCTACCCTGCACCGCCTGGGCATCCAGGCCTTTGAGCCGGTGCTGGTGGAGGGCCGGGCCATCAAGCTCCATCCCCTGGTATGTACCGCCTTCAACGCGGACTTCGACGGCGACCAGATGGCCGTGCATGTGCCCCTGAGCGTGGAAGCCCAGGCGGAAGCCCGCTTCCTGATGCTGGCCTCCAACAACATCCTCAAGCCCCAGGACGGCAAGCCGGTGGCCTGCCCCACCCAGGATATGGTCATGGGCTGCTATTACCTGACCCTCCAGCGGGACGGCCTCAAGGGCGAGGGCAAGGTATTTTGCAGCGAGGACGAGGCTTCCATGGCCTATCAGACCGGGGTCATCGCCCTGCAAAGCAAGATCAAGGTCCGCATTGAGCGGGCGTGGCAGGGCAAAACCTACCGCCGGGTTATCGATACCAGCCTGGGCCGCCTGATCTTCAACAATGCCATTCCCCAGGACCTGGGCTATGTGCCCCGGGAGACCTTGGACGACATGTTCAAGCTGGAAGTGGATAAGCTGGTGGTGAAGAAGGACCTGGGCAACATCGTGGACCGCTGCTACCGCCGCTATGGGGCCACCCGCACCAGCGAGGTGCTGGACGATATCAAGGCCCTGGGCTACAAATATTCCACCAAGGGCGGCATCACCGTCGGCTTCCAAGACATCACCGTGCCGGAGAAGAAAAAGGAGATCCTGGCCGACGCGGAGCGGGAGGTGGAGCAGATCGATAACCTGTTCCGCAACGGTATGCTCACCGGCGCAGAGCGCCGCCGGGACGTGATCGCGGTATGGGAAAAGGCCACGGACGACGTGACCGACGCCCTGATGAAGACCCTGGATCAGTACAATCCCATCTACATGATGGCCAATTCCGGCGCCCGCGGCAGCACCAACCAGATCCGCCAGCTGGCGGGGATGCGCGGCCTGATGGCAGACCCCTCGGGCCAGATCATCGAGGTGCCCATCCGGGCCAACTTCCGGGAAGGCTTGACGGTGCTGGAGTTCTTCATCTCCTCCCACGGCGCCCGGAAGGGCCTGGCGGATACGGCCCTGCGCACGGCGGACTCGGGCTATCTGACCCGCCGGCTGGTGGACGTATCCCAGGACGTGATCATCCGGGAGGAGGATTGCTGCCAGAGCCGGGGCGAAAGCCCCAAGGGTATGCCCATCTCCGCCATCCTGGACGGCAACAACGTGGTGGAACCCCTGGGCGACCGGCTGTTGGGCCGGTATACCGCAGAGGATGTGTACGATCCCAATACCGGGGAGCTGATCATTGGCTGCAACCAGCTGATTACCTATAATATACGGGATCAGATCATCGCCGCAGGGATCAAGACCGTCCAGTGCCGCAGCGTATTTACCTGCCGCAGCGAGTGCGGCGTTTGCGCCAAATGCTATGGCGCCAACCTGGCCACCGGCGGCCCGGTGGACATCGGCGAGGCAGTGGGCATCATCGCGGCCCAAGCCATCGGCGAGCCGGGCACCCAGCTCACCATGCGTACCTTCCACACCGGCGGCGTGGCCAGCGCGGACGATATCACCCAGGGTCTTCCCCGTGTGGTGGAAATCTTCGAGGCCCGTAAGCCCAAGGGCTTGGCGGTGATCTCCGAGATCAACGGCACCGTGTCCCTCACCGAGGGGAAAAAGCGGGAAGCCACCATCACCAACGAGGAGGGGGAGACCGCCAAGTACCTGATCCCCTTCGGCTCCAAGCTGCGGGTCCGGGATGGGGACGTGATCGAGGCGGGCGACGAGCTCACCGACGGCTCCATCAACCCCAACGATATCCTGAAGATCAAGGGCGTCAAGGGGGTGCAGGCCTATATGCTCAAGGAGGTCCAGAGCGTATACCGGCTCCAGGGCGTGGAGATCGCGGATAAGCACATTGAGGTGATCATCCGCCAGATGCTCCGCAAGGTCCAGGTGGAGGACGCGGGGGATACGGATATGCTGCCCGGCGAGCTGGTGGATATCTTCCACTTTGAAAACGAGAACGAGAAGGCCGTGATGGCCGGGCTGCAGCCCGCCATCGCCAAGCGGAAGCTGCTGGGTATCACCAAGGCGGCCCTGGCTACGGATTCCTTCCTGTCCGCCGCCTCCTTCCAGGAGACCACCAGGGTGCTGACCGAAGCCGCCATCAAGGGCAAGGTAGACCCCCTGGTGGGCCTGAAGGAAAACGTGATCATCGGCAAGCTGATCCCTGCGGGCATCGGGCTCAAGCGTTATCGAAACGTGGAGGTGGAGCCCCTGGAAGGCGTCGCGACCCCTGTGCAGCCATAAGGAGGAGCCATGGAGGATAGGCAGTATACCAACACCAATTGCCCCCTGTACGAGACCGTGTATTGCCAGCGGCTGAACATGCGCAGTTGCGACGTATGCCCGGCAAAGAACCCCAACAACGTGCAATCCATCCAGGCCGACCTGGACGCGGTGGCCCAGCTGATGCCCATGGAGGATCTGGCGCCGCTGTTCCATACGGAGCAGTGCGTGCTGTGCAAGGGCGAGCCGGGCAAGCGCGTCTGCTACGGGATGACGGACCTGGGCAATCCGGAGCCCAAGCGGGAAGGCCGCAACTTCATCGGCATGAAGACCAAGCTGCGGATCGGTTCCCTGCTGCCCATCCAGCTTAGCTGCTGCGCCGCCTGCCGGCGCAAATTCCAGCTGGCCTCCTATGTGCCCGTGCTCACCCCGGTGGCCGCAGGCGTTTTGAGCCTGGTGGCCCTGGGGATCACCCCGGTGCGTACGGCCTTGGCCGGCCTTCACGCGGTGGTGCCCCTGCTGCTGTTTGTAGCGGTGGTGGGCCTGGCCGCCCTGTTGGGCCGGCTGTGGCAGGCTAGTATGCTGCGCCGCTTTGAAAAGGATACGTACATGAATATCATGGAGCAGCCTTTTTTGGCGGATCTGCAGCGGTTTGGCTGGTTTGAACTGCAGCGGGAAAAGAAGATGTCCCACCTGATTTTCGCCAAGGAGCGGCTCAAGCAGGGCATGTATACCAAATAGCCGCCCGAATTAAGAAAAATAGGGCGAATTAGCCAAAAACATTTGACAGCGCCCCTGAAAAATGCTACAATACGCGTGCTGTGCTTAAATGAGGCAGTACGCGTTTTCTTCGGCTGCGAGGCCGGGAAAACGCCCATCTATCGCGGAAAATATCCCCTTCAAGGGGTTGCAGGGGATTTTCTTGATATAGATACTACGATACGATTTTGCTAGAAAAGGAGTACCTTATGCCGACGATTAACCAACTGGTCCGTAAGGGCCGGGAGCAGGTGGAGTATAAGTCCAATGCGCCTATCCTCAAGCAATGCCCCCAGCGCCGCGGCGTTTGCACCGCTGTGCGTACCATGACCCCCAAAAAGCCGAATTCCGCTTTGCGTAAAATTGCCCGTGTCCGTCTTTCCGCCCGCGGTGCGTTACATAGTGCTGTTCGTGCCGGGGACGTATTCGTCCTGCGTGTTCCGGAACATATTCTGCGGAGGCGCGCTGACCGCGCTGTGCGAGGACTATCCTCCCGCGGCCGAAACCGCCCTGAGGGAAGCGTTTACGCTGGATATGGACTTTTTCGGCGCTGGCATAGGCGCGGGCGGGGCACTGCTTATATTCGCCGTCACGATTCTGATCGTCGCCGCGGCGGCAGCGGCGGTCGTCGGCGCGCGCATATTGCTGCGCCGACGCCGGAAAACGGCATGATTTTCGGTCCCTGCGGAACATTTTTTCCGTTTTTTGCATAAAAACGTTTGACTTCCGACCGTATTTTGTGGTATTATCCCCCGGTAAGGATATACTGATAATTTGCCCTTTTCGGTTTTATGTTAGCATGAAGGGAGCATTTGCCCAGCAGTTCCGAGTACACTGTTCAGGATTGGAAATTGTCGAAGCAGACCGGAAAGCAAGTAGGATAACGCACGGCCATAAGCCTCGGCGCGGAAAGACCCCGCCGGGATGTTTTTGCTTTTGTCCGTAGCGTTTTTTGCGCTTTGTTTTCCGATCTCCACGGGGGTAAGCCCCGCGCGAGCGCATGTTCCGCCCGAACGGTCATCGAAAATACCCCCGTCCGTCCTCTCGTGAGAAAGGGGACGGCAGCAAAGGAGCAACATGGCTGAAAGAAGGATTCGTACGGTCAGATACGGCAACACCGAACGCCGCAGTTTCGCGCAGGTAGACGAAGTCATCGACATGCCCAACCTCATCGAAGTGCAGAAGAAGTCGTACAACGATTTCCTCGAAACGGGTATCGGAGAAGTGTTCAAGGACTTCTCCCCGATAACCGACTTTTCGGGCAGAATCGAACTTCATTTCCTCTCTCACCACATCGAAGACAAGCCCAAGTATACCGAGAAGGAGTGCAAGGACCGCGACGCGACGTACGCAACGCCCCTCAAAGTCAAAGTCCGCCTCGTCTACAAAGAGTCGGGGCAGATGACCGAGCAGGAAGTGTTCATGGGCGACCTGCCCAAGATGACGCCCAACGGCTCGTTCATCATCAACGGCGCGGAGCGCGTCATCGTCTCCCAGCTCGTCCGCAGCCCGGGCGTGTATTTTTCCGACGAGACGAAGGACCAGAAAACGGGCAAGGTATATTATACCGCGCAGTCCATTCCGTCCCGCGGCGCATGGCTGGAATACGAGATGGAGCCTGCGGGTACGCTCGCGGTGCACGTCGACCGTCAGAGAAAGGTGCCGGTCACGACGCTGATCCGCGCGCTGTCCGCGGTCACGACGGGCGATTTCGGCGAGGACGAACAGATCTGCCGCATCTTCCACAACGAGCCCATCATCGCCGAGACGTGCGCGAAGGATACCGCTCACAACAACAGCGAAGGTCTGCTCGAACTCAACAAGAAGCTGCGCCCCGGCGAGATTCCCAACCTCGACTCCATTCATTCGTACGTCAAATCCCTGTTCTTCGACAGGAGAAAGTACGACCTGACCCGCGTGGGCAGATATAAGCTCAACAAGAAGCTGTCGCTCGCTTCCCGCATAACCGGGCTCGTGGCGGCCGCCGACGTCGTGGACGGCGACGGCGTGCTCTACGTTTCCGCGGGCGACGTCATAAAAGAGGACGTTGCGATCCGCATTCAGAACGCCGGCATCAACGAGGTCGCCGTCGAAGTGGCGGGAAGGGAAGAACCCTTCTACGTCATGGGCAACGGCCACGTCGACCTCGCGGGTTACGTCGACGGCGATCCGAGAGAGCTCGGTATCACCGAATACGTGTCCTACGACGTGCTCAACGAGCTCATGAGTCAGGCGGACGGCGACGCGGTCATGCTCGCCAACCTCTGCCGCGAGCACTCCGATCTGCTTGCCGAAAAGCACATAACGGTGTCCGATATACTGTCCACCGTCAACTATATAATAGGTCTGCACTACGGCATCGGCTACA
>ERZ779866.3345-NODE-3345-length-13097-cov-3.486505_pt1 | contig 13097 bp, 13 predicted proteins | sample MGYA00511248_ERZ779866 | MGnify/ENA primary metagenome ERZ779866 (study PRJEB29588, sample SAMEA2155758) | human gut metagenome | biome: human gut; feature: human-associated habitat; material: faeces | place: Denmark | collected 2008/2010 ... | reverse complement strand
CAACGTAGTTCACCTCCTTAAAGGAAGATCACTAAGGCTAGTCAACCAAGGCTTTTACAAGCCTCTGCCTTTAGGCAGGGGTAGTTGACTTTTTAATAGTTATCGAACCTGAGCGGCGGCATTCAAACCAAGTTTATAAGCCTCTTCAAGCGCTCCCGTCTCTTCAATCGGCTGTACAGCCAAACCGATTGCCAGGGCGTGACCGCCGTCGCGCCAATGCAAAAAGCGAAGGAAGCAGTCAAAATGGATGATGAGACCATTCATGCTCCAGGGGGCGGGACCGCCGCAGTTGGCAAGCAAAATTGCTGCTTTGCTCTGACGCATAAGTTCTTCACGCCTTGAATTGAAATGATCAAGCACGGCTTTAAGCTGTGCGGTCATTCCATAATAATAAAGGGGAGTGGAAAACACCACGACTTGAGACTCAAGAATACTCGTCAGAATCTTTTTCATGTCTTCGGTGTCGGCCTCTTCGCCTGCCTCAATTTTGTCAAAGTAGGCTTTTGTGCAGGGCTCGATATCCATGTCTGCCACATTAAACCGAACCACTTCGTGGCCGGCTTCCAGAGCACCCTTAGTGAAGGCTCGTACAAGCTTGTCGTTATTGCCGTCGACAAAGGGACTGCCCATCAAAACTGTAATCTTCATAACTCCTCCAAATTAACAACACCATTATCACGCCATTAATCTCTGAATTCTTGTCGATATAAGTCAGAAATTTGTTAATTTGAGTTTCAAAGACAAATAGGCAGAAATGCGGCAAAAAACAGATAGTTTCCCAAAACGCTCGGCGCAATAATTTTGAGTATCAAAGAATTTTTTGAAGGAAAGTACGATGCCGGTCATCACCGTTGAAGCCATGCCCATGACAATTGAAGCCAAACGCGAACTCGTTGCTGCCTTAACCCGAGAGGCTTCCCGCATCATGAACGTTCCTGAGGCATCGATTTATATATTTGTCCGGGAAAATCCCTTTGATGACATCGGTGTTGCCGGGCAACTTTTAAGCGACATCAAAACTGCACAGAAATCAAATCAATAGGAGTACATTATGAGCGGTATTTCTAAAAGAACATTTCTCAAAGCAGCGGCGGCCGCAGGCGGCCTAAGTTTTCTCAATTGTTCGTTCGCTGCAGCGGCTCAAACAGCTTCTGGATCCCAAGAACCGGCGACCGTCAATTTTCTTAAAGAGCTGAGCGCTGACAGCCTTATTAAAGCGTTCGATGCCGTCAAGGCGCCTCTAACCGGAAAAATTGCCGTGAAGCTTCACACCGGTGAGCCCAACGGTCCCAACATCCTGCCTCGCCCCTGGGTGCAAAAGCTCATTGAACACATTCCCAACTCAACAATTGTGGAAACCAATGTCCTTTACGGCAGCCCACGGCAAACTACCGAAGGTCACCGCCCAACGCTCAAAACTAACGGTTCGACATTTGCCCCGGTGGATATTCTTGACGAAGATGGCGACATCAATTGGCCGATTGCCGGAGGCAAACACTTAAAAGAAGTCGCAGTGGGGGCACATTTGGCGAACTACGACTCCATGCTCGTACTCACTCACTTTAAGGGGCACGCAATGGCGGGTTTCGGCGGATCGCTTAAAAACATCGCCATCGGCTGCGCCTCCGGCCGCAACGGCAAACGCCAGATTCATCGCAATTGGGACACGGGCAGTCAGTTTCTTGAACGAATGGTTGAAGGCGGCAAAGCGGTCACCGATCATTTCGGAGAAAAAATTGTCTACATTAACGTGCTTCGCCGCATGTCCGTTGACTGTGACTGTGCCGGTACATCTGCTGCAGAACCTAAGGTACCGGATCTGGGCATTCTCGCCTCAACCGACATTCTGGCAATCGATCAGGCAAGTATTGACATGGTCTGGGCACTGCCCGAAAAGCAAAAGCATGACTTGGTTGAGCGTATCGAATCTCGGGAAGGACTGCACCAGTTAAGCTATATGCAAGAGCTTGGCATGGGCCGCCGTCAATATAGAATCGTCAACCTCTGATTGCTAAAAACAACTTGAAAGAGGCAGCTCTCATCCCGAGAGCTGTCTTTTTAATTGTCCAAGCCCAGTTTATTTTTATTTTTAGCAATAATGCCGCTCCACCAATCAAGGATGTCCTGACTGACTTCGCCCTTTTTATTCCTGAGTACCAGCCGTTCAGCTTCGAGCGTAAAAGGTGATTGAACCGTTGTCACAGAACCTCTGAAGGCCGATTGACCGACCACCAGGAATTTCGGCAGGATCGCCCAGCCGACACCGCGTGCAGCGAGCCCCAGCGCCCACAGACCGCTGTAGACTTCCCAGTGATCGATATTGACAATACGCGGGGGCGCCGAGTCCGGATCTCGGGCGTGAACAACAATCTGACGATATCGTCTTAAGTCATCCACGGTCGGCTTTTCAATAGAAGCGAGCGGGTGATTTTTTGCAACCACAATCGATAAAGGGGAGTGCCCCAGCACCCGCTCATCGCTCTCAAGTGCGGGATCAGAAGAAAAAACCAAAGCGAGATTCATACCGGCTTTCGTGAAAAACCACTTGGCTTCAGACCCCGTGATGTTTTCCACCTGCAGACGCACGCTTGGGAAACTCTTTGCAAAAAGCTTCAGCCATTCAATCATCACGGGCGCTTCAAGCACCAGATCAATGCCCATATATAAAGAGGGAGTTTGAGTATCGGAGAGCGCCAGGGCACGGTTTTGCAGGCGGTCGGTTTCCACAAGGACACGCTTGGCACCAATCAGCAGTTCTTCACCTTTGGCGGTGAGTACCGGCTTCGGGGTGCGGTCAAAAAGCTTATAGCCGAGTTCAGCTTCAAAACCGGCAATATGCATGGAGATCACTGACTGGGCTCGGTTGAGTTCACGCGCGGCCGCAGAAAACGATCCCGTTTCTGCAACAGCGACAAAAGAGCGGATTTCGTCAATTTTAAGTCCCATCACAGTCTCCGACATTCCTCTATCAAATTCTTGATAGATTCTAACTCGATTGTTCACTTTTTTGATGAAATAATATCAACTGTGATCAACTTCTTCAGGCTTTATATGGCTTTAGATTCTTTAAACCGCAAACCATCGGGCGTCGTAAGCCCCCTGGACCATGATTTATCTGTTCTTCATAATCAGCATTCCGACCTGCCTTTCGGTGAGAAAACCCATGCGGCTAACCGCACCCAAGATGTCACGAAGTTTGAGCTTTGGGCTGCCCGCATCGGTTTTTTTACCGGCGGTTTCACCGTCGCCTCGTGGGCGCCTTTGATTCCTTTTGTCCAGTCTGAACTTGCGCTCAAGCCCCATATTCTCGGCATGCTGCTCCTGGGTTTAGGGGTGGGCTCTTTTGTCGGCATGCCCTTAGCGGGCAAACTCACCCAAAAGATCGGCGCAAGAAACGCTATTGCTGCTTCAGGTCTTCTCTCCTGCCTGCTTCTTGTGTTCCTTGCGATGATTCCGGGCTTTTACTTTGAATGTATCGCACTTTTGGCCTACGGTGTGACGTTGGGCTGCCTTGAAGTAAGCGTCAACATCTACGGCACTTATCTTGAAAACCGCCACAAAGGCCGCCTGATGAGCGGACTGCATGCGGCGTACTCAATCGGGGAGGTGGCTTCGGCCGCTGCACTCACAGCACTTTTTGTACTGGGTATTTCTCCCTTGGGAGCTGTCGGCACTCTGATGCTCATTTTGGCAATTGTTTTGATCGCCACCCTTCGTCAAATTGAAAATCACAAGATTGAAACGCCGAAAAAGGAAAAAGCTCAATCCGGCCGTATTAAACTCAACGGCCCCATCGGTATCCTGGCTGTAATCTGCGGTGTGATCTTTTTAACGGAAGGCGCGATGCTAGACTGGAGCGCCATCTATCTGCGTGACAATGCGGGCGTGCCTCAGGAAGCCAGTGCCTTCGGCTACACGCTCTTTGTGATAGCCATGGCTCTCTCGCGCTTAATCGGTGACAGTCTCACGACGAAAATCGGCGCCAAAAATATGCTGGTCGCAGGCAGCACCTTGATTTTGCTGTCACTTTTGGCGCTCGTCTTAATTCCCACACCAATTGTCGCTTTCGCCGCACTCTTTATCATGGGGTTGGGTATGGCTAATTTGGCTCCGGTGTTGATTTCGGCCGCCTCAAGAACCTCAACGATGGACAGCGTTAAGGCGATCACCGCTGTCACTACCGTTGGCTACGGCGGTTTGCTTGCCGGTCCCGCCTTAATCGGCGCGATCTCCTCGGCAATATCTCTTCAAGGGGCTTTCCTTTTTATCTGTCTGCTCCTTGTGGCCGGACTCGTCATGATTAACCGCCATCAATCGGTCTTTAAATGATCTGAAAGCGGGGCTTCCCGGTTTTAGGTTATTGAAAAATCGATATATTTCTACACTTTTTACCTTAGCTTTGAAACTTTTTTTTGCAAAAATATCCTTTTGAATACACATTGCCCCTAGAACAAACCCTAATACGTCATTAAACTTCAAAGTACAAAGATTCATATCCCATGTTTAAGCCCTGAGAGCTTTTAAAGACACTCAGGGCTTCTTTTTTTAAGATCGACGAAAGAACTATTTGATTGACTTGCCAAGCTCATAAGCTTTTTTCGGATAGATCGAATTTTTCGTCATGGCCGGCGTGCCGCACCCAAGTCCCAACACCATACCTTCGTCGCGGAAATTCAGATAACGAACCAAAGTTTGGTAGTGTATTTTCAACGCGTCAAACGTCCAATCGGCGCTATTCCAAGCTGCGGCAAGCAAAGCGCTTCGCATGTGCTTGTCATTGAGCGAGGAATTGAAAGCGCAGAAACGGTCAATCACGATCTTTAATTGCGACGAAAAGCCATAGTAATAGAGCGGTGTGGCAAAAACAAGCATATCTGAATCCAAAATTGCCTCTTTAATTTTGGTCATACCGTCGTGCTGCGCACAAGGTCCCTCATAGCCGCAATGAATGCAGCCCAAGCATGAATGGACATTGGCGCGTGTCACGTCAATGCTAGTGACTTGATGTCCCGAGGCTTTCGCGCCATTCATAAATGCATCGGCAAGCATCGCAGAAGATCCGTGCACATTGGCGCTGCCTTTTAAGACCAAAATTTTCATTTTCGCTCGCTCTTTAAAGTTTCAGAGTTTTTACCCACTCGCGGACATCTGATCCATGCAAAAGTTTGGCGGATTCAACCTGAAGCTGAGGATACCAGGCTTTGAGCTGTTCCAAAGCGTCATGGGCGGAGCTGCCGCCCGAGGTGGCAAAAACAATAACTCGTCCTTTAAATCCGTTGATTTGCTCAAGGAATGTGTCAACGGGACGGGGAGAGACTCCCCACCAAATCGGAAAACCGAGCAGCAGTACTTCGTATTGAGTCATATCCGGTGTTTTTTCAGCCAAAGCCGGTCTGCATGACGGATCTTTGTGCTCCAAACAACACCGACTCTTTGGATTCGTCCAATTCAAATCGGCTGCGCTGTAAGGCAGTTGCGGCGAAATTTCAAACAGATCAGCGCCACTTGCCTTGGCGACCGCCCGAGCAACCCCGGCGGTCGTACCGGTAGCCGAGAAATAGGCAACCAGTACATTACTCATTAGAGACTCTCCTTCAAAATCTGAACAATTTCTTCATGATCGAGCACCTTGTAGCCGCCCTTTAAAATCAAAGTGGCGCCCGCAATCCCTTCAATCATGTCTTCGGTTGCGCCAAGTTCGGTCAAATTCATCGCCAGACCCAATTCACGCATCCAGGACTCCATCGCCTTTAAGCCTTCCCGGGCGACTTCTTCATCACTCTTGCCTTCAGCGTTCACATTCCAGGCGTTAACGGCAAAGCGTTTGAATTTAGCCAGACCGTAAGGAAGGATGTGACGGTAGTAGGGCAAAGAAACAGCAGCAAGAGTCATGCCGTGCGTAGCGTTGGTGTAGGCACCTGCTGCCTGACCGAGCATGTGCACCATCCAGTCGGTCGTCTTTCCCTTAGCAATCAAAGTGTTGAGCGCCCAAGTAGCCGTCCACATGATGTTGCTGCGGGCTTCATAGTCCTGCGGGTTCTTATTGGCAATGCGGCTTGAGTGCACGACAGAGCGCATCAAAGCTTCAGCGAGGTAGTCGCTCGTGTTGTCATCTGTACCCGAGAAGTACTGTTCGCAAATATGATTGAAGATATCATAGATGCCTGCCACCATCTGGTAGTGAGGCAACGTGAGCGTGTAGCGGGGATTGAGGATGGAAAAGCGCGGCATGATCTTTTCGTCGGCAAAGACATGACCGATCTTCATCTTCTTTTCCGTATTGGTGATCACAGAACCGGCATTCATTTCAGAACCCGTGCCGACCATCGTGAGCACGCAGCCCACGGGAACCGTCTCGCAATCGGGTTCTTCAAAACGCACGTAGTACTTTTCCCACGGATCGTCGCTGCAGTGCACAGAAACCGACACAGCCTTGGCATAGTCGCAAACAGAGCCGCCGCCCACCGCCAAAAGCAGGTCTGCGTTATGAGCGCGGGCGATTTCAACACCTTCGTAGAGTTTCTTAAGCGTCGGATTGGGCATGACGCCTGAAATTTCAGCAACGTTTTTACCGTTTGCCTTCAAAATTTCAATGACTTCGTCATAAATACCGTTCTTTTTAATGGATCCTGCGCCATAGATCAAAACCACGTTCTTGCCGTATTTGGGCAATTCTGTGTTAAGGGCCTTCAGAGAATTGTCACCGAAATAAAGTTTCGTCGGATTACAGTAAGAAAAATTGCCTAACATGAAAAAAACTCCTTAGAGAAACAATTTCAGATTTTCTTTTAACGCTTAGAAATATAGTCCCAATCGAGTGCCGACCCCAGAATAATCCTCTAATTTTTTTGCCTAAAAAAGTCATTTCAATCAGGCGCTTGAAAGTCTGAATTGAAACAAAATATGACGAGAGCATTCGGCAATTATTAAGCCGCTTTGGAAAAGATTTTTCCCGTCCTCTCATTCAAAATAGTTGCAAGACATTGAGTCCCGGGTAATTTCTGAACAATGATTCTTTTTTGAGGAACCATCATGTCGAAATACATTATCGGTCTGGCTATCGGAGCTTGTTTATTAGGAGAATGTGCCATGGCAGAAACCATAGAAATGGTGATCGGCGATAAAGCCTATCCCGTTCAGCTTGAGAATCATGATGCGGCAAAGGATTTTGTAAAGCGCCTGCCGATGACTCTGACTTTTGAAAATTTTGGCAGCACCGAACGTATTGCCTATCTCAAAAATGCGTTGACGCTCGGCAGTGCTCCTCGGTCAACCAATCCCGTCACGGGTGACTTTGCCTATTACATTCCCTGGGGCAACGTCTGTGTCTTTGTTCGCGATTTCAGACCCTCTGAGGAATTGGTGCCGATGGGGAAATTCTCCGCTGAGGCCACTGAAGCCATTAAACATAGCGGCGACAAACCCGTCACTTTCCGTGCGCTTCAAAAATAGTTTTCGCTGATTGTTTTAGGCGATGAGGTTTGATCATGAAACGACGTTCATTTCTGCAGTCTTCGGCCTTATTGGCCGGCACAACTCTATTGCCCGCAATATCGACTGCCGCACCGGAAAAGTCCCTATTGTCTTCGGTGGCACTCACTCATCGGGTAACTGACAGCAAAGCACCGGAGGTTTTCTTTGTCCCTGAAGTAAGCGGTCAGGCGCTCATTCGCGTCTATCAGGCACTCAACCAATCATTAAAAGGCAAGGTCGGCATCAAGATGACTTTTGAGGAACCGGGCGGTCCTCATCTTGATCCGCAGCTAGTGAAGGCATTGGCACAGCACACCAAAGGCACATTGATTGACAACAATTGTTTCTCTCCGCGCGATACAACAGAAAAACATCTTCAGGTTGCCAGAGAAAACGGCTTCGATGACTCCATTGCGCCGATTGATATTTTGGACTCCGAAGGCTTTGTCGATTTGCCGATTTCCAAAGGCTATCATCTGAAATTCACCCGCACGGGCAGCCACTTCCTTAATTACGATACCTTGATTTCAATTGTTCGGTTCAAGGCTCATTTTCTGGACTTTTACGGTGGGACCCTTAAAAATCTTTCCATCTGCATGGGAACAGGAACGGAGGGCAAGTGCTTCATCCACAGTGCCGGTGAAGTGATGGATCATTTTTCTTCTAGAGATGACAAAACCACCTGCGAGTCTATGTCCGATGCGGTTAAAGGAGCGATGCAAGCCAAAAAGGGCAGATGGGCTTTCATCAATGTGATTGATTTGTTTGAACCGTCTGACGGCTGTGAGCAGGCTGTCAATTTAGGTAATGTCGGTATTTTGGCAAGTCTTGATCCGGTCGCTGTCGACCAGGCTGCAATAGATATCACGTTCGGTGCCGCTCCGAATAAAGCTGTCCGACAAACTTGGGAAGAGCACCACTCAACGATGCTGACTGCCATTTCGGAGGCAAACGGAATTGGGAAAACTCATTACCGCCTGAATATTCTCCGTTAAACTGACAATATTGTGTCACATCGCAAACTCATGCGGGAAAGTCCACAGATGGTCGAGATCTCACCAACGGTCAGATGCGGCGCCGCAAAAAACTCAAAAGCGTCGGATTCTGCATCCGGACGGCATTTGACTGTGTATGCAGCGCATTTGTGCTGGAGGGGTTCTCAATTTTTGCACAAATTTAAGCATCCGGTCGCTTAGGATCCGGCAATAAAAAGGAAGAAATTGCACAAAGTGCACCGATCACCACAAGCGTGACCATCACCGTCGTAATTCCGTAGCTGTCGGCTACTACCCCCAAAATCGGAGTAAAGATTCCGCCGAGACTTGCCGACAGCCCCATGGTGACACCGGAGGCAAGACCTACGTTTTTCGCTAAATAAGATTGCCCCAAAACCACAAACGCCGCATAAGTACCGTTTAGCGTAAAGCTGATCAAAACAAGAATAGGGAATATCCACCAGACAGAGGGAACAATCAGCACAAGGGCAAAAGCGGGAGCCATCAGGAGGTATCCGAGCTTACAGGCGCGAATCAAGCCCACGCGGTCTGTGAGCCAACCGCCCAACACCGTCATGACAGCGCCGCTTAAGCAAAGAGTGGAGAGCAAAACACCGGAAAACTCTTCTGAGATCCCGAACCGATAAATACAGAATAGGGGAAGGAAAGCAAGAACGCTCGTTTGTGCGACACTTCTGAACAGAATCACCAAACTCAAACGGGCAAAAGCATGCCAGTCATTTGTACCATCAGAGTCACTGACTTTCTTAACAGAACCTGCTGACGCTTGTTGACTGGCCGCGGACATCATTTTGGGGATCGCCCAAATCATAAGCGCTGAGGTCAAAAGCCCGAATACTAAAAACAAAACCGTACCGGAAGTACCCCAGAAACTTAATGCCGCTGCAGCAATCATCGGCGCCACACCGAAACCGATGTTGCCGCCGACTGAAAAAATACCGATGCCTGTGGCTTTGTTTTGGGCAGAAATACGGTTGACTGTTCTGGCAGCCACGGGGTGGAAAATGGAACTGCCCACGCCCATCAGTGTAATAGCTGCGAAAATGAACCAATAGTTTGAAAAAAGTCCTGAAATTCCCAAACCGATGCCGCTCATGGCGATACCGAAAGCCATAAACCATTGTTTTGAACTTTTATCGGCCCAGTAGCCAAACACAGGTTGAACAATAGAAGACAAGCAGGACGAGGCAAACATGAGACCTGCTACCTCGGTGTAACTCAGTCCGTTATATAAAACCAAAAAGGGGAGAATGGCGGGGAGGGCGCCTGGGGCAAAGTCCACACTCAAATGACCGAGAGAGAGTAAATAGACGAAAAATTTTTGCACTTTGGCGCCTCTGCAGAATTTCTTTTTAAGCTGCGCTTAACAGATTCAAAATTATATTCTGATAATTTGCAATTATTTTGATTTAGTATTACAATATCAGTAAAAAGAAACCCTCTTTGGGCGAAACCCGAAAGAGGGGAGTCATTATGACTATTCTAAAGTTGACTTGTCCTGAAAAAAGTTGACACCTTTTGATTAAGAAAGGAGTGTCAATGACATATTACAGAGGCGAGGCGGATCCGGCCTATCGAGAGTATTGTGCAAAAATCGTTAGTCTTCAAAAGCGTTTTTCTCAAGAAGACCGAGAACGAATTGTGAGAGAATTCCTCTCTGAAGGGCTCAACGCCAAAGAAGTTTCTATGGCTCAACTCTATTCAGACGAACTGTTAAAGGGAAAGCCTCTGGAGCAAGAGCAGGGACCGTCGATCTCGGAGACAATGGCAAACGGAAGCTCCGAGGACGTAATCCGAATTTTCAATCATGCTGTTTCTGCGATTGATTATCAGAGATATCCAATTACGGATGAAGCAAGCTGCCGCGCATATATGCAAGTTTTATTACTTGGTGCAGCGATGCTGCCCCAGGTGGAAGTTCACAACGCTTTAGGAAGAAGTGACATGAAGGTCCGTGTTGGCAGTCGCCATTGGGTTTTCGAATTTAAATATTCCAAACAGAACTCAATTGCATCCGGTCTGCTCAGAAAAGCAGTTGAACAAATTAAGAGCAGGCAATACGGACACTTTTCTTCTGATGAAGAATTGATTCGAATTGCATTGGTTTTCAGTGGCGAATCAAAATCTTTTATTGCCTGGGAAAAGATCTGAATAAACAATTAAATTCCGTATTAAAAACCCTTAACGCAACTCAACATAATAATAGTTATGTTGAATTATTAAAGGTTTTCAGTTATCCAAAGTTCTACTCTATCTGTTTTGTTTTCTATGATAGATAAAAAATAACTTTTTCTGATCTCTGTCATTTCTCATGCAGCGCTCTATGCAAATGACAATTTTGAACTTAAAAAATTTAATCAATTCCAGCAATAAAGATTTTGCTAGCACCGGCTTACCGAAACACATCTTCGGTTACGTTTATGCCCAATTTAAGCTAAGTTGTTGAAAACAAAATCCAAAATAATTTTTGAAAAGTATTACTTGGTTCGAATAAGTTGAGTTATTGTTAAGTCTGTCGTTATTAAAGCGCTCTTTCTAAACTCCACGGTTATTTTTATACAAAATAACTGTTCAAAAGTCTCGCTTGCTTTATCATCTCAAATTGCTCATCCTCTGTACTAAATTCAAGAAATTGAAGGCCAGTGGTTGTCTAAAAAATTACGCTATTGGAGAATTTTTAAACCATGATCATTTTAATTGCAGGAGATACGCATACCGGAAAAACTTTATTGGCACAAAAGCTATTGGAAAAAACTAAATTCCCCTACCTATCAATAGACCATCTGAAAATGGGGCTTATCAGAAGTGGTCAATGTGAACTTTCCGCTGATTCTGATGATGAACTAACCGAATACTTTTGGCCGATAGTTCGTGAAATAATAAAAACTTGTATTGAGAACGACCAAAATTACATTGTGGAAGGCTGCTATATACCTTTTGGTTGGGAAAATGATTTTTCGCCCGAATACCTACATGAAATCAAATACATATGTCTGGTATTCAGCCGCACTTATATAAACAATCATTTCCACGATATTTCGCAGTATGAAAAAGTGATCGAGAAACGACAGTTTACTAATTTAGTCAAGGAAGATTTAATAAGTACAAACGAATATAACCTAAAGCAATGCATGCTACGCAATTATAACTATTTTCTTATAAAAGACGACTATAAGATAGACATCGACAGCATTTTGAATGAGTAAAAAACCAATCCTTGACGGCTAATTAATATAAAAGTGCCTGATTTTTGGTCAGGCACTTTCCAACGGCTATTGATTCAGGTTGTTACTCACACTTTCTGCGCCGCCATTAAAGGCTTCTCTATTTCGTTTAGAGTGACTTGGCTTAAAACTCATCGCGAACCCAGACGCGGCCGGAAACACCCTTACGTTGACCAAAATACGTCCTGATTAGCGCATCTGCTTTGACCGGACTACCCTCCTTGAGTTCAAAGGTGACACCTGCCCAAGCAAGACCGCTATTGCCACTAAGGTCGGCTTCTTCAAGACGATAGCCTGCAACGCTGCCGTCCACTTCACCGTCAAACTCACGTTCCCAAGCCACACCGGCGTACGGTCGGAAGCCCTTGTCTGCCGTGTAACCTACTTCAGCGGTTAAGCGCATTCTGTGCGATTGCACCGAGTCAAAGTCAAACTTGTCTTGAACGATCTTCACTTCTTGGCTTTCCAAGTAGTTCCAGAGGTACGTGGCACTGATGTCCATATCAAAGCTGTCAGTCACGTTCCATCGGTAACCGGTCTTGGCGTGTGCCGCATAATAAAGCGAATCGTTGTCGTAGCTTGCCTTTTGACCGCTGGCGTTGGTCAAATCTGCGTTGCTGTAGTCCGTAGAGATGATACCCACGTGGGCTGCGGCTTCGGCATAAAGACCCGACAACAAACCTTGAGTCACGTCATACTTGCCGATTAAACCGGTACCAAAGTAGTAGCTGTCGCCATCACTTCGCAGATCGTCAATATGCTTTACAACCTGGTGGACCGGGTTTACATCGGACACATGCAGCCGGTGGAGACGGTGGGAAAGCTGGCACTGACAGGCGTTGGAGTCTGTTTGCCCATCATTATGGTGATTTCGGCGTTCGCGGCATTGCTGGCCATGGGCGGCGCCCCCCGGGCCTCCATTGAGGAAGGGCGGGGAAACAGCGGCGAAGCGGAGCGGATTATGGGCAACTGCTTTGCCATGCTGGTGATCGTCTCCCTGGTGCTGACGGTGGTGTTCCGGGTATTTGCCCGTCCCATGCTCATGACCTTTGGTGCCAGCGAAAACACCATCGGCTATGCGCTGGAGTACATGCAGATCTATGCGCTGGGAACCGCCTTTGTGGAAATCACTCTGGGCATGAATGCGTTTATTACGGCCCAGGGCTTTACCACGGTGAGTATGAAGACGGTCCTCATCGGCGCCATTTTGAATACGATTCTGGATCCCATCTTTATTTTCGGCCTGGATTTGGGAGTCCGGGGCGCAGCCCTGGCCACCATTTTGTCCCAGGCGGTGTCCGCCGTGTGGGTGCTGAAGTTCCTCACCGGACGGAGGGCCATCCTGCGGCTCCGCCTGCGGAATCTGGCGCTGAGCGCCGGGCGG
>ERZ779866.3344-NODE-3344-length-13099-cov-3.065394_pt1 | contig 13099 bp, 7 predicted proteins | sample MGYA00511248_ERZ779866 | MGnify/ENA primary metagenome ERZ779866 (study PRJEB29588, sample SAMEA2155758) | human gut metagenome | biome: human gut; feature: human-associated habitat; material: faeces | place: Denmark | collected 2008/2010 ... | reverse complement strand
CCGGATCATTCAATTCAGAGAAGCCGTTAGCCGTTTCGCGACCAGCAATATAAAGCTCAAAACGTTCCGTGATAGACGGATCAATGTCAGAGGCGCGGGCCAATGGCGAAATTTCCACCGGGTAATCGATCACAAACGTCGGTTGAATCAATTTGGATTCGGCCACTTCATCAAAAAGAGCCATTTCCAAAGCGCCATGACCGACGTAATCGGGTTGAGGCGCACCCAAGCGTTTCAACTCGTTACGAAGGAAAGTTTCATCGTCAAGCTGCTCAACGGTGTACTGCGGAGCATTTTTCAGAATGGCTTCACGCGGCGTCATGCGGGCAAAGGGTTTCGAAAGATCAATTTCCATTCCCTGATAGTTCACCACGGCGCTGCCGGTCACGGTCTCAGCCACATGACGTAAAAGCGCTTCCGTGAAATCCATCTGATCTTTATACGTCCAATAGGTCGCATAAAATTCCATCATCGTGAATTCCGGGTTGTGACGAACGTCTACCCCCTCGTTACGGAAGTTGCGATTTAATTCAAAGACTCGTTCAAAACCGCCCACGACCAATCGCTTCAAATAAAGTTCCGGCGCGATGCGAAGATACATGTCCATATCGAGCGCATTGTGATGCGTGATGAAGGGCTTCGCGTTGGCGCCACCCGGAATCGGATGAAGCATCGGCGTTTCCACTTCCATAAAGCGGTTGTCGATCATGTAGCGACGGATTTCAGCGACGATTTGAGAGCGCTTCAAGAAACGCGCGCGGCTTTCCTCGTTCATGATCAGGTCAAGATAGCGTTGGCGATAGCAAAGCTCTTGATCCGAAAGCCCCTTGAACTTTTCAGCGAGCGGACGAATGGCCTTACTCAGCAAACGAAGCTTTCTCACGCGAATGGACAGCTCGCCGCGCTTGGTCTTAAACAACATCCCTTCAGCGCCGACGATATCACCAATATCCAAGCCCTTGAACATCTGATAGGCTTCGTCGCCCATTTCGGCCGACGACAAGAAATATTGCATCGTGCCGCTCACATCACGAACAGTCGCAAAAGAGGCTTTGCCCATAACACGCTTGAGCATCATGCGACCGGCGACAGTCACGTCGACGGCCTTCGCCTCAAGCGCCTCGGCGTCCATCTCGCCATATTCCTTGCGAAGATCGCCGAACAAGTCCTTGCGAGCGAAGTCGTTCGGGTAAGCGTGACCCTCTTCACGCCACTTAGCAAGCTTGGCGCGGCGTTCAGCGATGATATGATTCTCGTCTTCGGCCGTTTGAACGGCTTCAACCTTGTTTTCTGCCATTTTTCTTAGTCCTTTTTGTTGGTCTCGGCTGCGCTTAAACGCCTTGCTTGAGACTCGCTTCAATAAATTGATCCAAATCACCGTCCAACACAGCTTGCGTGTTGCCGGTTTCCACGTTGGTGCGCAAATCCTTCACTCGCGACTGATCTAGCACGTAGGAGCGAATTTGATGTCCCCAACCGATATCACTCTTCGCGTCTTCGGTCTGTTGCTGAACTTCACGGCGCTTGCGCATTTCCAACTCGTAAAGTTTTGCCTTCAACTGCACCATCGCCTGCTCTTTGTTACGATGTTGGCTCCGGTCGTTTTGACACACCGTGACGATGCCTGTCGGAATGTGGGTGATGCGCACGGCTGACTCCGTCTTTTGGATATGCTGACCACCCGCGCCGGAGGCTCGAAAAACGTCAACGCGAAGATCGGCAGGATTGATTTCCACTTCAAACGAGTCGTCAATTTCCGGGTACACGTAAACGCTCGCAAACGACGTGTGGCGTCTGGCGTTGGAATCAAAGGGACTTTTTCTCACCAAACGGTGAATGCCGGTTTCGGTCCGCAAAAGCCCATAAGCATAGTCGCCCTGAATATAAATCGTGCAGCCTTTGATGCCGGCCACTTCGCCTTCGCTTTCTTCTTGAATTTCGACCGTGAAATCCTGCCGTTCGGCGTAATGAAGGTACATGCGTTCAAGCATGCTCGCCCAATCTTGCGCCTCAGTGCCGCCGGCCCCCGCCTGGATTTCCAAAAAGCAATTTGCCGGGTCCATCGGCTGATTGAACATGCGTTGAAACTCAAGTTTTTCGACCGATTTTTCCAGATGCTCAACATCGGCGCCAACGGCTTCAACGGTCGGATAGTCCTCTTCGGCCATTGAAAGTTCAAAAAGCTCCGCGGCGTCGTTCACCCCAACCGTCAACTGGTTAAAAAGCCCCACCGTCGCATCAAGATGCTTTTTTTCCTTGCTGACTTTTTGCGCGTTTTCAGGGTTGTCCCACAAAGCGGGATTTTCCATTTCACGATTGACTTCTTCTAATCGTCGTTGTTGACGATCGATGTCAAAGATACCCCCTCAGCTCGCGTAATCGAGCTGTGAGGTCAGAGATTTTCGCCTCAATTTGGTTGATACGTTCGGCTTCCATTTGTCCGTATTTTCTAAAGGAAGTTTAAAGATTTGAATTGTAATGGATTTCAGAATTTTAGTGGAGAAATGGACAAGGATTTTTTCCAAACTTTTCACAGCACAGCACCGACTTTGGAGTCTAACGATTCAATCAAGCTATTCTTGATCCCGAGGTTTTGAATCGAAAATTAGTTCAAAAGATTTTGCTGTATCATGTTTGGACTTCTTCAAAACACTGACAAAAGCAGCTCTCACTCTCTTGCGAATTTTATCCTTAAAGGAGTCCTCCCTTGTCCTGCATCGACTTTGAAAAGTTTGTCACCGACATCATTGACGGCTACCGTTGCACCGCGCGAGAGCTTGAATCAGTTGCGACGCTCCCCCTAGGGCAACTCGTCGACGGCGCTCACCGCGTCACTCAATCTTGCTCTAGCCGCACGTTTAACTTTTGCGCCATTGTCAATGCCAAAAGCGGTCGTTGCTCAGAAAATTGTCGTTGGTGCGCTCAATCAAGCCACTATCAAGGCAAGTGTTCTGTTTACCCTTTGCTTGATAAGCAAGCCATCATTGAAAACGCCCTCAAGGCAAAGGCCTCAGGATGCACCCGCTTCTCTCTGGTCACCAGCGGCAGAAAACTCGCTGCCCGGGAAGTTCGGGAGTGCGCCGAAATCGTTAGAGCACTCCGAGAAGTGACCTCGATGGAAATTTGCATTTCCGCTGGGCTATTAACAAAAAGCGAATTTGAACTTTTGCATCAAGCTGGCGTCACGCGATGCCACTGCAATCTGGAGACCGCCCCGAGCTTTTTCAGCAAAGTCTGTGACAGCCACACGATCGAGGACAAAATCAAGTCATTAAAGGCTGCTTGTGAAGCAGGTTTGGAAATTTGCTCGGGCGGAATTATCGGCATGGGCGAAAGACTCAAAGAACGCATTGAATTGGCCTTAACGCTTCGCGATCTGGGCGTGCCCTCCATTCCAATCAATGTGTTGGAGCCCATTGCCGGCACGCCCTTGGGAACACAGCCTTATTTGAGCGAAGACGAAATCATCCGGACCATCGCGCTCTTTCGTTTTGCCAACCCTGCAGCGTATCTGCGTTTCGCTGGCGGAAGACGGCGCCTTTCTGAACAGGCAACGCGAATGGCTCTTCGGGCCGGCATCAATAGCGCCATTGCTGGCGACATGCTCACGACAAAAGGCACCGGCATCGATGACGATAAACGTCTGGTCAAGGCCGCCGGTTACCGGCTTGAAAATGAAAACAGCTTAGACTTTGACCACGAGCACTTATGGCATCCTTATGCTGGCACATTGAGCGCTCCGACCGTCCGCAAAGTCATAGCGACCGAGGGAACTCGGATCACACTCGATGACGGCACGCAACTCATTGACGGCACCAGTGCCTGGTGGTGCGCCGCATTTGGTCACCGTCATCCCAAACTGGTTGACGCCATTAAACGGCAACTTGACACGCTGCCTCACGTCATGTTCGCCGGCTTCACGCATGACCCTGCCATAGAGTTGGGGCGAAAACTGCTCAAAATGGTTCCTGCAGGGTTACAAAAGATTTTTTACGCAGACTCCGGTTCCGTGGCGGTTGAAGCCGCGATGAAGATGGCGATTCAATATCAGTGCGCTGTGGGTCAAGCTCAAAGAACAAATTTTGTCACGATCAAAAAAGGCTATCACGGTGACACCTGGAACGCCATGTCCGTCTGTGATCCGGTGGCCGGCATGCATTCGCTTTTCGGTTCAGCGCTGACCGCCCGCTACTTCATTGAAAGTCCTTCCAGCACTTTTGACGGTCATTTCAATGAAGACGACATGAAAGAGCTCCAATCATTGCTTCAGACGCATGACGATATCGCCGCATTGATTCTTGAGCCGGTCTTTCAGGGCGCGAGCGCCATGCGTTTTTACCATCCCCGCTTCTTGAAAGAGGCGAAAACGCTTTGCGAAAGGCATGGCGTGTTGTTCATTGCCGACGAAATAGCGACTGGTTTTGGCAGAACCGGCAAAGACTTTGCCTGCCAATGGGCTAACGTCACCCCTGATATCATGACATTGGGCAAGGCTCTCACCGGCGGCATGATGACGCTTTCTTGCGTATTGACCACAAACAAAATTGCCGATTCCATCTCAGCGGCCGCTCCGCACGCATTCATGCATGGCCCCACTTTCATGGCCAACCCCTTAGCCTGCGCCGCTGCCAACGCGGCATTGCAGCTATATCGCGAACACGACTGGCTCGGCGAAGCAAAACGCATTGAGCACGAGTTAAAAGAAGGGTTATTTTCACTGAGAGCTCATCCTGGCATTCGGGATGTTCGCGTGTTGGGCGCCATCGGTGTTGTTGAACTCGATCAACCGGTTGAAAGCCGATGGATTCAAGAGAAATTTATCCGACAAGGCGTTTGGGTTCGACCAATCGGCAATCTTTGCTATTTGATGCCGCCTTTGGTCACCACGAATCAAGAACTTAAAACCTTGACGATGGCGGTTTGTCGCGTGTTGCAAAAACAAATTGAGCGTCAAAATTCGAGGCAATGCAATGGCAACGACTAACGATACGGTTTTCTTTGTATCAGGCATCGACACGGATGTCGGCAAATCGGTCGCAACCGGCTGGCTGGCAAAAAGATGGCAAGACGAGGGCTTAAGCATCATCACTCAAAAACTCGTGCAGACAGGCTCTGATCGCGGTTCTCCAGACATTGCCCTGCACAGAAGGCTCATGGGGCGTCATTTCCTCGAGGACGATGAGGGGCTGACCGCGCCGGCCGTTTATACCTATCCCTGCTCTCCGCACTTGGCCTGTGAATTGGATCATAAAACATTGCCGCTTGAAACGATCTTACAAGCAACCCAAACGCTCTCGGATCGTTATGAGCGTGTCCTTGTCGAAGGCGCCGGAGGCATCATGGTGCCGCTCACCCGTTCGCTTCTGACCATTGATCTCATCGCGAAACAAAAGTGGCCTCTTATTTTCGTAACGAGTGGCAAATTAGGCAGCATCAGCCAAACACTTTTAGCACTTGAAGCCGTCAAAACTCGAGGAATTCAATTGCACACGCTGATTTTCAATGACTGGCACAATCATCCGGATGACGTTATTGATCGAGATACTTTCGGGTATTTTGCAGAGTTTTTGAAGAACCAATGGCCGGAAGCGGCTTTGCTTCGTTGTCCAAGACTTTAGCCCATCGCTTTTAATCCCAACAGGTGAGATTAATTTTGATTAAACCATTGCGGTTGCATGCCCTTGAGTCCCTGCACCCAACGAATCGCAGGTAGCTTCCAACGGTCACGCAACCGATGGGCTTCTTCATACAACGCTTCAATAGAGCGCTGCGGCTCCGGACCAACAAAGGCAAGCACCACACGATTGCCTTCGTCAATTTCCGGCATCATGAGCGTTCGCCCTTCAAATGCTTCGTCAATGGCGCTGAAACTTTTCTCAAAACGGCATCCAAAAAGATTGAAACTCGCAACGGCGCCTTCTCGATTCATCGCCCGGCGACACAATGCATAAAAATCCACCGTATCGTAGACCGGTCCTTGCGCTTGGGCATCGTATAAATCCACCTGAAGCCAATCGGGAGCTAAGAAACCGCCGGTATCTTTCAGATAGTCCTTAGCGTCAGTCACATGCACCGTCAGCCTTTCGTGATCCGCCGGAAGACGAAACCATTGTGTCGCCGCAGCCACGACAGTGGGCGAAATTTCCACAACATCGACCTGAGCTTGTGTGTAACGAAGGCAAAATTTTGTGAGTGAAGCCGCCCCCAAGCCCAACTGAAGAATATGAGTCGGGTTGGGATAAAAAAGCCCACAGGCCATCATTTGTCTCGGATACTGCAACACCAAATCGTAAGGACGTCGGATGTTCATGGCGCCTTGGATCCAAGGGCTACCAAAGTGCAAATAACGAAAACCGTCTTCTTCGGAAAAAGACAGATTGCGACAAGGATCCGTGGGTCGATGTTTTTTACGTTGCGCCGTCATTGAATTTGATTTAACTCAAGCAATCGTCAAAGAGATTTGACGCTCATTCTAATGCGCTTGTTCGTGAAAATAAAACAGTAAGTAAGCGCCGACTATTCAAACACTTTCATTTGAAATCCAACGCGGCTTCCTTTAGCCAAGTCAATACCAACAAAGTTATATTTCATAACAATATCAATATGTTATATCAATTTCTTTATGAGTTAAAAATCGATTACATGAGACAATCACGCGCTCAGCGAAAGCACCATCCTCTCCGTGTGAACCTTTCGCGCCGAACCAACTCTCTATTCAAAAAGGACTATCGTGGTTTGCTTAAAACGATCAATCATCGCCTCAGCGCTATTGGGCATATTTTGTTCGTCGTGTTTTGCGGCGGCTATTGAAAAATCCTCATTGCACTGGGCGTTAAATTCCGGCGAAATTGCCGCCGACGACTGCACAATCACAGACGATGGCGAAGCCTACTATTTGACAGCCGCTCAATCGGAAAGTCTTTCCATCACAGCGGATGCCCCTGTTCGCTTTCACTTTGTCAATTCATTAAGTGATGAGGAAAAATGGCAACTTTACTCATTGACATTGCTGCAAACTCAAACAGCCCGGGTGGACTTAAAAACCCCCATCTCCATTGTCCTAGAGACAGATAATCATGAATCCACGGTGGGTCTTCATAGCATTAACCTTCAAGAAACCGTTGGGGAGTCTCTTTCCATTGAAGTCATTGGTCGCAACAGCGGATGGTCAACCAATAGCGTCGCTTGGCTCATTTCGCAATCCCAAACCGATCCTTTACCTGAAAAACTGCATTTATCGGCTAACGCCATTTATACGGAAATCCAAGGCGATAGTTCGGCGATCGCTTTGAAAATCGAAAACGCCGCCTTTTCTCATGTCGGCGAATTCCACCTCCTCGCCAATCAACAAAGCTCTGAGGGACTATTGTCCGAGGCTGCCGCTATCAAGCTTACCGACAGCCAAATCGAGCTTAAAAGCACCGGAAACAGCCGTCTAAAAGGCGACATTATTTTCGAAGACATGGGTGGCGAGCCGAATTCACTTCAACTGACGCTTGCCAATCCCGATGACCACTGGTCAGGTCGCGTCTATTCCTATTTCGACACCCAAACCATTCAACCCATGACGTTGACGCTAGCAAATGGCGCCACTTGGTCAACAACGCTCACAAGCTCGCTGGAGACTTTTCATTGGAAAAAAGGCGGGGTTTTAGACATCTCTGAAGCGTCGGAACCAGTGGATATCGGACTGCGTGACCATAGTGACGTGGACAACTCGCATAAAACCTATGTTGAAACCGGTGCGGTTTTACGAATTAAGATCACCGATCAGGATATTGGAACGGGAAGCGCTCAAGGACGCTTTAAGCTGCAGATTGAAGATATCAACGCAGTTGATAAAAATGCCGAAATTCTCGTGCAAATCATCGATGAACGAGAAAAAACCGCAGACCAAACAGAAGGTTTAGATATTGGTCTTGTGCGCTTTAACACCGTGGCAGGTGGCATTCATTTCGCGGCAGACCAATATCGGTATGAAACCGCCTTGGGCACCTATGAAACGGTGGCGGAATTCGGATCTGCCCCCGACTTGGGAACGGTCATCAACGCCATTGGGACCGAACGCATTGGACTATCAACGCTTTCACAAAACCGCGTCGATTATCTCAGTGGCGAAATCATCGCCCATGAAATGCTTCTGACGAACACTGCGAGACAATTGTCCTCACGGTTTGGCGATGAGTTTGGGAAACCCCAACGGGGCCTTTGGGTTGATTTATCTGTCGCTCAAACCGTTTTAGACTTCAATGATGGCCAACGGGGACAGACGCTGAAATCAAAAACGCTCACTATTGGGTACGATCACGCGATGGACTTGAAAGCGCTGGATGACGGATTTGTCGGTTTATGGTCCGCATTCGGTCAAAATGAGAGCGACTTCTCTCAGGGCAGCGCTGAAGCTGACCATTGGGCCGCTGGGCTTTACGCGGGTGGCTACTCCAGCGACCGGCGAAAGATGATGATCCACGCTTTTTATAGTCAAGCAAACGGTGACTTCACAAGCCAAGCTTATGCCGCTGACGATCGAGCCGCCACTGCACTCACTTTTGATACGAAATCGAATGCCTATGGCCTAGGTCTTTATATTGGCTTTCCTCTTGTTGAGCCGGGAAACCAGCGCAATGCGATCGAACCCTTTATCGCGGCAGACACTTATTGGATCAAACCGAAAAACGAACAAAACGGCGAGGTTGGCTTCGCCTCCGAAACCATTCACCAATCCGTTGCACGCATAGGCGTTCAGGGCGCTTACAATTTGAGCCAATTTGATCAACGTCTTACGCTCAAAAGCGATTTTTTCTGGGCACATCGTTTTGCAGGAGCCCATGAACTCATCGGAACGGAAGCCGGTCAACGGGAAGCGTTCCAAACAGAAGACCTGCAGGAGTCATGGGCAGAAGCCGGATTCGGCGTTCTTTGGACAGTCAAAGACCAATTGAACATTTCCGGATCGGTGCGCGGCGCGCTGGCTCAAGAAGTCACGCCGAAATATCGCATTAATTTGCTGGCGCAATATTTCTTTAAATAAAGCAACGGCAATAGAAAGAAGATGGCGCTGACTCCTCTGCTTGAATGCGAGAACTCAGCGCCACTTTTCAATTAAAAGAGGAATCCGCAAAAACGCCTCATCGTCTCCTTAGTGATCGGTTGAGACATTGGTTTTCTTGGATTTACACCGACTACCGCTGCCGCAACCGCAGTCGCCCCCCTCTTCAGTAGAGCGCATCTTGCGCTTAAATTGCAACCACCAAATAGCAGCAATCGCCACCACAATAAAGATCACCCACAACAGCCCAGACATAACAATCTCCTTTCTGTATAAGAGAAATTGTACAACTATTGAGAATGATTACCAATATCTTTTATTAGCTATAACAATGATAGCGTATCGCCCTCAGCGACCATGTCAAGCTCGGCACCGGACTCCGAATGGTTTTCTTCCTTTGCCGAAAGCTCCTCGAGCGCTTTGACTTTCCAGCGAACGTCCAACGCCTTGCCTTTACGAGCACGGTGACCTAAATGATATTGCAGGTGGTTCTTTTTCACGACCTCTTCGCGAGGCTTGTTGCCCCGCCCAATGCCGGTCACTAAAACCCCCTCGGCACTGATCGGTTTAGCCGCGAGCAAACGCTCTCCGATATTGAGATCCATGAGGGTCACGCCCTTGCCGCCACCGGGCAATTGACGGACCTCGTCCAAGCCGTAAATCAGCAGACGCCCTTCTTCGGAAAGGCAGGCGAGCAACGTCTGTCCCTCTTTGACAACCTGCGGCTCCAGAATTTCAGTGCCTTTGATCTCACCGAGTTTTACAAAACTCTTGCCGGCTTTCAGTCGCGACAAAAGATCCTTGAACGCGCAAATAAAGCCCATGCCATCCGTTGTCGCAATGACGATCTTCGCTTCCGGTTTCGCAACACAGAATCCGGCAATTTGGGCACCCTTTTCCAAATCGATGAAACTATTGATCGGCAACCCGTCACCGCGAGCGCTCGGGAAGTCGCTCACTTTGATGCTGTAAACTCGTCCCGTCGTTGAAATCACCGCCAGCTGATCGGTAGTTCGGCATTCAAACGAAGCACGATGAGCGTCTCCCATCTTGTAGGTCATGACGCTAGCGTCATGGCCATGTCCGGTTCTCGCCCGAACATAACCCTTTTGACTGATGATGACGGTGACCGGTTCATCAACAACCTTCTGAGTCTTTTCCGCTTTGGCCGCTTCCTCAACGAGAGTGCGGCGATCATCACCGAACTCAGCCGCGTCACTGGCGATTTCTTTGGCCACCTGATTGCGCATGAGTTTTTCCGAGCCCAACAAGCGCTCAAGCGAATGCTTGGTTTTGTTGAGTTCTGCCAGTTCCGCTTCAATTTTGATGCCGACTAAACGGGCTAATTGACGTAACCGAATTTCCAAAATGTCTTCGGTTTGAACTTCCGTCAACGGGAACCTCGCCATTAAAGCCGCCTTGGGATCGTCAGCTTCACGGATGATCTGAATGACTTCGTCAAGGTTAAGGTACACCAAATGACGACCTTCCAAAATATGGATTCGATCATTGGTTTGATTCAAACGGAATTGCGTGCGACGCCGAACCGTTTCCAAGCGGAAGGCAATCCATTCGGTCAAAATCTCCAGGAGATTTTTCTGGCGCGGTTTTCCATCCGAGCCCACCATGACCAAATTCATCGAAACATTGCACTCAAGACTCGTTTGAGCCAAAAGCGCGTTGATAAATTCGGTTCGGTCAACGTTTTTACTCTTCGGCTCAAAAACCAAGCGAGTCGGCGTTTGTTTATCACTTTCATCGCGCTCGCTTTCCAAAAGAGCGAGCATGGCGGCCTTTGCCTGTTGTTGCTCGGCCGTCAGACTCTTTTTACCCGGCTTGATCTTCGGATTGGTGATGTCGCCGATTTCATTTAAAACGCTTTGAGCCGAGGTTGTGGGCGGCAATTCAGTCACAATCAGGCGCCAATGGCCGCGCTGCATTTCTTCGATGCTGTATCGCGCCCTCACCTTAATCGTCCCGCGACCGGTGGCGTAGGCCTCACGAATATCGCTCGGGCGACTGATAATCTGACCACCCGTCGGGAAGTCCGGCGCCGGCATCACTTCCAGCACCTCGTCTAACGTGGCATTCGGTTTTTCCAATAAAAGCAAACAGGCCTTGGCGACTTCGCGCAAATTATGCGAAGGAATTTCCGTGGCCATGCCGACAGCGATGCCGCTCGAGCCATTTAACAACACAAAAGGCAGCCTGGCAGGCAGCATCGACGGCTCTTGGAAAGCGCCGTCGTAGTTGGGCACAAAATCAACCGTGCCCTCATCAAGCTCTTCCAGTAGGAGTTTGGAGATTTTAGTCAGTCGCGCCTCGGTGTAACGCATCGCGGCCGCGCCGTCTCCATCACGGCTGCCGAAATTGCCCTGCCCCAGGACCAACGGGTATCGCATATTGAAATCCTGGGCCATGCGAACCATGGCGTCATAAGCCGCCGTGTCACCGTGCGGGTGGAATTTACCTAAGACATCACCGACCACACGGGCGCTTTTGACCGTCTTGGCTTCAGGACGAGCCAATCCCATTTCATGCATCGCGTAAAGGATGCGTCGCTGAACAGGTTTTTGCCCGTCGCCGACATCAGGAAGCGCTCGCCCCTTGACCACCGACATGGCGTATTCAAGGTAGGCGTGGCTTGCAAAGGGCGCAAGCGTCAAACGCTCGCCGTCATCGCCGGATTGAACCGGGCGCTCAGCAAGCGAAATCGGGGCCTCGCCCGCTTCAGCATCGGCGCTTTCCTCAGCCATCGTTTCGGGCGCCACACCTTTTTCGGCTTGTTCTAAATTCTCTTGAGATTGGCCGATAGCCTGGTCTTCCGTTTCAAGCAATTCTTGATTCTGAATGGAGTCTTTTTCGCCATTTGGCTTTTCTTCAAACAGATCCTCTGAGAATAAATCGCCGTCTTTATTTTGCATGGCGGCTCTCCTTAAATATCCACTTCAACTTGATCACCGTTATTTTCCATCCACATGCGACGCATGGCGGCTTCCGAGCGACCCATGAGCATATCAAACATGGCTTTGCTTTCATCCAATGACAAGTCACCGAAAGTAACCGGCATCAGTCGTCGGGTTTCAGGATTTAGCGTTGTATCCCAGAGCTGTTGGTCAGACATTTCGCCCAATCCTTTAAAACGAGAAACCTTGACCTTGTCCATGTTGACTTTTTCTTTTTCAAGCTTTTTGCGTTCCGTGGCTAATTCCCGGTCATCCAAGCAATAAATCGTTCGTGCCGGTTTTCGTCCGGTTTTAGGCACATCCACGCGAAAAAGCGGAGGACGTGCCACAAAAATGTGCCCCTTGCGAATAAGCGCCGGGAAATGACGGAAAAAGAGCGTTAAAAGCAACACTTGAATATGCGAGCCGTCCACGTCGGCATCGGCCATGATGCAAATTTTGCCGTAGCGCAATTGCGACAAGTCCGGATCATCGTTCGGTCCATGCGGATCAACGCCGATCGCCACAGAGATATCATGAATTTCATTGTTGGCGAAAATACGGTCGCTACTGACTTCCCACGTGTTGAGCACTTTGCCGCGCAAGGGCAAAATGGCTTGGAAGTCTTTATTGCGGCCCTTTTTAGCCGAACCACCGGCTGAGTCACCTTCAACGAGGAAAAGTTCGTTGATAGCGATATCCTCGCTTTCGCAGTCGGTGAGCTTGCCGGGTAAAACCGCGACACTTGTTCCTTTGCGTTTGGTGACTATTTTGGCTGAATTTTGGCGCGCTTGAGCCTGTTTGATAACCAATTCTGCGAGTTTTTTGCCTTCGTCCACATGCCCATTCAACCAAAATTCAAACTGGGTGCGAACAAAATTACTGACCAGACGCAATGCGTCCCGATTATTCAAGCGTTCTTTTGTTTGCCCCTGAAACTGCGGATCAAGGACTTTGGCGTTCAAAATTGCGCTCGCTCGGGCAAAAACGTCATCAGTCAAAAGTTTGACATTTTTTTGCATGAGACCGTGCGCTTCCATAAAGGCCTTCATCGCCAAATAAAGCCCCTCTCGGAGACCGGATTCATGCGTGCCACCGGCAGGGG
>ERZ779866.3343-NODE-3343-length-13100-cov-2.341357_pt1 | contig 13100 bp, 10 predicted proteins | sample MGYA00511248_ERZ779866 | MGnify/ENA primary metagenome ERZ779866 (study PRJEB29588, sample SAMEA2155758) | human gut metagenome | biome: human gut; feature: human-associated habitat; material: faeces | place: Denmark | collected 2008/2010 ... | reverse complement strand
TTTGGTTAAAAAGCTGCGAGATCGCAGTGTGTCAGATACCGGCATGTGCGCAGTAGGTTTGCTCAATAAGAGCAAGGATTTCTTCGAGCTCAGGATATATGAATATTTCCTTACGGGCGATAATGCCGCGCAGCTCACCCGGCGTCATCCACTTCGCATCTTGGACCTCGCTGTCGTTGTAGCTGAGATCATCTATGCTGCCGTTCCATTTGAGGACGAAAATATCCCAGATAAGTGGGAGCGTTTCTCGTATGGCATGGTATATATGGATAAAGTCGCTTTCCTCAGCTTCTATACCAAGCTCTTCCGAAAGCTCGCGTACGCAGCCGGCCTTTGGAGTTTCGCCAGCCTTGATTCTGCCTGTCGTGAGACCCCAGTAGCCGGGATAGAATTCAACAGTTGCACTTCTTTGCTGTACAAGCAGAAGACCTTCGTCATTGACAATCCAAATTTCGATAGCCTTATGATATTCACCTTCGAGAAACTTTCCGTTTTTCTCAACGACTTTTCCTGTCAACTTTCCGTTTTTGTCGTATACATCCCAGTATTCCATATATATTCTCCTAAAATTGTAATCAGTATGGGTCAAGCAGATAAAATTTGCTGTAAATATTTTTCCCATTTTCAAAATGCTGGGTTGCAAAAATTTCTGCCCATTTATGAATTTTTCCGGTATTATCAACAAATTCTTTTCTTAAATTACCGGGATTTTCTCTGATTTCTTTTTGCACTTTTTTAGCGATTTCATCTACCAGTTCATAATATTCATCCTTTGAAACATTTAATTTTTCTGCATTTTTTAATATAAAATTTTTATAGCTTTCAATACAAGGTTTCAGTTTCAACAGACCTTTTTGTAAACTTTTTGAATATTGTCCAGCAAGCGAATCAGGATTTTCCGGCACAAAGTTTTTACCTTCACGCTCTATTCCAGCCATATAGTTTTTAAATTCAGATAACGGGTTTTTCTTTAACTTTAAACAATCCGTTGCCAGAGGAGTATATCTTAAACCCTCTAAGCTTTCAGGCTTAACCCATTTTCTCACGCCAAATCAGGTTTCTTTAGCCGCAAGCTTAAATAATCCATCAATTCGAGACATTTAATATCCTCCAAATCCCATCTTTTATTTATATAAAGTTAGATAGGCTAGATAAATTTCCTTTTTGTTACAAAAGTTTAAGAAATCCCGCACATACTTTTGTGATATAATAAATACATTGAATTCAGATGGAAGAAGGTAAAAAGATGAGTTTAGATGTATATTTAGGAATAGATGTAGGTTCCGTTACTACAAAATTAGCACTGGTTGACGAAAAGGGTAAATACGTTGATTCATATATGCTAAAAACAGCAGGTAAACCGGTTGATGCTGTACAAAACGGTATGAAACAGATAATTTCACAAGCATTGTGCGATTATTCCGTTAGAGGAGTCGGAACAACAGGTTCAGGAAGAAATCTTGCAGGAGCTCTTGTCGGTGCAGATGTTGTAAAAAACGAAATTACAGCTCACGCTGTTGCAGCAAGTACAAATATACCGGGGGTTCAAACTATTCTTGAAATAGGCGGTCAGGACAGCAAAATAATCATTCTCCGCGACGGTATAGTTACTGACTTTGCAATGAACACAGTTTGTGCAGCCGGTACAGGAAGTTTCCTTGACCATCAAGCTCAAAGACTAAATGTGCCGATTGAAAAGTTCGGCGAAACAGCTCTGCGCTCAGACAACCCTGCTCGTATTGCAGGCCGCTGCGGCGTATTTGCTGAATCAGACTTAATCCACAAGCAGCAGTTAGGCTACCCTGTAGAGGATTTGCTTTACGGTCTTTGTCAGGCACTCGTTAGAAACTACCTTTCTAACCTCGCCCTCGGTAAAGAATTGTTACCTACAATTTCATTCCAAGGTGGTGTTGCAACAAATTCTGGTATGGTTAAGGCTTTTGAAGAAGCTTTGAACACAAAAATTGTTGTTCCTGAAAACCACCAGACAATGGGTGCAATAGGTGCAGCGCTTCTTGCAATGGAAAACCACCAGTACACTGAAACTGAAACCAAGTTTAAAGGATGGGAAGTCGGAAGCATGAACTTCCAGTCAGTAACCTGCCAGTGTACAGGATGTTCTAACAATTGTGAAGTTATAACAATCCTTGAAGGTGCTGAACCTGTAGGCCATGTTGAAAAAATCGGTGATATTAAAGGTAATATTATTGCTCGCTGGGGCGGAACCTGCGGTCGTTGGGACATAAATTAAGTAATAAGAGAGAAATTATGGCTATAAAACTTAATAACTTTGAAATCGGTGCAAATAAACTTACTATCCTGGCCGGCCCCTGCGCGGCAGAATCAATGGATATACTGCGCACAACAGCAGAAGGTTTAAAAAAGGTCTGTGAAGAACTGGATATAAATTATGTATTCAAATCATCGTTTGATAAAGCAAACCGTTCTTCTATAACTTCATACAGAGGACCGGGGCTGGAAAAAGGTCTGGAAATGCTCTCCAAAATTAAATCAGAATTTGAGCTTCCAATCGTTACAGATATTCATCTTCCGGAACAGGCGGCTATAGTTGCTGAAGTTGCAGACATTCTTCAAATTCCTGCGTTTTTATGCAGACAGACTGATTTACTGGTGGCTGCTGCAAAGACAGGTAAAATAGTTAATATCAAAAAAGGCCAATTCTTAGCGCCGCAGCAAATGAAATCTCTTGTAAAAAAAGTCGAAGACAGCGGTAATAAACAAATTATGCTTACTGATAGAGGCGTAACTTTCGGATACGGAAACCTCGTGGTTGACTTCCGTGCCATACCAATAATGAAAGAATTAGGCTATCCTGTCGTATTTGATGCAACACATAGTGTACAAATGCCGGGTTCAAATGGAGACTCTACCGGAGGCGACAGAAGATTTGTTCCGACGCTTGCAAAATGCGCTATGGCAGCAGGGGCAGATGTGCTTTTCTTTGAAGTACATCCAGATCCAGATTGTGCATTATGTGATGGGCCAAATATGCTTGCGTTAAACAATGCAAAAGAAGTTTTCAAAAAATGTAAAGAGATTTTTGATATATGCTAAAAACTGTTAAAAAGCTTGAACAAGGGCTCAGAGGAAGTATAACAATCCCTTCTGATAAATCAATATCACACAGAGCTGTAATGTTTTCATCAATTGCCAAGGGTGAATGCATAATAAGAAACTTCTCAAGCGGCGCGGATTGTAATTCGACTTTAAATTTATTCAAACAGCTTGGTGTTGATATTCAATTTCTCGACAACAAAACTTTAAAAATTAAATCCACAGGTGAATTAAAAAAATCTCAAACCCCTCTGGATAATGGTAATTCAGGTACAACAATGCGCCTTGTATCAGGTATCCTTGCGGGTCAGAAATTTGACTCTGTTATGATTGGGGATACAAGTCTGTCAAAGCGCCCGATGAAACGCATTATAGAGCCCTTGACGCTTATGGGAGCTGATATAACTTCTGTTGACGGCCACGCACCATTAACAATAAAAGGACGCCCGCTTCAAGGTATTACTTACCACTCAAAGTTGGCAAGCGCACAGGTTAAGTCCTGTCTATTGCTTGCGGGATTGAACGCGGATGGTGAAACCACTTTCATAGAGCCTTACACCTCAAGAAACCATACAGAACGGCTTTTTGAATATCTTGGTGCTGATATAAAAATTAACGGAACAAATGTTTGTGTCAAACCTTCACAATTAACAGCTAAAGATATTGATGTAGTCGGAGATATTTCTTCCGCAGCATTCTTTGTTGCAGCAGGATTAATAGTTAAAGGTTCAGATTTTGTTATTAAAAATGTTGGAGTTAACCATACACGTTCAGGAATAATTGACATTGTATCTCGAATGGGCGGATGCGTAGAGATAATGAATGAACATATAATTGCAGGTGAGCCTTGCGCCGACATAAGAGTACAATATACAGGAACTTTAAATGGCTGTGTCATTGAAGGAGAAGATATTCCAAGATTAATTGACGAACTTCCTGTAATTGCAGTTTTAGCATCTCAGGCAGAGGGTGAAACAATCGTAAGAAATGCCGGAGATTTGAGAAACAAAGAGTCAGACAGGATTAAGTGTTTAGTAAATGAACTCACGAAAATCGGAGTAAATATGGAAGAAACCCAAGACGGTTTTATTGTAAGAGGGAAAAAAGAATTAAGCGGAGGAGCAGAACTCGAAAGTTATCACGACCACAGGCTTGCAATGAGTTTTTATATAGCAGGGCTTGTATGCAAAAATGAAATTGCAATAAACGGGTTTGAATGGACAAACATTTCTTTTCCTGAGTTTGAAGAGCTGATGGATAATTTAATTTAAGTTTGTTCCTAACCTTGTTCAATCCAGCTTCTGATTTTTTCACCAGCTTCGGCTTCATCTACACCATCAAATTCGCGTTTTAATTCGCGCAGAGCTTCACGAATTTCAGCACCTGATGCAGGAATTGCAGCAGGACGGTTTTGCTGTTCAAGCAGGCCTTGCTGCAGTTGTGACTGTTTCTGGATTAAATCTGCAGCATTTATGCTTAAATCCTTAATCTGTTTTTCTTGAGCCTCATTCATTTCTCTCAAACGATTGAGTTCTTCTTCTTGAGCTGCTTTTGCTGCATTAATCTTTTGAGTTAAAGCTTTATGTCCGAAGAATAGACCAAATGCAAGCAGAGCTATTGCAAGCCACCAAGGGTTGCCATGTTCTGCCTTTATAGGAGCTTTTACGTTTTTATCACCGGCCATAAATGGATCAAGCGAATCGGCAAAAGCTATTGTTACATTTTCAGGGTCAGCTTTCGGACTTGCAGCATGTGCAACCAGCTCCTTCAACTCTTCAAGCGTTAATTCTACCGGAAGCGCATCTTTTTCCAAAGTTACTGCTATTGAAATTTCTTCTAATGTTCCAGGCGACATATATTCATTTGTCTGAACCTTTGTCACGCCATACTGGGTTTCACGCGCAGTTCTTGAATAGCTTCTATTTTGAGATGAATCAGAACTCCCTGCCGGTAAACCATTTGGAAGATATACACTAACAGCATTAGTATTTTTATTAGTATCAACAGTTTGATCCCCCAAACCTTCTGAAAAAGTTTGTTCTGTTACTGAAGCTTTTTTCTGAGGGTCATACTCTATAGTAAATTTCTCAACAGGAGCTTGCTTAAGAAAAGTACTTACAGTAGCAACATATTTACCCTGCCCGATAAGCCTGTTCAACTGGGTTTGAACTTTTTCCTGCATATATTTGTCATTTTCTTGCAATCTTGCAAGCATTTCAGACTGTGCATCCACTAAACTATTGTATACATGTCCATTTGTATCTGTTATAGAAATATTTTCATTCTTCAAGCCGGAAACACTTCCTAAAAGCAGGTTAGAAACTGCTTTTATTGTTCCCATATTAAGAGTTTGACCGACTGCGACTTGCAGCTGTACAGTTGCTGTTACTGGTTTTTGCATAGACGAAAACATCGTTTGCTCAGGAATTGAAATAAATACGGATGCATTTTCAATACCATCTATTCTTCTGATTAAGCGAGCCAACTCGCCATTCATAGCTCTTACGAGTCTTATTCTTTTATCCTCTTTAGTAGAAGTAAAATCACCTTTATCAAAAATTTCTAAACCAACATTCTGGTCGTACAAACCGCTTTCAACAATAACCATAATGGCTCTATCTCTCTGTTCGGTTGTACACTTCTTCATACCAGGTGTACAGTCGCCTTTTTTAAGACGAAGTACAGACTTAGTACCATCAACAGCACGGGCTGCAACAATATTATTTCTGGCAAGGAGGGCCTGAATCTCAAGGGCTTTTCCAAGATTATCAGTTGTTAAAAGATCAACATCTTCTTTTAAAGGTTCTTTGCTGACATCAATCTGATCATTTTTTGACTTACTTGAAGCTGCTATTGTTCCGCATATAATAAATACAATTAAAAGCAGAACAATACCTCCTACTATTGAGGCTAAAAGAATCTTATTTTCCAGTAACTTTTTAAAATCCATAATCCTGCCCTATACAAATATTATACACATATATATTAAATATGAGAAGCCTAAATTTGAATTTGCATTATTTTATCATACGCTTGTATGACCTTACCCGTTGCAGTGGTTGCGACATTAACAGCAATTTCTGCCTTGGACATTGCTACCATTACATCATGAATATCCACATTCTCCGAGCCCATCATTGCATCTTTCAACAGGTTATCAGGCGCATTCATTGAGGTGTTAAGTCCTTCTACGAGGCCTGACATTACACTCTGAAAATCTGTAGTAGAAGGTTCCTCCACTCTGTTCATTCTTGCTGACGGGAAATCACCCCAGCTGTCAAGCTTTGTGTGCTGTATTCGTGCCTCTAATTCATACCTTGGATAAAATCCGTTAAACATATATTTCACCTCTTTTAATAATTTTATCGGCTTGTTTTTTATTTTTTTTAGATATTTTTTGGAAATATCATACATATGCAGTATCGTTTTAATAATTATTAAAGAATTGTCAAGTTTTGCCGTCATAGAAAGTATTATGAATTTACATGAAGAATGCTTATTAAAATATTTACTCAACCCGCTTGATTTACTCCAATCAACAGAGCTTTTGAAATTCAATAACAGCCTGATTGAAAAGAGTATTTGTGTGGATAAAATCCTTGCAAAGAAAGCTAAAATTAACTATACTAGAATATAATTTACAATTTTGGGGGAGATATGAAAAATCTTATTAAGACAAAATGGTTTATCTATGGAACTTATTTGCTTCTTGTTCTGGCAACTTTGCTAATAGGTTTTGTACTGTTACAAAATAATAAAACTCTTAAGAATGTAATAGTTTCATTCTTTGAAGTAGCAGAAAACAGAACTTTTGACTACAGACAGTCTTTGCAGGTTATTCATAAACGCCCGCTGCCAAATAAAGATATAGTTGTACTTGCAGTAGACGATGCAAGTTTAGAATCTCTGTGGGAGAAGTACGGAGAATGGCCTATTCCCAGAAATGTTTACGCAGATTTGATAAACTATCTTGAAGCACAAAAGCCGCAGTCAATAATTTTTGATTTAATGTTCATTAAATCTATAAGAACATCTGCTGATGCTGACAGGTACCTCGCGGATACAATGAATAAATTTAATAATATTTATACTGGAATGAACCTTGATGACCAGCCTTCCAGCTTAAGAATTCCAATAGATCTGCCGGATAGACTGGCTTTAAATATTGAAAATGACTCAAACATTGATTTTTCACAAAAAAGTTATAAAAACTGCAGACCTATAATGTCTTCATTAATTGATGGAAAAGTTAATATAGGAATGACAAACGTTCAGAGAGCTAGTGACGGTATTTTACGAGAAATTACACCTATTATGATGTATAAAGATAAATACTATCCGTATCTATCTTTTAAAGCAGGGGCCGACTATATTGAACAAAAAAATGCAAAAGATTTTGTAATTGATGCAAATTCTAACTTAAAAGTATTTGATACAAAAATACCCCTTACAAAAGACGGAAATGCAATACTTAACTGGTACGGCCCGAGCGGTACTCATACAATTATACCGATGTATGAAGTAATTAATGCAATGACCGGCACTAATAAGAGTTTGAATACAAAATTTGATTTTAAAGATAAAGTTATTATTATCGGAACAACAGCCACTGCGCTTCAGGATAACAAAAGCGTACCGATACAAAACATTATTTATCCAGGTGTAGAAGTCCATGCTACATTCTTTAACAATATGCTGGATAATAACTTTATAAGAAAAACGGATGCGTTTACTGATATTATTATAATTACATCAGTTATAGCAATCGTCGGTGCTATTGTAATGCTATCGACTTCAACCTTATTTGCGTCGCTTTCTACAATACTATTTGGCATTGCATATTTATTTATCTCATATTATTTAATGGAATTATATAATTTGTGGATTCCGGTTGTAATGCCTGTAATCTCTATCATGGCAGCATTTGCACTATCATTCTTAGCTAAATATCTTTTGAAAGCACGTGATTTTGAATACCAGTATAAACTGGCCACAATAGATGGATTAACAGAGCTGTATAACCACAGATATTTTCAGGATACACTCAGAAAACAAATAGACATTGCCAGAAGATACAATCAGGCTTTCTCATTAATCATAATTGATATTGATTTCTTCAAGAAATTTAATGACACATACGGCCATCAAGCAGGAGATGCTGTCTTAAGGCAGGTTGCAAAAATTCTTAAAAACAATTCACGTGCAACAGATTATGTATGCAGATACGGCGGTGAAGAAATGACAATTATCCTGCCTAATACCTCAGCAGAAGATGCATTATTCAATGCGAACAGAATTTGTAAAGCTGTAGCAGAAACACCATTTCATCTGACTCCTGTTGATAAAGTTAATGTTACAATAAGTCTTGGAGTTTCAACATTCCCTGATAATGCACAAACCCCTCAGGATTTGATAGAGTGGGCAGACAAAGGTTTGTATTACGCAAAAGAACACGGTAGAAATCAAGTTGGCCGCTACTAATAGACAAAGGATTATACATGGAAGATGTTAAAATAATAGGCGCAGGTCTTGCAGGTTCAGAAGCTGCTCTCCAGCTTGCCAAAAGAGGAATAAAAGTTAAGCTGTATGAAATGCGGCCTAATAAAACTACAGGTGCACATGTTACCTCTGATTGTGCCGAATTTGTATGCTCTAATAGTTTGGGGGCCTCTGATATAACCAATGCCAGCGGTCTTTTGAAAAAAGAAATGGAGATTTTAGGCGGCGAGCTTATTAAAATCGCATACGAAAATGCTGTTCCAGCAGGTAATGCACTTGCTATTGCAAGAGAAGACTTTTCAAAAGCAGTTACTGAGCGTATTAATAACAATCCTGATATTGAACTTGTAAGAGAAGAAATAACTGAAATACCTGAAGGAAATGTTATTATAGCATCAGGCCCGCTTACAAGTGATAAGTTTGCAGAGGCAATTAAAGAGTTCACAAAGAGCGAACATCTCCATTTCTTTGATGCTATTGCCCCGATAGTAGAAGCAGAGTCTATTAATTTTGAAAAAGCTTTTTGGGCATCAAGATATGACAAAGGAGAAGCTTCATATATCAACTGCCCTATGAATAAAGAAGAGTATGAAAACTTCTATAATATATTAATTAATGCACCAAGAATAGAACAGCACAGTGTAGATGCCGGTGCAAAGTTTTTTGAATCCTGTCTGCCTGTAGAAGTTCTTGCATCTCGCGGAATTGATACGCTCCGGTTCGGTCCTATGAAACCTGTAGGTCTTATTGATAAACGTACAGGAATTGAAAATTATGCAGTGGTGCAGCTAAGACAGGATAACTCGGCAAAAACACTGTTCAATCTGGTAGGCTTTCAGACAAATCTCAAATGGGGAGCGCAGAAAGAATTAATACACTCAATCCCCGGGCTTGAAGAAGCTAATATTGTTCGTTACGGAGTAATGCACAGAAACACTTTTATAAATAGTCCGCAAATTCTTAACCCTACACTAGAAACCAGACAAAGAGAAGGACTATTCTTTGCCGGTCAAATTACAGGAACAGAAGGATACACAGAATCTATAGCAACCGGAATGCTTGCAGGAATTAATATGGCAAGAAGAATAAAAGGAGAACCTCTTATCAGCCTGCCACGAGAAACAATGCTGGGTGCATTGACTTTCTACATAACCGACATTGCTCATCTTAAGCACATATCCTCACGCGATAACTCTGTAAGATACTTGCCGCTCCAGCCAATTAATTCAAACTGGGGTATTTTAACTCCGTTGGAAAAACGTTTACCTAAAAAAGACAAAAAGCTCAAAAACGAACTGCTGTCTAACCGTTCCCTTGAAACTCTTAATAATTTTATTAACAATTGTAAAGTTTTGTAAAAGCTCTGCGCAATTCTCGTAACTAAAAATACTTTATATATACAAGAGTAAAAATACGAGGAAAAGGAGCATATTATTATGGGAATTGAAGGAATTGAAATTTCTAAGTTAAGCGGGAAATTACAACAGTTAGCAACAGCTGCTGATGATGGAAATGGTGTTATCGAAAATAACGAAATTGAAATTTTTAAAGGTTATGCAGATGCAGCCGTTAAAAATGGTCAGGTTAGCGAAGATGATTACAAAGCAATCTTTGGTGCTGATATCAAAACAACTCAACCTGCAACAAATCCTCAGCAAACAACATATACTAAAAAAGATGTTAAAAGAATGGAAAAGTATGTTGTAACAATTTTAAAAGAAGAAGTAGCAGCTTCTCCTTCTGAAATAAAAGCTAAGCTTCAGGAAAGACTCGGCGTAAATGCAGATGATCCTAAATACAAAGATTTGCAGGGTCAGGTTGAATATATTTTAAATGCAATTAATGAAGTTGGTTATAAATCAAAAGACGATGTTGATAAATTAGAAAAAGCTGTTAAAGAAAAATTACAGATTGGCAAAAAAGACGATTTCGCAAAAGATGTATTAAAAGCTTTAGTTGAAAATGCCGAAGTTGCACAGAGATCTAAAGAATATGGTGAAATCAAAGAAGCCTATGAAAAACTTGTAAAAGCAGGAATGGATGAAGAAGCAGCATACAAAGAAGCTAGAAAAGAATTTAAAGATAAGGGTTCCTATTACAAAGACTACCTTAAACATGGTAATATATTCTACAAAGCACTTCACTGGAAGAGAAAAGACAGTGATTTTGAAAAAAGAACTATCATGCCAGAAGCCAGAGCAACAGTAAGGGAAGCAATCAGCGAATCAGATTCAACCAGCTCTAAAGGCGTTGAAAGAGATGCAAAAAAATCATTAGAAGCTGATGGTGACTATAACAGATACACTAAAAAAGCTCTTGGAGGCGAAAACAACTTTGGCGAATGGATTAGCGGAAAAGACTCTGACATGAAAGTTGCCAGAAAAAATCAGGCTACAAAAAACGAAGTTGAAGGTATCAGAGAAGACGGACTCAGCGCAGAAGAAATTCATGATGCTGTTGATAAGAAATCTACATTCGGCTCAAAAGTCACATTCGGACTACTATTTAAAAAGAAAACAGTATTATTTGAAACACTAAAAGCCAGCGGTTTAATAGTTGACAAAGGCAATGGCGAATATGATGTTTCTAAACTCTCAATGATAATTGGAGAACACGTTGGTGCTAACTATAAATTAGATAGACAAACATCAGACTTCAAAGCATTAGCTGAAATAACAAAAACAACAAGCGCACTTGCTGCTGCAACAGAATTAAAGAATCTATCAGAACAAGAAGCTAAAATGCTTGTAGAAATGTGCGGTTACAAAGTTGAAGGCAAAAACTGGGGCAAAGCTATCCTTGCAGCAACAGCCGGAGCATTAGTTACAGGCCTAAGTGCAGCCGGTTCTGCCGCAACAAACAAAAAATATGTATTAGATTCAAAAGTAACAAACTCAAACCACGTTGAATTTAACCTGAAATGTTCTGGTAAAACTCTTGAAGATCTAAAAAATCAATTTGGTAATATTGAAGGAGCCAGCTTGAACTTAATTGAAGGCGGTCTGCAGGTTATCATTGACCAGAAAAGCGTTGTACCGCTCTTATGGAAAGGCTCTAAAAAGATTATGGACACTGCATTAAAAGCAGCAATCCCTGGAGCAGTATTAGGTTTACTCGCTGGTCTAAAAGACAGCCCTGAAAAACCTATTACATCAACACAGTTCAATTGCACAACTCTTGAAGAATACGCAAAGGTTCTTGATAGCGAAGTAAAACAAAAGGCTATTGATCCTAAATACAAAGATGCATTAATGATGATAGCAGCAACATTCATAACAGAAGATAAAGACGGCAACAAAGTTTGGGATTGCGAAGGCTATAAAACATTCTTGAACAATGCGGCTGGTAACGGCGGTGTTCTTAACAGAGAAGAACTTATCGGAGCTGTACAACAATTGAAAGACAAACCTCCTGTTGAACATACTGATGAAGAAGATGATGGCGACGAAGAAATAACAACAGGCGGAGATGAAGAAGGCGAAACCGTTCCTGAAAAATGCCCTCTTGAAAAAAATAATAATTCTGTTGATACAACACTTCCTCACAAAGTTAAATTTGGTGATTCCTGGGAAGAACTTGTTAACGCCTACTTCCCAACCTGGAAAGAATGCTACGGCAAAATGTACGGAAAAGGCGGAGCTATTCAAGCACTCAAAAAAGCAGTTTCAAAAAATGAACAAGAATACAAAAAATTACTTGCAGGTTACATTCCATCAACAATCAACATTCCAGAAAAACTCGGCGATTGTGAAAGAAATGACAAAGGTAAAGTTACATTCAGACAACCTGAAGGAAATCCGGTTGGTTATATGGGAACCGTTGGTAAGAAAACAGGCTACAATGAAGTTATTCTTACAGACTGTAACGGTAACCAGGGTAAAGGCCGCGATGTTGATGCAGCACTTAAAGACCTTAACGGTAAAACAGGAAAAGAATATACTGAACAAGATATCGTTGAATAAAGAAGAAACCATGATTGTTTTGATTATAAAAAGAGACGGATTAAACATCCGCCTCTTTCTTTTTCCAGCTATATTACTTATTATCCAAGAACATCTTCTATATCACCAAGGATACCTTCGTGATTTCCGCCGCAGTTGCAATCGCATTCAACCTTACCTGTTATATCAACAGTTATGTTGTGATCTTTTATTGCTTCAAGAATTTTATCCAATTTTTCCATTAATTTAGTATCATCATAGTTTTTGTTACCAATTTTATCAAGGATTACAAGGATAGAATCCAGCTTCTTCAATAATTCAGTATCATCATATGAACCGCCGTTGCCTCCTTGAGCTTTGATTTCGTTTAATGTCTTGATAATATTTTGATATCTTACATCATTCTTATCAAATTCATCGCCTAGAAGTTCAATAATTTCATCTTTGGCTGCCTGTATTGTTAAATTTATAACATCCATTTTTCCATCAATACTTTCCAACAGGTCGTTATTCTTTGATACAAGATCAATTAATTCAGCAACCATTTTTTCCATATCTGTTGAGAAATATGCTGATAAATATCCA
>ERZ779866.3338-NODE-3338-length-13108-cov-6.938558_pt1 | contig 13108 bp, 14 predicted proteins | sample MGYA00511248_ERZ779866 | MGnify/ENA primary metagenome ERZ779866 (study PRJEB29588, sample SAMEA2155758) | human gut metagenome | biome: human gut; feature: human-associated habitat; material: faeces | place: Denmark | collected 2008/2010 ... | reverse complement strand
CAGCCCAGCGCCATGGACAGGGCCAGCGCCAGGGCGGCGATTCGTTTCCATGTTCTGTGTTTCAAGCGTTTCACTCCTTCTGGTTGGTTCTGACATGCAGAGTACAGGACATTCTATCCTGCCCCGCATCATTTGTCAAAGATTTTCCACAGGCCTGTGTTTACTCCCTGGCCGCCGGGTACTCGCTGCACAGCAGGCGGTAGGGGGGCTCGTCCTCCTCGATGGTTGGGAAGCGGCCCAGCTGCTCATAAAAGCGGTTGTCCGTGTTGTCGTCGTTGCACTGGCTCACCTCGCCCAGCAGCACCGGGCCGGAGCCGGGCTCCACGGTAAAGTCGTGGTAGAGGTAGGGAGAGATGGTGATGCTCTCCCCCGGGGTCAGCCGCACCTGGGTCCCCGCAGGGACCACCATCTCCCGGCCGTCCACATGAATATGGACCTCCCTCTCCCGGTCCAGGTCCTCGTCGGGGGTGGAGTGATATACCCGGATGAGCACGTTCCCGCCGCCCCGGTTGATGATGTCCTCCATCTTGGACCAGTGGAAGTGCATGGGGGAGTACTGCCCCTCCTTGATATAGAGGAGCTTTTCCGCATAAGTCTTGGTGTACTGGTCCAGCTTCAGATTCCCGTTGCGGAGGGTGATAAGGGAGAACCCCATCTTGTCAAAATCCCCCATGCCATAGTCGGTAATGTCCCACCCCAGCATGTTGTCCCGGATTTCGTCGTAGTCGTGCCCCTTCTCTGCCCACTCCTCCGGCGCGAATCCACAGAAGGGGGGCAGGGCAAAGCGGTACTCCCGCACCATCTGCTCCATCTCTCTCAGAGCGGCGTTGATCTCACTGCGCTTCATAAAAATAACCTCCTTACAGAGCTCCGGCTTTCCCCTTGATTTTACCATAAAGAACCGGCTTTCACAATTCAGAACTGCGCAGGTCCGCAAAGTCAGAAAATGCCGTTACGTTTGCGCTCCGCTTGCCGGAATCCTTGCACAGCAAGACTTCCGGGGCATTTGATCCCATTCGAGGCGGGCTGCCGCCCCCTCGAGCTCCTCCGCCCTGTCTCAGGCGGATTTGATTCTGCACAGGTTTTCCGGCAAACTGAAAGGACACGACCATAGGTCGTGTCCTTTTTTCGGCGCTGGGTGAATTTCCGGTGAAGGATACGCCAGAACTCCCCCAGCAATGTGTGCCAGAACATATTCCCGGCCTCCCAGGACGATGTTCCCGTTCCAGGGTATACAGGCCGCTGCGGAATTCAATGCGGTTCATTCTTCAACCGCTTCAACAGACACAGCCACAGCTTGGTCCAATTGTTCCAAAAACTCCGCCCCGGATTCCACCTGCCCCAACGGAATCAAAGAGCTGGACGGGCGGAAATCCTGGTAGAAAAAGCAGAGGTTTCCCCAGGGAATATAGTAGCACAGGCTGCCCACACCCGGGTCGCACTGATCCGGAGAACCGTCACTGGGGAGATCTTCCGTCAGATAGGCTATTTTTTCGGTACTGTTAAAGTCCTCAAAGGACAGCTCCAGCGGCAGCATTTCGTACAGCGCATCCGCCGCCGGGTTGTCGTTCAGCCGAACGATGATCTCAGAGCCGTCATCCAACGAAAATCGAATCCTTTGGGTGCTCTCCATGGTATTTGTCTCCTCCTCTCGCGATTGGCCGTTTCCAGTCTCCCCTGGGGATTGGGTCGCCGCCGGCGGACCGGCGTCCAGAGGCGTATCTGTCATCTCCTCCGTATTTTGACTGCTCTCCGGCACATGAGAGATGCTCTGTGTTGTGGGATCTCCGCCGCAGGCGGCCAGGGAAAGGGCCATTGCCAGGGCCAGGAGCAGAGCGGTCCATTTTTTCATAGGGTAAGTCCTCCTTTTTACTGTTCAAATCGGATGCTGCGGGAGTCCCCGCAGGGCATGCGGATCAGATACTGGTGCGGATCGTCCGTCCTCCTGGGTCTTGGCAAAAAAGGAGCGCCTGGTCCTGCCGTATCCCGCGTCCCGGATCCAGATCTTGTAGGTGAGGAGCCGTTCCTCCCGGGCGATTTCGCTCTCCCGCACCGCCTCGCCGGCCGCCCGCTTGTTGCCGCAGCAGGCCGCTGTGTCGATGAGCCGGCATCCGGTCTGTAAAGCGGTCAAGACATCTTCTTACAGACGGTCTGGTCTGTCACCTGAAAGGCGCCCGGCCCCTGCTGGGGCATCGTGATCCCACGATTGAGCTGAACGGCATCCACGCCGATCACGCCTTTTGCCCCTCTGTCTTTTTTCTTAACTCATGCCGCAGGTAATCCAGCCGCTCCAGCTGACGCTCCCGAAAGTGGATCTCGTCCAAGGTGGTGCTCCGCTTCTGGTTCAGCATGCGCAGGCGCGCCATATCGGAATCTTTCTGCTCCAGCAAGAGCCGCATATAGGTCTCCACTTCCTCTGTGGTAAAACCGATGTCGTGCAGAGTCATGATGGTGCTGAGGCGCTCCAGATCTGTGTCATCATACTGCCAAGCGCCCATCACCTTCTTTACCGCGCCGCATAAGCCCCAGCTTTCGTACTCTTTCAAAATTTTGATAGGGATCATATAGCGTTCGCTCGCCTCTTGTATCGTCATGTCGTCACTTCCATGTATAAAAATTGACTGAGCCACTTTGGACTATCTATATTTGAATGGCCCGCAGTTCTAAATGAACTGTCCAATGCCTATGTTGAATCATAAAAATGCGATTTCTGTATTTTTCGAGTTTGCAGCTGGAATACATGGGAGAGCCGTAGCAGTTCTCAAAGCGTTCGGTCACCCCCCGGATTCCCGCAGAGAGGCCGTCTCTCCACTCCTGCCGGGACCTCCAGAAGCCAGGAAGCAGGCCGCTGCAGCGCATGGCTGTCTCGCTTTCTTTTGCTCTAAATGATGCTGTTCTCATAAAAAAGCAGGCGCCCCTTTGGGACGCCTACATTCTAAAGCGGACGATAACAAATGTAAAATACTTATGTTGTATTCTGATAAATGCTCAATCGGCATTTTTAATTTGATTCAGAAAGGCGGTGGCTGCCTGGGAAAATGCCTGATCCTTTTTCCACACCAGGACCGTTCCGGTTTCCAAAGGAGGTTCCAGGGGGACAAAGCGCAGTTCGTCTGCCAGGTTGCCCATAAAGAAGCCCAGCGCCGCGCCCATGTGATTTCGCACCATGTTTGCCGCATTGAGGATCAGGTTGTAGGTGGCGGCGATCTCCAGTTTTTCATAAGAATCTCCAAACCACGCGGCAAGCTCCTTCTGCACCAGCTCCCGCCGGGATACCAGGAGCGGAACGCCCACCAGATCGTCCGGGCCAGCTGTTTCTTTCTGCGCCAGCGGGTCATCATACCGTATCCAGACACCCCAGCGGTCCCGCTTCGGCATACGGATAAACTCATAGCGCCCGATATCCACCGGCTCCGCCAACAGGCCGAGATCCAGCAGTCCCTTTTCCAGGCGGTCCTTGATGTCATCCGCTGTTGCGCTGTAAATGTTGAAGCGAACCAGGGGATGCTCCAGGCGAAAGGCGGCCATTTTTTTGGACAGGGCTGTCATGCTGTTGGACTCGCCGGCTCCGATGGAGATTTCTCCGGAGAGCTCCTCCTGCCGCTGAAACTCCTGCTCGGTCTTATTGGCCAGATCGACGATCTCCTGGGCACGGCGGCGCAAAAGGATGCCGTCATCGGTCAGAATAATGCGGTATTTGCTCCTGTGAAACAGCTTGACGCCCAGTTCCTCCTCCAGCTGCATCAGCTGACGGGATAGAGTGGGCTGTGTCACATGGAGGAGCGACGCCGCTCTGGTGATATTTTCTTCCCGGGCAACGACCAGGAAATACTTCAATACCCGCAGTTCCATCTTGGTTCCCCCCTTTTGATTTTAAAATATCATATCCTGTGTCTCCATGCAATCTAAAAATGCTCATTTCCTATTTTTCGTCATAGGAAATAGGTATTCTACATTTGAAACCATTTGTGCTATGCTGAATACAAAATGGAGGCGGCCAAGGAAGGGTGAAAAATAGAATGGAGGATACAGATGAAATACACACAACTAGGCAGCTCAGACTTAACGGTATCCCGGATCTGTATGGGGTGTATGGGCTTTGGCGATGCACACCACGGCCAGCATACCTGGACCATTGATGAGGAGCATTCCAGAGAAATCATGAAGCGCGGGCTGGATCTGGGCGTCAACTTCTTTGATACCGCCATCGGCTATCAGAGCGGCACCAGTGAGCAATATTTGGGCCGTGCCCTGCGGGATTTTGCCCGGCGGGACGAGGTCGTGGTCGCCACTAAGTTCCTGCCCCGCACCAACCAGGAGATCGAGGCAGGCGTCTCCGGCCAGGAGCATATCCGCCGTCTGTTGGAGAAGAGCCTGCAGAACCTGGGGATGGACCATGTGGACCTGTATATCTATCACATGTGGGACTATCAGACACCCCTCTATGACATCCTGGACGGCTTGAACCAGATGGTGAAGGAGGGCAAGACACGCTACATCGGCATCTCCAACTGCTTCGCCTGGCAGCTGTGTAAGGCCAACGCCCTGGCGGAAAAAGAGGGCTTTGCCAAGTTCGTGTCGGTACAGGGGCACTACAACCTGATCTTCCGGGAGGAGGAACGGGAGATGGCGCCCTTCTGCCGGGAGGAGAACATCGCCATGACGCCGTACAGTTCCCTGGCCGGCGGCCGGCTCTCCAAGCATCCCGGCGAGACCTCCAAACGGCTGGAGGAGGACAGCTACGCCAAGTTTAAGTACGACGCCACCGCCCAGAAGGACCAGGTCATCATCGACCGGGTGGCGGAGATTGCGGATCGGCGGGGCATCTCCATGACGGAGGTCTCGCTGGCCTGGCTCCTGACAAAAGTACCAGCTCCGGTGGTGGGCGCAACCAAGGTGCGCCACATTGAGGGGGCCGTCAAGGCTGTGGACCTAAAGCTGACTCCAGAGGAGTGCGCCTACCTGGAGGAGCCCTATGTCCCCCACAAGCTGGTGGGCGTCATGGCCCAGAATACGCCTGCCGCCGCCAAGGAGCAGCATGTGTGGTCCACTGGCAATCAGCCGGTGGTGTCATAGTTTTCTCTCTATTCAAGTTTTCACAAACCGCCGGGGGCTTCCTTCCCAAAAATCATCCTACTTTCAAAACGCTTCCCCAGACCAGTACCAAACATCGTACTGATCCGGGGAAGCGTTGCCGTCTCTGCCCTTTCCGCCACCGCCTTCGAAATGGGGTCCATTTCTCAGCGTTGGGATAGTGATTTCTATAATCTCTTCAAAAGCGCCGGTCCCCGGTTCTCTAGCCACAGCCAGCATAGGACAGCCAGTATCACAAGCAGTGCAGTGGGCAAAAGCAGCATTGCCTCCGGGCTCAGCATACTGCCTAGCCAACACGCCACCCCTGCCAGCGCCAACGCTCCCATGGGAACAAACATGGCCAGGGTTACCGACATGGATTGCTTGATGACCAGAGCCTCGTTGGCGGCATCCAACTTGGGAAAGGTAAGCCCCATCATCATACCAAAGCAGGCGCTGCCCACGCAGAAGGCCCCCATGGCCAACAGCAGCAGACCTCCCTGCCACGCCGGCAGGGCCAGAGCCCAGGTCAGGCATGCGGCAGCAATGATGGTACAGGGGAGGGTCAACAGCAGCTGGAATCCGGTCTTGACCCACAGAAGCGTTTTCTCCCTCACCGGTGCCTCCCGTAGGATCCACAGGCACTGGCCCTCCAGGCTGACGGAGGGAGCGCATACCACCGTCATGGAGAGGCAAAAACCCATCACCGCCCCAGCCAGCGGGGCCACCGGGAGCATCCCGTTCAGCTGGCTCAGCAAGGCCTGGAGATCTCCCCGCTTGACCACCGCCGCCCCGCCGAGCACCAGCAAAAAGATGAGCCCCAGCCCTCCGTTCCAGAAGTAGATGGGGGTCCCGAAAAATCGCTTGGCCTCCTTGCGCAGCAAGGCTTTTCGCTGCCCGGCTGCGGACTGGGCCGTAAGCCTGTAGTCGCTGCGGGCCGTCCGAGTCTGAAAGGCGGTCACCGCCCGCCGGTAGCCCTTGCCCAGCACCAGGGCCACCAGAGCAAAGGGAATGGCACAGCAAGCCAGAAAGGCCAGCAGCAGCCCCCAGTCGCCCAGCACTCCGTCTGCCATCCATAGCAGTGGGGCCGCCCAGGTCATTCCCTCCTTAATCCCGGCCGCATGGACTGCCAGCTCCGCAATCAAGTCGTTGAGCCGGAAGGAGAAGTAGAACACCGCCACGAGGAACAGCGCCATCACCACGTTCTGTCCCAGTGCCTTTCCCTTGGACACCTTAGAGGAGAGAAAGGCCAGTCCCGCCCCCAGCAGTACAGACAGAGCGGTGTCCAGCAGGGGCAGGGCCAGAGCGGCCAGCACCACCCTGATCCACAGCCCCGCGCCATAGTCCTGACTTCCCAAAAAGAAGCAGGCCGCTCCCGCGGGCAACAGGACAAAGAAGGAGAACACCAAGTTCTCCAGATAGATGGCCGCCATCCGGCTGGCCACCAACAGGGAGGCAGGCACGGGCAGGGACAGCATCAGATCATTGTCCTTTCCTCCAAAGAGCACCCCGCGCACGGCAAACACAGTAAACAGCAAACCGCCGAACAGGGCCGTCAGCCCCATAAACACCAGCACCAAGCTCTCCATGCCCACGGGGGCGAGCACATCCACCAGCATGAAGCTGTACATGCCGGACAGGTACAGGCCCAGAAAGGCAATGAGCACCACCGCGCCCACGCCGGACACCGCCCGGCGGCGTTTGCCCATCCCAACCCCTGAGGAAGTGAGGAGCATGGCCTTGACACTCACCTTCAGCAGCGCGAGGAATTTCTTCATGCTTTCTCTCCCTCCAGTTCCAGGAACACGCTCTCCAGATCAGAGTCCCCCACCAGCTCCTGGGTGGGCCCGCATCTTACCAATCGCCCATTCTTGATGATGGCAATCTTATCGCACAGTTTTTCCGCCACCTCCAGTACATGGGTGGAAAAGAAGACCGCACTGCCCTCCCTGCACAGCTGGGCCAGAAACTCCTTCATCAGGTGGGAGGCGGAGGGATCCAGTCCCACAAAGGGCTCATCCAGCACCAGTAGTTTCGGGTGCCGGAGGAACGCGGAAATCAGGGCCAGTTTCTGCCGCATGCCGTGGGAGTAGCTGCCGATGGGGGAACCCAGATTTCCAGTTAGTTCGAAGGCATCGGCATAGGTGCGGATATCCCGGGTGCGCTGGTCGGCAGGAATATCGTAGAGGTCTGCAATGAAATTGAGAAAGTCAATTCCCTTCATGAACTCGTAGAGGTCCGGGTTGTCAGGCAGGAAGGCGGTGACTTTCTTGGCCGGCACCGGCTCCTTCTTAATGTCATGGCCGTCAATGAGGATGCGTCCCTCAGTGAAGTCCATCACTCCGGCCACCGCCCGGAGCGTGGTGGTCTTGCCCGCCCCGTTATGTCCGATGAACCCGTAGATCTCCCCGGGCAGCACATGTAGGGACAGGTCGTCTACCGCCCTGTGCCCGCCGGAGTAAGTCTTGGAATAGTGTTCAATTTTCAACATGGGTATTTCCTCCGTTTCTCCTGAAAGCCGGTGCGCTCTTCCAACCTTACACCAGCTTTCAGGTCTTCATTTTCCCGCCAAATTTTCTGTGGTGGAATCCGTCCGGGGTTCCACTCCCAGGATGCGCACGGCGGTACCGTAAGCGGTGATCTCCGCCGCCCCCTGCATGATGGAAGCGGATGCATAGCGGATCCCAATAACTCCGTCCGCCTCCAGCTCCGCCGCCTCATCCACCATCCGTTTGGTGGCAATCTGCCTGGCCTGGCTGAGCAGATCGGTATAGCCCTCGATCTCCCCTCCTACCAGGGTCTTCATCCCCGCCATGAAGTCTTTTCCGAAGCTCTTGGAATACACCGTACTCCCTTTCACCATCCCCAATGCCTCAATGCGTTTGCCGGGAATGTATTCAATATTCAGCAGCAGCATCCTCCTCCCCTCCTCTGATCTGCTTGATCCGTTGGTACAGCGCCAGCAGCACCCCAAAGATGATCACCAGCGGGATGGCCGCCAGCACTATAATGAGCGCCAGGGGCGGCGCTTCCTCCGGGGAAATGGTGAATCCCCATACGATCAGGGCAAACAATCCCGCCATCAGGACCAGCATGACTGCCGCGCCCCAGACCGCGCCCAGATACTTGCTCCGGTGATCCCGCTTCCTCACATCCACAAATCTGGTCCCCTCCTGTTCCTGCTGGCGGACCTGCTCCAGCGCCCGGTCCACATCCAAGCTGTCCAGGGTCTGGCGGCTGTCCCGCAGCGCGGCGCACATCCCATGGATCGCTGCCAGGTTGGCCTGCCGGCGCTTCATCTGAATCATATGCCGGTCCATGGCGTCAGCCAGGGTGAGGCTTCCCGCTTTCAGCCGGAGGATCTCCTCAATGGGTACGTCCAGCAGCCGTAGCAGCTTGATCTTCTTCAGCCACACCACATCTGTCTCGCTGTAGTCCCGATAGCCGTTTTCGCTGTTGCGGCCTGGGCTGAGCAGCCCCTCCTTTTCATAGAATCGGATGTTGCCCTTAGTGATGCCCACCAGCCGCTCCACTTCGTTGATCTTCACCGGCGCCTTCCCCTTTCTGTGTTCATATTAGACCTTATATCTGGTGGAAGGTCAAGTAAAATTTTCGTCCCTTCCCTGGACTTCTCCCAGATTGCGCATCCGAAAAAGCAGGCGCCGGGGGGCGGGTCTCTTTCCCGCCCCCTGGCGCCCAGTTTGTTCTCTTCCCTTCAATCAGACCCCAGCCAGAGCCTGCTCCACATCCCCGATCAAATCGTCCAAATCTTCCAACCCCACGGACAGCCGAATCAGGTCAGGTCCCACCCCGGCAGCCTCCAGCTCCTGGTCGTTCATCTGGCGGTGGGTGGCGGAGGCGGGGTGGAGCACGCAGGTCTTGGCATCTGCCACATGGGTGGCGATGGAGCACAGTTTCAGCCCCGCCATGAACCGCTCCGCCGCGGCCCGGCCCCCCTTCACCCCAAAGGACACCACGCCGCTGGCTCCTTTGGGCAGATACTTTTGTGCCAGTTCATAGTATTTGTCCCCCGGCAGGCCAGGGTAGCGCACCCAGGCTACCTTGGGGTGGTCCTGGAGATACCGGGCCATGCCCAGCCCGCTCTGGCTGTGCCGGGCCATGCGCAGAGGCAGGGTCTCCATCCCCATACCCAAAAGCCAAGCGTTCATAGGCGCAGGGGTTGATCCAAAGTCCCGCATGAGCTGGGCCACCGCCTTGGTGATGTAGGCGCCCCCCTGGCCGAACTTCTCGATGTAGGTGATGCCATGATAGCTCTCATCGGGGGTGGTCAAGCCGGGGAACTTGTCGGCATGGGCCGCCCAGTTAAAGTTGCCCGAGTCCACGATGGCGCCCCCCACCGCCGCAGCGTGGCCGTCCAGGTATTTGGTGGTGGAGTGGATGACAATGTCCGCTCCCCACTCAATGGGCCGGCAGCCCCAGGGGGTGGCGAAGGTGTTGTCCACGATGAGGGGCACCCCGTGGGCGTGGGCGGCCTTGGCGAACTTTTCGATGTCCAGTACCGTGAGGGCGGGGTTGGCAATGGTCTCGCCGAACAGGGCCTTCGTGTTGGGGCGGAAAGCCGCGTCTAGCTCCGTCAGGGAGCAGTCCGGGTCCACAAAGGTGAAGTCGATGCCCATGCGTTTCATGGTGACCGCGAACAGGTTATAGGTGCCGCCGTAGATCTCGGAAGAGGCTACCACATGGTCTCCGGCGGAGGCGATGTTGAAGATGGAGAAGAAAGAGGCGGCCTGCCCGGAGGACAGCAGCATGGCCGCCGTGCCTCCTTCCAGGGCGCATAGCCGGGCGGCCACTGCGTCGCTGGTGGGGTTTTGCAGGCGGGTGTAGAAGTAACCTGACGCCTCCAGGTCGAACAGCTTTCCCATGTCCTCGCTGGTCTCATACCGGAAGGTGGTGGACTGGATGATGGGAATGTTTCGGGGCTCCCCGTTTCCGGGGCGGTAGCCGGCATGGAGACATTTGGTATCAAAATTCATGGAAATCGCGTCCTTTCGGAAAATAAAAGTGGCCTAAATTTTATCACACTAAAGTGCCGCGTGTCAATGGCGCCGTCAGTCGTTGCCCACCAGGCCGAAGTCAGGCGCCAGCGGGGCGGACAGCTTGACCGCGCCGTAGCTAGACAGGGGAGCCCCTTCTACCTGGAACAGCACGGAGTCTACTGACTCCAAGTTGCCCAGGGTATTGACGATGGAATAGACCAGCAGGGTTTGGCGGTCTGCCTGAGAGGGCATATCGTCCAGCAGGCTCTGGGAGAAGTCCAGGATGCACACCCCGTCCTCCAGCGTGGCGGAGTACAGCTGGACGCTTTCCGGGATGACCCGGGTCAGGTCGCTGTCCTCCGGCCCACCAAGCAGGGCGCCGGCTACAACGTCCACTAGGGTATCCTGTTCCGTGAGCTGGAACGTACGGCTTTCAAAGCCCAGCCCGCGGCCGCCGGCCCGGGGAAAGTACAGCACTGCGGACACCTCCACCGGGGTTTCCTCCACGCCGGACAGCACTGCCTGGGAAGGGTCCAGCTCCTGGCGGTAACGGTAGCTGATGGTGCGGCCGCTGACGGTGATGCTCACCCGCTCCACCTCCTCCAGTTGGCAGAGGGTAAAGGTGAGACAGTAGTCGGCCAGCGTCAGGCCGATGCCCGTCAGACTGCCGTAGCTCTCCGACAGATCCACCCACAAAAGCCCGTCCTGGTCCAGCTGCCAGCCCAGCAGCCGGGTGCCCGCAGGGAAGGGGGAGCGCAGGCCGCTGTCTGGGGGAGGGCCGTCCAGCAGGGCGTCCAGCAGGTCCTCCACTGTCAGCTCACCGGAATATGGCACCGGGGAGATCGCTTCGTACCGGGAGTGATCCCAGTCGGACAGGTCATTGGCAAACCATAACATATGCTCTGCCTCTCCCTCCGGCGGAGAAGAACAGGCGGCCAGAACCAGGGCCAGCGCCAGCAGGGCAGGCGCGGTCCGCAGCAGATGCCTGCGTGTCATGTGCGCTCCCTCCTTTCCGAATAGGCGGGAAATTCCACGGTAAAGCAGGTGCCGGGGCCGTCCTGCCTGCACCGGACAGAGATGGCGCCCCCGTGGACCTTGACGGTGTCGCTGACGATGGAAAGGCCCAGTCCGGCCCCGCCTGCGGCCCGGGAGCGGGACTTGTCCACCCGGTAAAACCTTTCAAAGACCCTGGGCAGGTCTTCCTCCGGTATGCCCAGGCCGGTGTCCGCCACTTCCAGCACCACCTTGCCGTCCCGGTGAAACGCGGACACGGAGACCTGGCCTCCCGGGAGGTTGTATTTGATGGCGTTTTCCACCAAATTGAAGATGATCTGATACAGATCGTCCTCCGTACACAGCAGGGCGCAGGCAGGCTCCAGAGAGCACGTCAGCTCCAGCCCTACCGCGTCGGCCAGGGGGCGGAGCATATGGGCCACCTTCTCCACCACAGCGCCCAGCTCCACCGGCTCCCGCACCAGCTCAGGCTGGCTGTCCAGCCGGGTAAGGGTGAGCAGCTTTTCACTGATGCGGGTCAGCCGCTCCGCCTCCTCCCCGATATCGGCCACGAATTCCTTTACCGTGTCCATGTCCACGTTGTCCGTCTGGAGGATGGAATCCGTGAGCAGGCGGATGGAAGCCAGGGGAGTTTTCAGCTCATGGGAGGCGTCGGACACAAAGCGGCGGCGGGCCTCCTCTGTGGTTTGGAGCCGCCCGGTGAGCTGGTTGAACTCATCAGCCAGCTGAGCCAGCTCATCCTTGCTTTTTAGAGCGACCCGGTGGCTGTACTCGCCCTGGCGCACGGTGCGGATGGCTTTCAAAAGCTGGCTGATGCTGCGGGTGAGGGCCTTGGACAACACCATGGCCAGCAGCAGGGACAGGCAGGCAATCATGATGGAGATGTACCGCAGATTGGACTGGATGGATTGCAGCAGCTCCGCCTGGCCGGTGTCATATTCGTAGAGGTATACTGCCCCCAGGGTGATCCCCCGGTAGACCACAGGCACTGCCGAGCGGGAGCGGAAGGCCCCATCCCGGTACTCCGAGCGGAACACGTCCTCTCCCCGGAGGGCGGCCACCACCTCCCCCAGCAGAGCATGGCTGTATAATCGGTTGTCGATCTCCGAGGTGTCGTACAGGATCAGGCCTGCCCCGTCAGTGACCAGGATGCGGGTGGCGGACAGCTCTTCCAAAAGGGACATGGCCTGCTCCACCCCCTCGGCAGTGAGAGACTCGGATACACCCAAGGCGGTGGCGATGGCCAGAGCCTGGCTTTTGAGGGAGCTCTCCTTGGAGCGGAACACCATATTCTGTGCCATGAGCAGGGGATAGGTGTTCAGCAGCAGCAGCACCAGGGCGATGAGCAGCAGGTAGGTCACGGCGTACTTGAACTGGATACCGCGGAAAAAGGGCACCCGCCCGCTGTCCATCGTCTGGGCGGAATGTTCTGTCTGGGGCTTGTCCATACCGGCTCCCTCCTTTCTGCGCGGCGCGCCTTTAATTGGTCTGGCTGCTGAAATAGTACCCCACGCCCCACTTGGTGAGGATATACTCCGGATTGGCTGGGTCGGGCTCCAGTTTTTCCCTTAGGCGGCGGACGTGGACGTCCACGGTGCGGAATTCCCCGATGTACTCATACCCCCACACCAGGTTCAGGAGGTTCTCCCGGCTGTACACCCGGCCGGGATTGCGCAGAAACAGCTCGATGAGATCAAACTCCTTGGCCGTCAGGTCCACCCTTTGGCCGTTTTTCCAGGCGGCCCGCTGGTCCACGTCGATGGCGATGGCTCCCCGCTCCAGCCGGTTGGCGTTTTTCTCCTTCTGGGCAGTCTGCCCGGCCCGGCGCAGCAAGGCCCGCACCCGGGCCTTGAGCTCCAGAATGTTGAAGGGCTTGGTGATATAGTCGTCCGCCCCGCACTCGAAGCCGATGATCTTGTCCGCGTCCTCCCCCCGGGCGGTGAGCATAATCACCGGAACGTTGGAAAACTCCCGAATCTTCATACAGGCCTGGAGTCCGTCGATCTTGGGCATCATCAGGTCCA
>ERZ779866.3336-NODE-3336-length-13112-cov-3.757295_pt1 | contig 13112 bp, 10 predicted proteins | sample MGYA00511248_ERZ779866 | MGnify/ENA primary metagenome ERZ779866 (study PRJEB29588, sample SAMEA2155758) | human gut metagenome | biome: human gut; feature: human-associated habitat; material: faeces | place: Denmark | collected 2008/2010 ... | reverse complement strand
GAAGGTTTTTAACTGTCAGTTTTTTCTTTTCTTCTCCCTGGATATCCAGAATGATTTTTCCTTCCATCATCATGATCAGACGATTGCCATGTGCAATAGCGTCCTTCATGTTGTGGGTGATCATCAATGTCGTAAGGTGATCGCGGTTTACGATCATATCTGTAATTTCCAGAACTTTGGCAGCTGTTTTTGGATCAAGAGCTGCGGTATGTTCATCCAGAAGCAGAAGCTTTGGTTTCTGAAGCGTTGCCATCAGAAGAGTAAGAGCCTGTCTCTGACCACCCGAGAGAAGTCCTACTTTAGAAGTCAGTCTGTCTTCCAGACCAAGACCAAGAATTTTCAGGAGCTCTTTGTATTCTTCGCGCTCTGCTTTAGTGATTCCGGAGCGGAGAAGACGGGATTTTCCGCGGCGTTTTGCAAGTGCAAGGTTTTCTTCGATACCCATTGTTGCAGCGGTTCCTGTCATTGGATCCTGAAACACACGTCCAAGGTATGTAGCACGTTTATGTTCAGAAAGTTTTGTAACATCAATATTGTCGATAAGGATCTGTCCTTCATCAACCGGCCAGGTTCCTGCAACAGCATTTAGCATAGTAGATTTGCCGGCGCCGTTTCCTCCGATAACAGTTACAAAATCGCCTTCGTTCAGCTTCAGGTTCAGACCATTTAATGCACGTTTCTCATTAATGGTTCCGGGATTAAAGGTTTTATAGATATTTTTAAGTTCAAGCATTTTTATTTACCTCCCCTTTTGGCTGGTTTATTAAAGTATTTGCCTTTCCAGTATGGGAATGCAAGGAAGAGAGCAACTACGATTGCGGACAGCATCTTCAGCAGGTCAGTGTCGATACCCATCCAGATAACAATCTGAAGTACCAGATAATACAGAATGGAACCGAAGATAACTGCTAACAAGCGAAGGGCAAAGTTGCGGAAAATACGTCCAAAGATTGCCTCGCCAATAATAACTGCTGCCAGACCGATAACGATGGAACCACGTCCCATGTTGACATCTGCAAATCCCTGATACTGTGTAAGGAGTGCACTGGAAAGTCCTACCAGACCGTTGGAAATCATAAGTCCGAGAACTTTATTCATGTTTGTGTTGATACCCTGGGCGCGTGACATATTTGGGTTACATCCGGTTGCGCGAAGGGAACAGCCAAGCTCTGTTCCAAAAAACCAGTAGAGAATGGCAATCAGGAGAATACACATAACTGCTACAATAAAAATTGTGTTTTTGGAAAGAGATGCATTTTTTATATGTCGCAGGGAAACCAGAAGATTATATTTATCAACGTTGATTGCCTGATTTGCTTTTCCCATGATTTTCAGGTTTACGGAATACAGAGATAACTGTGTCAGGATTCCGGCAAGGATTGCGGGAATTCCCATAAAGGTGTGAAAAATTCCGGTCGCAAGGCCTGCCAGCATTCCGGCGAGAGTAGCGGCCAACATAGAAATCCAGACATTATGACCGGAAAGCATCATCATAATACATACTGCACCACCGGTGCACATAGTGCCATCAACTGTAAGGTCTGCAATATCAAGAATACGGAAAGTGATATAAACACCGATTGCCATAATTCCCCAGATCAGACCCTGGGCTACTGCACCCGGAAGTGCAGTGATTAATGTTATAATTTGCATTTGTAATTTCCTCCTGTTGAGATGCGAAAAGCGAGAGAGGCGTCAAACCTTTCCCGCTGATCGCATATAAATTGAATTTTTTATAATTGTTTGATAAGCTGTTATTTAAAATCCTGTTGGTGTGAGTATTTTTCAACTGTCTGACCGGATTTATTTGGCAGTTTCTTCAGCAGCCTCACCGATTGCAACATAATCGTCCGGAACTTCGATGCCCAGCTCTTCGCAGATATCTTTGTTATATTCTTTTGTGAAGTTTGGTGCATATTCGATCGGCATTGTGGAAATATCTTCACCGTCCTTTAAAATCTTAACAGCCATCTTACCGGTCGTAACACCAAGGTCATAATAGCTGATGGAAAGTGTCGCAACACCGCATCCGCTGCAGATACCTTCTTCGCCTGTGATTACCGGAACTTTTGCCGGAAGGCAGATGTTGTTGATGATCTCTGTGTTGGAAGCAACTGTATTATCTGTCGGTACATAAATTACATCACTTGCGTCAGTTGCTGTTGTAGCAACAGAAGAGAGATCATTAGAGTCAGAGAATGCATAATATTCACATGTATATCCGAGTTTTTCAAGTTCAGCTTTTACTGTATCTACCTGATACTGAGAGTTTGCTTCGGCAGAACAGTAGAGAAGACCTACATTTTTTGCATCCGGGAAAAGTTCATTGAGCATTGCTGCCTGCTGATCAAGGGGAGCAAGGTCTGCAGTTCCGGAAATATTTCCGCCCACAGTCCCGTCGAAATCATCCAGTCCAAGTGCAACACCGTATTCAGTAACAGAAGTACCAAGAATCGGAATATCGCTTGTCCCTGCTGCAGCTGCCTGAAGAGCAGGAGTTGCATTTGCAAGAATCAGGTCAACATTATTGGAAACGAAGCTGTTAATGATTGTAGAACAGGTGTTGGAATCTCCCTGTGCGTTCTGCTCGTCAAAGGTAACTGCGTCTTCTCCCAGTTCTTTGGTGACTTCATCCTTGAATCCCTGTGTCGCAGCGTCGAGAGCTTCGTGCTGCACAAGCTGACAGATGCCGATTGTATATTTGTCTCCGTCAGCAGCACTTGCTGTTACTGCGCAGGTTCCCATAGCCATGGCTGCTGCAAGAGTGATTGCTAATGCTTTTCTTTTCATAATGATATATCCTCCTAATATAATGTTTAAATTAAGTCAGGTAAGAATTGCGTTTATTATTTGATAATATAAAACTTACCTGAATCCGAATGATTTTCTGCAGGGAAAGCAGTACTGGTAAATGATTCGGATAATGTCATCGAGTTATTCGACTGTGACGTTTTAAAGTATAACGCTTTAGTGTAAAAAAGTCAAGCGACCTGCACAATTATATTTTTAATTCATATAGTATAAAGAGTATATGAAGAAAGCAGAGTGTCGTCATGGCATATTCGATCATGCTGGATGCCGGACATGGAGGTCAGGATCCGGGAGCCGTATATAAGGGAAGACAAGAAAAGAATGACAATCTTAAACTTGCTCTTGCGGTAGGTGAGATTTTAAAAAATAAAGGGATTGACATCTCTTATACCCGTACCGGTGATGTATATCAGACACCTTTTGAGAAGGCACAGCTTGCAAATCAGGCAGGAGTAGATTACTTTATTTCATTTCACCGAAACAGCAGTCCAAAGGAAAATCAGTATAATGGAGCGGAAGTTCTGATTTATGATAAAAGCGGGATTAAATATCAGATGGCTGAGAATATTCTGGGAGCTCTGGGAGAAGTGGGATTCCGCGAAATCGGTGTAAAAGAGCGGCCGGGACTTGTGGTCCTCAGACGAACCAGGATGCCGGCTCTTTTAATAGAAACCGGATTTATCAATTCTGAAGAAGATAATAAACTGTTTGATAACAAGTTTAGCGATATAGCTCAGGGAATTGCAGATGCGATTCTTGGAAGCCTGGATGAGGAAACAGTGCAGGAACCGCTCTATTACAGAGTGCAGACTGGAGCGTTCAGAAAAAAAGAGAATGCGGACCGTATGTTATATCAGTTACTGGAAAAAGGTTATCCCTCTTTTATGTTACATGAAAACGGATTGTATAAAGTTCAGACAGGTGCCTATCAGCAGATTGGTAATGCTGTAAATATGGAGCAGAGACTGAGGGATGATGGTTACAGTACGGTTATTGTGACAAAATAGCCTTCTGGAAATATTGGAAGTCTGTGCATCGCGAAGCGTGTTGCTGTGAACAGTAACATAAGCAGTGGGGGATATAGTTTTAAGAATTAACTTGGTTGTACGTTAATAGAAAAAATATGGTACACTGTATCTATCTATAGAAATTCCATAGAAATCTTCGTAAATAATGCATATTGTTCCGGTTCATCAGAGCGTGAATTTTTGTTGGACTGTTACAATCGCATTATTTGAGAGGTGCTGTAGAAAAAACAGATAACGAGGAGTTAGTAATGATGAATGACGTATATGAAAAATTTTTAAAAAGTTCAGAAGAGTTTATTTTTGCAGAAAACAAGCCGGAAAAATCTGATATTATTTTTGTCCCTGGAAATGGTTATCCGCAGATGGCGGAAAAAGCAGCAGAATTGTTTAAGAAAGGGATGGCGGACTGGATTCTGCCCAGTGGAAAATACAGTGTAGTAAATGGAAAGTTTTCAGGCGTTCTTGAAAAAAGCAATGTATATGATAAGGAATATGGAACAGAATGGGAATTTCTCAGGGATGTTCTTATAAAAAACGGAGTTCCGGATCAGAAAATCCTGAAAGAAGACCAGGCAACCTTTACTTATGAGAACGCAATTTATTCCAGACAGGTGACAGATCATGCAGAACTGGAAATAGAAAGAGCGATTTTGTGCTGCAAATCTTACCATGCAAGAAGATGTCTGATGTATTATCAGCTCTTGTATCCGAAAACAGAATTTTATGTGGTGCCTGTGAATGCAGATGGAATTACCAGAGAAAACTGGAAAAAGAACGAAGAAGGAATTGATGCGGTTACAGGAGAACTCTCCAGAATCGTGAAACAATTTTCACTGATGCTGGAGAGATGACAGTTACGGCTGTTCTTCTGTTTCAGTTTTCTTCTCGGGAAGCCAGATGTGGACAAGTTCGATTCTGTTTTTGTCCAGACGGTCAACAACCAGGCGGATGCCACTTTCAAGTGTGACAGACTGACCCTCTTTGGGAAGGCAGTCAAGCTGTTCAATAATATATCCGCCAATAGAATCATAATCTTCAGATTCCAGATTAATATGGAGGGCTTCGTTGATATCATCCAGCTTGGCAGAACCCTGAACAACATATTCTCTTTCAGGCTGGATTTCTTTAATATCTTCGACTTCATCCTCATCGTATTCGTCGCGAATCTCACCTACGATCTCTTCCAACAGGTCTTCCAATGTGACCAGACCCGCTGTGGCACCGTATTCGTCCAGAACGATTGCCAGATTGACGGATGCTTTACGCATTTCAATCATCAGGTCTGCTGTAGCTTTGTATTCATAGGTAAAATAAGGCTCACGCAGGATGTTGCGGATTGAAAAAGGTTTGTCCTTTGGATAAACAAGAAGATCTTTCATATTGATAATACCGATTACGTTATCAGTGTTGTCCTCATAAACCGGAAAACGGGTATGCATATCTTCACTGAAGACCGCCATAAGTTCATCATAGGAAAAATTGATATCTATAAAGGTCATGTCGATTCTGGGAATCATGACATCTTTTGCAGTTGAATCGCCAAAATCAAACACATTGTAGATCATCTGTTTTTCTTCGTTTTCAATGACGCCGTCTTTTTCACCTACATTGACGAGGGTACGCAGTTCATGTTCAGTCATGGCATTTGCCTTTTCGTCCGGGTTAACATGCAGAATGACCAGTACACCTTCTGTTATTTTATTTACAATGAAAACAACGGGAGTAAGGAGAATCATAAGCCCGTATATTATTCTTGAATAGGCCAGGGACAATTTTTCAGCATGAATTGTTGCCAGGTTTTTGGGGGTTATCTCACCGAAAATGAGAATCAGCAGAGTCAGGATGCCGGTTGTGATTCCTACATATGCGTTTCCCAGAATCTTTATGGTGAGTGTAGTCATGAGAGAAGAAACAGACATATTTACAATGTTGTTTCCGATTAATACGGTACTGAGCATCTTTGGGGAATTGGAAATTATTTTTTCCAGAATAACAGCACGTTTGTTGCCCTGCTCGGCAAGAGACTGTATCCGAATCTTATTTACGGTTGTCATAGCGGTTTCCGCAGAAGAAAAAAATGAAGAAAGTGCGATCAGTATCAGAATCGCCACCGCCTGAAAGGCAATACTTGAATCCAAGATTTATTCACTCCTTTTGATTATCTTTATTGATTGAATCATATCATAAAACATTTAAGCAAAATATACATGATTTCATATAAAAAATCAAGAAAAAGCTTTTGGTTCAAAGATAGTATAAAAAAATTTAAAAGAGGACTGTCGAAAAAGTAAGATTTGTGTTATAATTCACTCGATTAAAATGAAAAAAAACATTACAGAATATTTACAAAATGATAAAAGTTTGATAATATACAGATATGTAATATTATTGTATTACGTAAAAAGAGAACTGATATTTGGCTGAAAGTAAAAAAATGATTATCAGGAAACATAAGAATCGAATATAAATATAGAGGTGCGATATGTCCAATAATATAAGAATAAGAAAAAATAAATTAAAAGGAACGGGTATTTTGGCGGCAGCGGCTTTAACAGCGGCTTTGATTGCAGGAAATAATATACCGGGTGTAACAAGACAGGTCAGTGCGGCTGAGTCACAGGAGAATACTGTGTCTTCTCTGATCCCGGACAACATTACGCTTGATAAGCCTGTAGAACTTGCGGATGTAGAACTTCCGGCAACGGAATATGGAACTTTTGAATGGGCAGATGGAAGTTTCGTTCCTGCACAGCGTGTACAGAGCTGTGAGGTACTTCTTATACCGGCAGAAGGGCAGGATTTAAGCCATGTGGATGGATGGGATCCGGAGAGCGGCGCGGTTGTCGGTTACATCAATGTAATAGTGAACAGTATTACGGATAGTGATAATGTTGATAAGACAGAAGGCTCAGGTAAAACAGATCCAACAGAAAATGCAGATCCAACAGAAACGCCTGAAACTTCGTCAGAAAAACCTGCCGCAGATGAAAACGCTGATACAGACAATAAAGAAGATAAGGAAAGTAAATCAGATCAGGATAATAAAACTGATACAGACAATGAAGAGAGTAAGATTGAAGAAGATAAAACAGATAATAAAAACGACAAAGATAATAACAGCAATGCAGATAAGACGGATAAAGATACAGAAACTACCGGTAAGCTGGAACCTGCAGATGATATGACACAGGATAAAGAAGATACGAAGAAAGATGATGAAGATGGCGCAGATGATAATATCTTTGATAATCCTGTTCTGCCGGACGATAAGGATGACCGTCCTACAGATGCAGAGGATTCTCTTTCTGATGAAGAAAAAGAAGAGAGGGCCGCACTTAATCATACCTGCGACGGTATTACAGTAAGCGGAGTTAATCTTCCATGGTATGTACAGTTCAGAGTTTCAAGCGGTGACAGCTATCAGTTTACCAATGAATCAGATGCAATGATTTTCCAGTCTTATGAATTTGAACTCTGGGATCTTAAGAATAATACAGAATATGAGATTCCTAATGGAGATTATATCAGTGTCACTGTGCCGGTAAAATCCGGATATCAGTATACTATCGAACATCTCCTGGATAACGGGGCAACTGAGACGATTATTCCGAGTGTAGAGAATGGTATTATGGTATTCAGCACACATTCTTTCAGTCCATTTGGAATTGCAGGAAGCAGACAATTAGTAGGACCTGATGCGGGGAATGATACGGACGACACAGATGCGGTAACTCCTGCACCGGCTTCCTCCGACAGTCAGAGCTCTGATTCCGGAAAGAACAATACAGTATCTATGAATGACAGTTCTGACAGCAATAATGGTTCTTCTTCTGATCAGAATGATAATTCAACGGAAAATAAAGCTGTGAAAAATAACAATACAGTAAATACCGGAGATACAACATCAATTATGCCGTTTGTGATACTGTTTGTGGCAGCTGCAGTGATCGCCGGTGTGGCTGTATTTATAAAAAAGAGAAAGAAATAAAAGAATAACACTGATTCCTCCCCCATATAGTTTAACAGGAGGGGAAGCAATGAAAGTCAGAGCAATTTTGAAATCACTATTATTTGCATATGCATTAACAGGAGTGGCATTACTGCTTTTGGCCCTGGTACTGTTTGCTTTTGATCTGGGAGAAACAGCTGTAGATGCGGGGATTATTATAATTTATGTACTTGCATGTTTCATGGGAGGCTTTATGGCCGGCAAAATTGTGCGTAAAGACAAATATCTGTGGGGTGTTATCACAGGTCTGGCTTACTATGTATTACTGTTGACTGTCTCTGTTATGGCAAAAGGCGGCTGGGATATGAGTGCAGCTCATGCAGTTACAACATTTTTTATGTGCACAGGCGGTGGAACACTGGGTGGAATGCTGTCGTAAAAAAAAGCTTTTAAAATGAGAAGATATATGATATACTATGCCAAGAATATAATTACATAAGGAGGATAGAGTTATGGAACATATCAAAACCCTGAATACAAAGAATTTACAGAACACTGTAAAAAAAGGTGGATGTGGCGAGTGCCAGACTTCCTGCCAGTCCGCATGTAAAACTTCCTGTACAGTAGGAAACCAGAGCTGCGAGCAGAAATAAGATCAGCTATGGAGAAATGAGATAAGCAGCGGAACTTTTATTCCGCTGCTTATCTTACGCTTAGAAAGGATTTTAGTAAAATGAGTCTGATTCACCGTTATAAAAGCAATGGCTTTAATATTGTACTGGATATCAACAGTGGATGCATCCATCTGGTAGATGAGGTTACATATGAGGTTCTTCCATATCTGGAAGAGGGCCTTGGCACAGAAGCTATTGCAGAGAAACTGGAAAACAAATATAACAGAGAAGATATTGAGACATCTGTAAGAGAATGTAATAAGCTGAAAGAAGATGGAATGCTTTTTACAAAAGATGTTTATGAGAATGTAATTGAAGAATTTTCAAATAACCGGCAGACCGTTGTAAAAGCATTGTGCCTGCACATTGCTCATGACTGCAATCTGGCCTGCCGTTATTGTTTTGCCGAAGAAGGCGAATATCATGGCAGAAGAGCTCTTATGTCCTATGAAGTCGGCAAAAAAGCTCTTGATTTCCTGATCGCGAACTCCGGTTCCAGAAAAAACCTGGAAGTAGATTTCTTTGGCGGCGAGCCGCTGATGAACTGGCAGGTTGTAAAAGATCTGGTAAAATATGGCAGAGAGCAGGAAAAGCTTCACAATAAGAAATTCCGTTTCACTTTAACAACAAACGGAGTTCTTCTGAATGATGAAGTAATGGAATTCTGCAATAAAGAGATGGGCAACGTTGTACTCAGTGTGGACGGACGTAAGGAAGTACATGACTACATGCGTCCATTCAGAAAAGGTGCAGGAAGCTATGACCTGATCATGCCGAAGTTCCAGAAGTTTGCAGAATCCAGAAATCAGGACAAGTATTATGTAAGAGGTACTTTTACTCACCATAATCTTGATTTCTCCAAGGATGTGCTTCATCTGGCAGATCTTGGATTCAAACAGATTTCTGTAGAGCCTGTAGTTGCGGCTGATACGGAGGAATATGCGATCCGCGAGGAGGATATCCCCCAGATCATGGAAGAGTATGATACTCTTGCAAAAGAAATGATTAAAAGAGAGAAAGAGGGAAAAGGATTTAACTTCTTCCATTTTATGATCGACCTTACAGGTGGCCCTTGCGTATACAAGAGACTGTCAGGCTGCGGTTCAGGAACAGAGTACCTGGCTGTAACACCCTGGGGAGATTTTTACCCATGTCACCAGTTTGTTGGTGAAGAACAGTATCTCATGGGAAATGTAGACGAAGGCATCACAAAGCCGGAAATCCAGAAGGAATTCGGCGGATGCAACGTTTACACAAAGAAAGACTGCAAAGACTGCTTCGCACGTTTCTACTGTAGTGGCGGATGTGCGGCAAATGCATTCCATTTCCAGGGAGATATCAAAGGCAATTATGAAATCGGATGCGAACTCCAGAGAAAACGTGTGGAGTGCGCCATCATGATAAAAGCCGCACTGGCATGTGATTAGTGGGCAGTAATCTGTCTGACTGATACCGCCGTCGGCTGTTATCATAACAGAAAATGGCTGGCAGGCGGATGAACATGACCGCGGACAAAAAATCAAGAAGGGAAAAGAACTATGAAGAAAAGTAAAGGAATCGTAGTGCTGCTTCTGACACTGATCCTGACTGTGTTCTTTTGCTTTACTGCAGCCGTAGGTATCGGTCCTACCGGAACCGGTGCAGCAAAACATATCAACACGGGTCTTGATCTTGCCGGTGGTGTCAGCATTACCTACCAGGCTAAGGAAAGCAATCCGACAAGCGAAGAGATGTCAGATACGATCTACAAGCTTCAGAAGCGTGTAGAGCAGTACAGTACTGAGGCTCAGGTATACCAGGAAGGATCAGACCGTATTACAGTTGAAATTCCTGGTGTTACAGATGCAGATACTATTCTGAATGATCTGGGTAAACCAGGTTCCCTGTATTTCATCACAAAAGAAGATGCTGACGGAAACCAGAACTTTACTACAGGACAGGATGGATATGTTCTTTCCAGAACTATGGATGAGATCAAGGAATCCGGAAGTGTTGTTCTGGAAGGTTCTGATGTAGCAGATGCCCAGGGTGGTGCGATCCAGAATCAGAACACAAGTGCAAAGGAATATGTGGTAAGTCTTACTCTTACTTCTGATGGAGAAAACAGTGGTAAAACAAAATTTGCAGAAGCTACAAAGAATAATGTAGGCAAGCAGATCGCTATCGTCTATGACAATAACATTATCAGTGCTCCGAATGTAAATGAAGAGATTTCCGGCGGAAAAGCACAGATCAGCGGAATGTCTGACCTGGAAGAAGCACAGAACCTTGCTTCTTATATCCGTATCGGTTCTCTGGGATTGGAACTGGAAGAACTTCGTTCCAGTGTTGTAGCTGCACAGCTTGGTGAAGAAGCAATCTCTACAAGTGTTCTTGCAGGTGCGATCGGTCTGATCATCGTTATTATCTTTATGATCATTGCATACCGCGTACCTGGTGTAGTTGCAGGTATCGCACTGATTCTTTATACATCATTAATGCTGATCACGCTGAATGCCTTTGATATTACTCTTACTCTTCCGGGTATTGCGGGTATTATCCTTGGTATCGGTATGGCGGTGGATGCCAATGTTATTATTTATGCCCGAATCAGAGAGGAAATTGGTGCAGGAGTTTCAGTAAGGAATTCTATTAAGTCCGGTTTCAGCAAAGCTTTCTCTGCAATCTTTGATGGAAATATTACAACGCTGATCGCAGCCTTTGTGCTGATGTGGCTTGGTTCAGGTACTGTTAAGGGATTTGCTTATACACTTGCCCTTGGTATCGTGATCTCCATGTTTACAGCACTGGTTGTATCCAGACTGATTGTAAATGCACTTTATGCAGTTGGTGTACGTGATCCGAAATTCTACGGATCTGCAAAAGAACGTAAGGCAGTTGATTTTCTTGGAAAGAAGAAAGTATTTTTTACTATTTCCATTATCCTGATCCTCTGCGGTCCGGCAGCGATGTTTGCTAATTCACATGCAGGAAACAAAGCGTTAAATTACAGCCTTGAGTTCTCAGGCGGTACTTCTACAACTGTTACATTCAATGAAGATATGGATATTAAGACCATTGATTCTGAAGTAACTCCTGTTGTAGAAGAGGTGACAGGAGATAAAAATGTTCAGCCTACAAAGGTAGTCGGAACAAATCAGGTTGTGATCAAGACACGTTCTCTGAATCAGAGCGAACGTGAAGCTCTGCAGAGTGCACTGGTTGAGAAATTTGGTGTAGATGACAGCACGATTTCCACAGAAAGTATTTCTTCTACAGTAAGTAGTGAAATGCGTCGTGATGCGATCGTAGCCGTTATAGTAGCTACAATCTGTATGCTTCTTTATATCTGGTTCAGATTTAAAGACATCCGTTTTGCAAGCAGTGCGGTATTGGCGCTTCTGCATGATGTTCTGGTTGTACTTGCATTCTATGCTATTGCCAGAGTATCCGTCGGTAATACATTTATTGCCTGCATGCTTACGATCGTAGGTTATTCTATCAATGCTACAATCGTTATTTTTGACCGTATACGTGAGAACCTTCACAGTGGTTCCAGAGAAAAACTGGCAGAAATTGTAAACACAAGTATCACCCAGACTCTTACAAGAAGTATTTATACCTCTTTTACAACTTTTGTTATGGTAGCTGTTCTTTATATCATGGGTGTTTCTTCTATTCGTGAATTTGCAGCACCTCTGATGGTTGGTGTTCTTGTCGGTGCATATTCTTCTGTATGTATTACAGGTGCGTTGTGGTATGTGATGAAAAAGAAATTTGCAGGAAAAGGACAGCCGGCAATTGCTGCAGCTTCCGCATCTGCAAAGTCCTCTTCAAAGCCGAAGAAAGCACGTGATGTATCACAGAAAGATCCGACTCAGCCAAAGAAGAAAAACAGAAAAAGAGTAGCTGAACGTCTGGCTGCCGAAGAAGCAGCTAAAAAACAGCGGAATGATGATGCTGAATAAAACAATAATTGTCTGAAAAACAGGCAGACAGAAATATCCCGGGGTAAAACTCCGGGATATTTTTATGAGGAGAGAAAATATATGGAGAAATGGGTAATAGCAGCAAAAAGAGCAGATTTTAACCAGATCGGTCAACAGTTTCATATTGATCCGGTGATTGCGAGACTGATCAGGAACAGAGATGTGATCGGAGAAGATAAGATAAGAGAGTATCTGTCAGGAACAGTACAAGAGCTTCCTTCTCCCTGGCTGATGAAGGATATGGAAAAAGCTGTAGATATCCTGGAGAAAAAAATATCGCAGAAAGCAAAAGTCCGTATTATTGGTGATTATGATATTGATGGTGTGACCTCTACATACATTTTAATGAAAGGCCTTGCGAGGATCGGAGCAGATGTGGATACTTATATTCCGGACAGAGTTGCAGACGGATATGGGATTCATGCACATCTTATAGAAAGAGCGGAAACGGACCGGATCGATACGATCGTGACCTGTGATAATGGAATTGCTGCTATTGACCAGATCGCAGAAGCAAAAGAAGCATAAGTTTCTTAGCGAAGGCAAGCTGAAAGCGCAGCCTGAGGTTAGAAACTTAGCTGTTCGACAGCGCAAAGCGATGTCGAACTTCCTAGCAGCGTAAGCTGCCCAAAAAAAATTAAAAAAGAAAACAAAACTTATAATTGGAGGTAAATAAAAATGG
>ERZ779866.3330-NODE-3330-length-13131-cov-3.086647_pt1 | contig 13131 bp, 11 predicted proteins | sample MGYA00511248_ERZ779866 | MGnify/ENA primary metagenome ERZ779866 (study PRJEB29588, sample SAMEA2155758) | human gut metagenome | biome: human gut; feature: human-associated habitat; material: faeces | place: Denmark | collected 2008/2010 ... | reverse complement strand
GCCTCCGCATCCCATGAACACGCCCGCGGCCACAAAGAAGAAAATAGCCATAATGGTGAATGAGTCAAGTGCCGCGAAGGAGGTGGGCGCCATGGTGGAAACATTGAGAAATTCCGAGTTGTACAGGGCGGCCATGGCCGAAAAGGCCAGAGCCACGGCAATGGGCACGCCAAGCAGCAGGCAGAGGAACATGGTGCCCGCCAGTGCGGCGATGATGCCGATATCCCATTGTCCCCATATGGGAGCGGAGAGCGTTACGCCCATGGCGACGGCAATGAGGCTGTCTCTGAAGCCGGTGATGCGGACCTGCCGGATCAGGTTCTGAAGGAGGCGCAGCGCCATGAGTCCGAACCCTATGGGCAGGACGAGATAGGGCCAGAAGTAGGACATGCCGTTGGCAGGGGTATACTGCGGAAAGTGAAGCTGCATGCCGGAAAGCCTGGCGCACAGCCAGGCGAGCACCACGGCGAAAACAAGAAACACGCCCTCGTCGATGACCCACAGGATGTTCCGCCAGCGGGGCGGGAGGGCGTCGAACAGGATGGTGATGCGGATATTGGAACGATTCTTGATGGCCAGGGGGATGGACAGGTAGGACAGCCAGATGAAGCTGTAGATGGCCAGTTCTTCCACTTCCGCGGTACTGCCGGCCATGCCCAGAAGATCCGTGGCGATATAGCGGAACAGAACCTGATACGTGATGAGCGAGATGGAAAGCAGCAGCGCGATGACGAGAAAGGGTTTCTCGAAATTTTCATCCAGCAGGCGCAGAAGGGAATGTTTTCCGGCGTCGGAGATCTGTGCGGGCGTTGTCATGGAAGCCTCTCATGCGGGTTGGGAACAGGGGAGGAGCGGGGGGGGGAGCCCCCCCGCGCGGGGCTTATTTCTGCGTGGCTGCGATAAGCTCGACCATTTTGGGGTCAAGCTGCGGCCCGAATTCTTCCCACACCTTCCGGAATGCCTGCTTGATCTCGGCCATCTGCCGTTCGTCGGGGAAGTTCACGGCGACGCCGTTGTCACGGCAGTATTTGAGCCCTTCCTCCTCCATCCTGTCCATCAGCCCCCATTCCCATTCCTGGGCTTCCCTGGCGCAGTCAAGGATGGTCTGGCGGGTATCGTCGGGCAGGCCGTAGAAAAATGCCTTGTTCATGCAGGCAACATGCACCGGGAAATTATGCTGGGTGACAAGCATGGACTTGATGATCTCGGCGCGGCCGAAGCTCTTCATGGAAAGGAAGCTGAGCAGTTCGCCATCCACCGTCCCCTGCTGGAGAGCCTGATAGACGGCATCGAAGGCGAGAGCCGTGGGGTTCATGCCCACGGCCTTGGCGTTGGCCACGTCGATGGGAGACGGGGTGGCGCGGATTTTTATGCCCTTCATGTCCGCCAGGCAGGTGACGTTCTTTTTGGAGAAGACATAGCTGCGCGGGGCGGTGGCGTTGAACATGAAGGGAACAAGATTCACCTTTTCCAGCTCCTCGCGGAGGTATTTGTTGATGTCGCCGTATGCCATGGAACGCATGTAGGCATCCATTTTTTCCGGCGCGCAGGCAAAGGGCAGATCAAAGGGAACCGCCGCTCTGGTAAAGCTGGAGAGTATGTTGGTGGCGATGGAGACGACTTCCAGGTTGCCTTGCTGGGTGGCTTCTCCGGCCACGCGATCCGATCCGAGTACCGCGTTGGGGAATATTTTCACCTGTACCTGGCCGTTGGTGCGCGCTTCCACCAGTTCCTTGAACTTCTCGTAGCCGAGGGAGAACTCGTTGTCCGCCGCGCCCGTGTGGGAAATGCGGATGAGAATTTTTCCGGCCGCAGGGGATTCGGCCGGACAGAGCAGACCGAGAGAGACGGCCATGGCGGTGAGGAAGCAGCCTTTCAGCACGTTGTTCATACGCTTCTCCTTGATGGAATGGGGTTCGGGCGGCAGTCCCGTTCACAGGCCGGGCGGACGGGCACCGCCGCGCTTTGTCCCTCCTCCGGGAGGGGAGGGCATTTGGGAACGGAAGAGCAAGGAGCGTGCCATACGGGCACAGGAAGGAAGATATGCCGGTATTTCCGGCGGATGGGAACAGAAGGGCAGGTCCGGCGGGAGAGTGCGGCGTGTTGCTGAACGGGACATGAGGCGGCGGCATGTCCCGTTCAGCAACAGATGGCGCCCGGGAACAGCAGAGCGTTTTGTTACTGAAAATATCTGCCGGCCAGATCAAGTGTTCCGGCTCGCAGGTTTCACGCCCTCACCGGAGATTAACGCCGCAATTCACTTGCGGCTGCTCCGATGTCGCGACGAAGTCTCGCTCCGCTCAACTCCGGGAGTACTTTCGATTTGAAAATGCTCTGTTTGCCGTTCGGGGAGGCTATTCTCCCGTCCTTTTCCTCCAGATATCCGGCGTGAGGCCGTAACGGCGCAGTCTGCGGTACAGAACGCTGCGGGCGATGCCCAGGCTTTGTGCCGCGGCTCTCACGTTTCCGCCGTTCGCCCTCAGAACTTCCGAAATGGCTTCCCTTTCCTGCGCGCGCAGGGTCGCGCAGCCGTGCGGCGCGATTCCCCGGGGAGCAGGGGAAGGAACGTATGCGGCGGGGAGATCCAGGCGGGAAATGACGGAGCCTTCCGTCAGGGCGATGGCGCGCTCGACGGCGTTGGCCAGTTCCCGCACGTTTCCGGGCCAGTGATAGCGGGTGAGCGACTCAAGGCATTCCGGTGAAAAGACAAGATGTTTCCGGCCCGAAGCCGCGCCGAGGCGCCGCAGAAAGTGCAGCGCAAGCACAGGCAGATCTCCGGGGCGTTCACGCAGGGAGGGCAGGCGGATAGTGAGCACATTGAGCCGGTAATACAGATCCTCGCGGAAGCGGCGCGCCCTGACCTCTTCCTGAAGATCCCTGTTGGTGGCGGCAATGACGCGGATATCCACGCGGCGCGGGCGGCCGCCTCCCACCCGGGTGAGTTCCTTTTCCTGAAGCAGGCGCAGCAGGCTGACCTGGGCATCCAGCGGCATTTCACCGATTTCGTCGAGAAAGACGGTTCCCCCGTCGGCCAGCTCAAACCTGCCGGCCCGTCCCCTTCTGACGGCTCCGGTGAACGCGCCTTCCTCATAACCGAACAGTTCGCTTTCCACGAGGCCGGGCGGCAGGGCTCCGCAATTCACGGCGACGAAGGGGCCTCCGCGCCGGGCTGAGGCATTGTGCACGGCCTGAGCCAGCAGTTCCTTGCCTGCGCCGCTTTCTCCCAGGATAAGCGTGGTGATGTCGCTTTGCGCGGCGATGTGTCCCAGCCTCAGCGCTTCACGCATGGCCGGGGAATCGCCGAGCATGTCGTCAAAGGTGTATATGGCCTTCGCGCCCATGATCCGGGCGGCATAGTCCCGCAGGCGTCTGGTTTCCCGCAGGGTAAGCAGCAGGCCGGAGCAGTTCCCGAGGGGAGAGGCGGAAAGTACGCAGTTGAGCGCGGCCTGCCGCAGATGGAGCGTCGTTTCCTGATCATGCAATGCCTTGCGGGCCGTCAGAACCTCGTCCAGAAGGGGGCTTTCACGGATCAGCTCGCGGATGCTGGGCAGATCTTCCCGACCGCGCAGATCCTGCGCCTGAAGCATGGCGCGGGCCTTGTCGTTCCATGCGCTGATGAAGCCCCTGCCGTCCAGAAAGATGACGCCTTCGTCAATAAGTTCGAGCATGGCGCGCTGCTGCCCCAGCAGACGGCGCAGATGCAGCTGTTCGCCTATGGCGTAGGCCGCGGGGGCGACCATGCCCAGCGTATGGCGATGGTAATGTTCCAGCTCGATCGACACGTTAAGGATGCCGAACAGTTCCTTTCCTCTCATGATGGGAGCAGCGGAGCAGCACCACCCGGAAGCCTGTTCCGCGTAATGCTCGCAGCCGATGATTTCCAGCGGCCTGCATTCCACAAGGCAGGTTCCGATGCCGTTGGTGCCGCTGCTCTTCTCTGTGGCGCGATACCCTTCGGTAAACGCCGCGAGACGCTTCAGGCTCTCTTCAGGTCCTACGGTATGGAGGATCAGGCCCGAGGTGTCCGCCAGGCCGATGACGCTGCGCGAACCGGAAATGGCGTCGAACAGCTTTTGCATCAGCGGGGCGGCACTTTCGAGCAGTTCCCGGCCGTGTTCCAGAGCCTGCCGGAACTCCTGTTCCGGCAGGGGGGATGGGAAGATATGCCCGGGAGGCAGGCCGCAGGCGCGGCTGCGAAACCACGATGCGGCGATCATGTCGCTGACGACCGCGGCATCCGGCACGCCCCCCGACGCAAACAGCTCTTTCTGCCGTCTTATGGCCTGATTGCGCGCTATGAGCTGAGGAATTTCCAGGGACATGATGCGTCACCTCCCGTCAGGCAGAATTGGTGAAGCGGGCCTGACAAGGACCGTGCCGTGCCCGCTGCTTCAGGGAGAAGACAACATAATCGGAATGTGCCGCATGTGCCCGGCAATCAGTTTTGTTTGTACTTTTTGAAAAAGAAAGAGTCTCATACAGTTAAATTGCATTATTGAGAGCTGAAGTATTGTGAAATAATGCCTTAAACCGAACGGAAAAGTCCTTCTTCAGAGCATTTTGCGTTTGAAAATATCCGCCGGCCGGAGCCTGTGTTCCGGCTCACAGGTTTCACGCCTTCACCGGAACTTAACGCCGCAATTCACTTGCGGCGACATCGGAGAAGGGGGCGTCGCGGCGTCCCTGGCGTCAGCGCAGAGCGCCTTGCGGACAAGGAGATCAGAGATGAGTCTTGCCCTGCCCGGCTCCGCAGAACATTTCGCTCATGAAATGCTCTGGCGCCGGAAAGCTGTAACCTGCCTGCATTGCCAGGATCAGAACGAGACTGACGCTTGATGGATGAGGCATCATACCCCGACATGTGCAATTGCAGTGCTGAAATGTCTGAAAAGAAGTGTTCAAGATATCGGAAAAACCGATATCAGGGTATCGGATAATAGGATTATTTTTTTCACAAGTGCCTCTGTAAAAGGTGAACATCGGAAAAGGTTCTGCCTTACGGTGAACTCTCACGCTTTTCTGTCGCGCGAAATATTCGCGCGAGCCGGACGGAATGGTTTGTGAGCGTTTTCGCAGAGCAGAACCTTCCTGCAACCATCGGAGGGCGCGGCAGCCTGTGCCGCACGGGCGCGCTTTCCGGAGACTCTGTACAGGAGCACACGCGATGGAAAAACGTCCCAACAACTATTTTGACGGCATTCCGATTCACCGCAGTCAGATTGTCATTCTGTTTATTGTGGTGCTGGCCTATTTTTTTGACCAGATGGACAATATGGTGCTTGGCTATGTGGCTCCGTCCGTCATGAAGACATTCGGCATCACCATGCAGGAATTTGCTCCCGCGCAGTCGCTGTACTTTATCGGCATGATGTTCGGCGGCATCGTGGCGGGGCTTGTTTCCGACAAGATAGGCCGCCGCAAGGCCTTCATGTGCGGCTGTTCGCTGTTCACCATCGCCACCATCCTGACCGGCTTCACCAATGATATCAAGACATTCACGCTGTTCCGCGTCCTGACCGGCTTCGGCGTTCTGGGCACGGGATCCATCTGCATCACCTATCTGTCCGAAGTGCTTTCCGCCTGCGATCGCTCCAAGTGGTCCGGCATCTGCGTCGGACTTGGACACATTGCCGTACCTGTCATCGGTTTTGTCGCCACATGGGTCATCCCCATGTCGCCCGAAGCCTGGCGCTTCATGTTTTACCAGGGAGTGCTCGGCTTCCTGCCGCTGACGCTCGGATTCCTGTTCATGAAGGAATCGCCGCGCTGGCTCATCGCGCAGGGCCGTCAGGCAGAAGCCGAGGCAGTGGTGGAAGCCTACTGCGGCGAGAAGATCGACCTCACCGAAGTGGCGGAAAAGGCGCGTGCCGAACAATCCAACAAGACGTCCGTGACCCAGAAGTTCAGCATGATGTTCGGTGATCCCAAGTACCGCTGGCGTTCGCTCATCCTTTTCCTCATCGCCGCCGGGCAGAACATCCCTTCCTTCGTGTTCCTGGGCTGGAACACCACCCTGCTGCAGGCCAACGGCGTTGATCAGGCTGCCTCCCTGACCATTTCCACCATCGGCGCGGTGGGCATCCCGCTCGGCATCATCGCCTCCGGCTATGTGGGCGCGCTCGGCGGGCGCAAGATTTCCATCGGCGTTCAGATTCTGCTGGTGGGCGCTCTGATCATTTCCTATATGACCCTGCCCTACAACTTCTACCTGATGGCCACCCTTTACTTTGCCTTCCAGTTCATTTCCATGTGCTGCGCGATGTGCCTGAATCTTTACATGGCCGAATCCTTCCCCACGCTGATCCGCAACACCGGGTTCGGCGTCATCAACGCCTCCGGCCGCTGCGCCGTGGCTGCCGCCCAGTGGCTGGTGCCCTATCTCTATGCCGCGTCCGGCTCGTCGGGAGTTGGCCTGTTCATCTCCGGCGTCTGCCTTGTGGGCGGCCTGGTGACCCTGATTTTCGGCTGGCGCACCGGAACGGCCTCTCTGGAGGAATGCTGCTGATCCGGATGCGGCTGCCCCGCTTGAACAACACCTTATTCAAGGAGATGATGTCATGCGCAGAGTTATCGATTTTCATGCCCATATGGGGGATATTTTCACCGGCAGAAACGTTTCCTTCCGCACCGGGCTGCCCCGCCCCGAAGATCTGGAGGACTGCTTTGCGGAAAATGACCGCGGCGGCTTCACCTATACGGCACAGGGCAAGCCGGCCGAGGAGCTGCAGGGACGCATGGCCGCCGGCCAGAACCGTCTGAAATATGCCAGTTACGAGAATATCGGCAAAACGCTGGACAGGGAGGGCGGCGTCTGTTCCGTGCTGCTGCCCATCAATCCCCATACGACCTTTGACGAGTATCTGGCTGCCTCCCGGCTGGATTCCCGCCTCATTCCGTTCACCAATCCCGATTTCTCCCGCCCGCAGAAGGACATGATGGACAAGCTGCGCGCGGATATCAGGAACGGCGCAAAGGGGCTGAAACTCCACCCCGTCATCCAGAACGTGAGCCTGCTTGATCCGCGCACGCTGGAAGCCGTGGAACTGTTCGGCGAAGCGGGGCTGCCCATCCTTTCGCATGTGGGGCAGAGCAACTACTACGTGCGTGAACAGGAAGCCGAGTATCCCATCACCATTGAATTCGGCACGATCGACTATTTTGTGGAACTTGCGCACAAGTATCCGGACTATGACATGGTCGCCGCGCACTGCGGCCGCAACTTCCCCTCAAGGCTCGCGGAAATGACCGAGGGACTGGAGCATGTCTACACCGACACCACCTTCGCCGGCGCGCCCCAGATCAGGGAAGTGACGGAAAAACTCGGCGTGGACAAGGTTCTGTTCGGCACGGATTATCCTTTTACCGACATGCATTACGCCGTCCATCAGGTTGAACTTGCCCTGGGAGCCGGCAGCGAAGCCGCGGAAAAGGTGCTGTACGGCAATGCGGCCAGGCTGCTGAAACTGTAGCCGGACGCTGCGCCGTACTGCGACATGTCGGAGCACGGCGCGGGAGAAACTTTTTCACTGCCGCCGCAAGCCGGACATGATGTTCTTTCCGGCTTGCGGCGGCATGCATTTCCGTGCCGGCAAGGACTGTCCCCGGCTTGCGGAATGCCCGTGAAGCAGCCTGCTGGCCGGGCTGGTTATCACAGCCTCCGCAACACTTTCATAACCATGAGAGATCAGGAAGCTATTCTTCTCTCTCTCGGTCACACATTGTCAATAGGCAGAGCATAATAATCAGTAACTCCAAATAGTTATGCCAAGAATCTTCATCCGAAAAATCCAAAATGGATAAGTTTTGGATAAGCATCTTGCCCTCAAGGGAATTGCCCGGTACATTCCCTTCATGAGCAACGCAACTACCAGAAAATACATTAAAACCAAGTTCGATGGCGTGTTTTATCGCCAATCTTCCAAGCGCGACCCCCGCAACGGCGAGATGGATCGCATCTACGCCTTTTGGTATTCCGACAGCCAAGGCAAAGGCCACTGGAAAACCGTCGGACGGCACAGCGAGGGCATCCGCGCAGCCACGGTCAAAAAGGAACGGGAAAAGTTCCTTGCCGAATTCGCAACCACGGGCATTACCGCCACGGAACGCGAAAAAGTCACCATCGGTGAAGTCGTTGATGCTTACCACACTTGGGGATTGAGCGAGGGCAAGTCTGTTGGCCAGCATTATAGCCAGTACAAAGCCCACTTGCAGGCCAAAATTCAGGCCATGCCCATCGTCGATCTTACCCCCAACCTGCTTTCCTCTTTCAAGGCTCAACTGCTGAAAACCCCTACGGGCAACACCAAGTCGAAGAAGGCAAAAGGCGACGCCAAGGCAAAGCCCAAGTCGCGCAAGCTGCTGGCCCCCTCGACCGTCAACAACATCTTTAACTTCATGCGGGCCGCTGTCAACCGGGCCATCGCCAACGGCGCGTGGAGCGGCAACAACCCCCTGTCCACCAAGGGAGGCGTCTGGAAGATGGCGCAGCCCAACAATGAGCGCCTGCGTTTTTTCACCAGAGAGGAAGCCAGGCTGCTGCTGGCAGACCTGAAAATCAGGCACAGCCAGTTGCACGACATGGCCTTGCTGTCTTTGCATACCGGGTTGCGCCCCACTGAAATATTCAGGCTCAAGGGGCAGGACATTGATAGCAACGCCTGTGGCCTCTATGTTTTGCAGAAGGGCAAGAAACGGGCATTTGTGCGTGTGCCGCAGGAGATGATTGAAATGCTCCTGACCTACCGGCGCAGACCAGCCGAACCTATCTTCCAGACGCCGATAAAAAAGACGGCTTTCACCAAAACGCCACCCTGTTTCAAGGTCGCGGTCAGAAAGCTCGGACTGGAACCGGAGAATTGCGATACCCTGTACGCTGTGACCTTGCATACATGCAGGCACACCTTCGCCTCCTGGTTGGCCCAGTCCGGCAAGGTGACGCTCATGGAGCTGCAAAAGCTCATGCGCCATGAAAATATCGCCATGACCATGCGGTACGCGCATCTTTTCCCCGGTCAGGAAAGCGAAAAGCTCTCCATAATTGGTGACATCCTGAACTGACCCTCAACGCCCGGCATAGCCGCTTGTCTGGATACGACCGGCGGCTATGAATTCCTCAACATCGGCCCGCTCGTAGTAAATGCGTCTGCCGAAAGTAGTATAGGCAGGCCCCGCGCCTTCATTGCGCCAATAGGCCAGCATCTTCCGGTGAATCCCGTACTCCTGCTCGATTTCCCTGGGGGAAAGCATCTTCTTTGCCGGTTGTTCGGCCAGAATTGTTTCCCGCTTCTCGTATCCGGCGGTGCGCAGCGCCTCCAGCATCAGCGGCAGCAGTTCCTCCGGGGTGGACAGAATAATGGTGCGTCCCTGCATATCCATAAACCATACTCCTTTCACGCGGCCCTGTGGGAATCCGCCAGCCATGCCCGGTATCTCGCCAGAAGCTCCAGCATGGACTTGCACTCGTTCTGCCAGAGCATTTTTTCCAGATGCCTGCGAACGCCGCTGCGGCTGATGCCCAGGCGTTCGGCAATCTGCTTATAGCTCATGCCGCGCATGAAAAGTTCCATGACTTCCCTGCCGCGTGGCGAAAGTCTGACTGATTGCGGCGTACCGGGTGTGTTGGCGTTATCCACAAGCAGGAGTTCGCGTGTGCTATGCACGGCATACGCCTTTCTGATATTGGCAAGATGCCACCGAACGGTTCCATACGAGATATGCAATGCCGCCGCTATATCTTTTGGGACGGTTTCCCCGTGCAAGCAGGGCGACGATTTCACATTCCGTTCTGCTGAGTCCGCGCATGAGCTTTCTCCATGTGGTGCTTTTTCAACAGGCGAAAACGCCTGTTTATCGCTGGTAGCATGGAGCAAAATCCACGAGCAGTGGCCTTTTGATAGGATTTGAATTTTATTTAAGGAGCAAACAGTACCTAAGTAGAAAAACAGCGCGGCCGCCATGCGAGGTGCCGCGCCGTATTCTACTGCCAGAAAAATTCCGCCGGTATGTGTTCAGCTTCGGATAAAGTTAGCAAAGGCAATCGGCTATCTCTTGGGCACGGGGACTCCGGTCTTTTGCGCGGCTTCCCTGTATTTGAGATGGTACGCCATATTCCTTGCCAGTGTCAGCATGGATTGCAACACCTCCTGATCATGCTGAACATCCTCAGCATTGGCGTCGTGAATCAGAGCAGTATAGATACAGTCGTGTTCATAGGGGATGCCGTTGACCAGAATAACGTTCATGCTGCATGCACCTTGTTGTGTGCAAAGAGTACTGGACTATCAATCCAGTCCTTTTTCATGCAGCCAATCCGCAAGATGCTCCGCCACCTTCTCATTGTTCAGGTCGGAAAAAGGAAAGTGGGTGTTGCCGGTCAGTCCGGCTTCGGGCAGCGTGCGCTCGCTGTCGAGTATCCATTTCGCCGCGCCGCCGCTCGAAGACTGTCCCAGTACGGGTTCGATGTATCTGTATCCGAACGGAACGACGGTACTCTGCTTTGCGAGCGGAAGGACGCCGTCGTTTTTCAGCAATATAACGCCTTCGTCCACCACCTCGTTGGCAGCCGCGATGCCGGCCGCTTTGGCTTCCGCACCCGTCGCGTAATCCGTTTTGTTGTACTGCGAATCCCAGTTCTCCGTGCCTTCCAAAGGAACTTCGAAACGTTCGCCTTTGCCGAGATACGTATTCATGACGGATGAAAGCGCATTCATGGCTACAGTCACAACGATGAGCAGGATAACGACTACCGACAATATGGGAATCCATATCGCCAGGAATTTGCCGTTGCTCATCCTCTTCTTGTTTTCCATTTTCTTTCCTTTATATGCCGGGCGGTTGTATTTGAAGCATTCCCGGCTCTTTGCATGCTTCGACACAGAGTATAATAAAAAGACACCCCGTTTTTCAACAGAATGTCCTAATCTAAGTATTTTCCGACCTATTTTCGGTTTACGGCAGCGGCAGCACGATGTTGAGATAGAATTCGTCGTCTTCGGTCGAAACCGAAAGGTTCCCGCCGTATTTCCCGACGATCGTCCGTATGCTCTTCATTCCGAACCCGTGAAAATTCTTATCGCCCTTGTCGGTCACCGGCAGTCCGTCCTCGAACTCCACATTCCCGCCGAAATAATTCACGATCCGGATCAGATTCATGCCGCTGCGCACTTCGGACGTCACGCTTACCACTCTCTTATCCGGGTCTTTCACGCGGCCGACGGCCTCGATCGCGTTCTCGATCGCATTCCCGAACAGCGAACACATGTCCGCAGACGAAATATAAGACAGTTTCCGTCCGTCCACCATGCAGGTAAGTTTTATCCCGTGCTCCCTGCAATAAAGGCTTTTCTCCGTCAGCATCGTATCGAGAATCTCGTTGTTCGTTTTTATATTGGAGTCATAGAAAGACACCGCGTCTTCTATCTCCCGGACGGCTTCTTTGGAAATTTCGCCTTCCGACGTGCGCAGGGCGTACAACTGATGTTTCAGATCGTGGCACTTGATGTTTATTATATCTATGTTTTCTTTCGTCAGGTCGAATTGCTTGCGTTTTTCCTCCCAAAGCTGTTCCATAATCTCCATATCCTGCCTGTATCTGCTTTTGTCCAGCAGGCCGGACTGTACGGACAAAATGAATATGCACGTAAATGCGGAAAGCACCGCCCCGGCAATGTCCAGCAATACAACGCTTTTGGCATACATATCGAAAAGACTGCTGATGAAAATCGTCACGATAAGCGCGGCGACGGACAGAAACAGAACGTTCCGGTTTTCAACTTTCAGCATTATGTTTTTATTGGCGCGGCGCGCGAAAACGAAATATACGCAAACCATACCTATGACATAAAAACATACGTTGCACGCAAACGATATCCAGGGCGCACCGTAAAAAAATTCGCGGAGACCGGATATAAGCTGAAACATATAAAATATCTTGCTGATAAGGTTCTGCGTCAGGTAACCGGATATACAGCATGACAAAATTGTCCACGCACGCTCTTCGTAACAAAATATAAAGCCTGCGAACATTACCAGAAACATTACGATATATGTGATCACATATCCCCAGTAATACGAACCGAAGTATACAAAGAAAAACATCACTCCGACCGACAATATCGTCATGCATACAAACGATACCGCCGCCCTGATCCGAAACCTTTTCCTCTTTTTCAGATGCACGGTAAACAGCAGCGTCGCGCCCGTAAGCTGGCAGATAAAAAAGAAGAACATTAAAAACCACAGAGTGAACATTGAATAAACGGAAAAATCGTAACCGCCGTAGTCAGGCATTTTTCCCTGTTCCCCCTTTGAGAAGATAATCGGTAAGTCCGGACATGAACTCCTTTTTCCTCGGCTGACTGATGGGCAGCGACTCATCCCCCACCTTCACGGTAAAACCGTGCACCGATACTATATATCTGGGATTGACCAGAAAACAGTTATTGCATCGCAGAAAGCCGCAGCCGGACAGAATTTTCTCCACCTCGGCCAGAGAGCCTCTGGCTTCGAGCACGCTGTCCGTCAGATGATACTTTATCGTATGCCCCATGACTTCCACATACATCAGCCTGGATGAGGACACGCGGCTGAATCCGCCCGCTTTCGGAACGAGCACGTCGACCTCGGCGTTCGTTTTCACGACTTTGACGGCTTTTTTCAGTTTGAGAGAAAAATCCGCATAGCTTATGGGTTTGACGATAAAATCCAGCGCGTCGACTTCATAACCGTTGCAGGCATATTGCGCCATATTAGTCACGAATATAATGGTGACGGCCGCGTCCGTTTTCCGCAGCTCCCTGCACGCGTCCATGCCGTTGATTCCCGGCAGCTCGATATCCATGAATACCAGATCGAATTGCGGCACGTACTTGTATAAAAAACTCTCCGCGCTTGCGAATCTGTTTATATCGAAGTGTTCCGAATATGTTTTGGCATATCTGCTGAGATACTCCGTCAGAATATTTGCGTCGATATTATCGTCTTCGACTATTGCTATCTTCAACTCATCTTCCTCCCGGCTCAACGGCCGGAACGCCGCGTTCCCGCCGTCCGTTTTTTATATTATAACATAGCGTCAGTCAATAATCAAGACAAAATTCAACGGCGCCGAAAACGAGTGCCGCCAGAAAGCTG
>ERZ779866.3328-NODE-3328-length-13134-cov-3.086245_pt1 | contig 13134 bp, 9 predicted proteins | sample MGYA00511248_ERZ779866 | MGnify/ENA primary metagenome ERZ779866 (study PRJEB29588, sample SAMEA2155758) | human gut metagenome | biome: human gut; feature: human-associated habitat; material: faeces | place: Denmark | collected 2008/2010 ... | reverse complement strand
GGAAGCCCGGACGGGTCCGGGAGTTCATATACGCTGTATGACAGCTGCAACAAATGCCCGCTGAGGGCCTATATCGAGATGGTGTGTAACGATAACCTGCGGGCGCTGGTGATCGGGGGGAATCCGCCCGAAGAGGTGCTGCAAGAGGTCCGCATGGCGCTCGTTGCAGAATTTCACGAACTCTCCGGAAATGCGCTTTGCCGTTCGCTGAACAACCGGATACGGGAAGTGCAATTGTGCCGGATGCGGATTCGAGGATTGTCGATAGCCGCCCAATTGCTGGCGGCAGAGCTGACCCGGCGTGAGGCGTGGGAAAATGAACTGGACGCACCGGCGGCGGACGGAGAGGGACGGTCGGAAGATAGGGAAGAGCAGGAGCTGTCGCTTTCCCAGGCAGTGTTGCGTTTTCTTAACCGCAACGGTCTTCCTGTGCAAGCGCTGCCGGGAGACGAAACAGGTTGGAGAAAGCTCGCCGGAAGGATCGACGCGAAAATCCGGGCCCTGAAAATCAAAATCCGTGAGGAAAAACGCCGTTACGAAGCATTGCTCGAAGGGAACGGCCGGGAGAGCTGCACGCCGGGAGAGTTCAACGATCAGTTGGTGGCTCTCAGCAAACATGCGGGATTTCGTCTGACGCCGGATATTTCGCTGGCCGAGTATGCCGGTTATTTAAAGGATTATAAAAACACATTGAGATATGACAAACGTAGCAAATAATACGCTGGTTTACAAAGCGGTTGCCAAGGGACTCGCGATGCTGGGCGACCAAATAGACAAGGATAACCGGAAGCTGATCCAGATGTTAGCCTCGCTGGACAAGCTGCAAATCAAACTGAGTAAAGGTCCGGCAGGATTCAAACAACTGGCGAAGGCGGAAAAGGAGGTAGACGCCGCCACACAGGCGTATGCCCAGGCGCTCCATGCCCGGGCTGCGGCCGAACAGAAACGGACGGAGCTCAAAAAACTGCTCGATACCCAGCTTCGGCAGAACCTGGAACGGGACAGAGGGGACCAGAGTGCTTTACGGAAAGACCCAGCCATACAGGCCGGGCAAAAGAGCCGGGAAAACAGAGCGATTGCGAACGATCCGACCCAGTCGTACGATGTGCGGAAAAAGGCTCTCGACGATTATGTGCTTTATGAAGAACAAACCTTGCAGGCGAGCGCCCAGAGCCAGATAGATATGCTGATCAAGCAGCGGGCGCAGGAGCAGAAGGTGGATGCCGGCAACCGGAAAGAGAGACAGCGCATTGCCGAAGAGTTGGCGTTCGAGATTGCCGCTATTGAGACACGGTCTATTACAGAGCAACTTAAAATAGAAAGTGAGGGTGGTCAAACCATGTTGGCGATGACTGAGGACGAAAATGCTCGTCGGGAAATTGCGGTGGAGACGGAAAAAAAGATAGATCGGCAACGCATTGCTCTCATGAAAAGCACTTCCAATACGTTGATTGCCGCCAATGTGTTGACCGGAAAGGAGACTTTGAAGATTAAAGAGACGATTGGGAAAGAAGTTCTTGCTCTCGTGCAGACAACGGGAGCGCAAGAGGTTAAACAGACCGAAAAAACAGAAGAAGAGAAAGCGAAAATCAGAGCAAAGGTAAAAGCAGATCTCATCGGTTTTTTCAAAGAGGGGGCAAAGGTGAGTGATGCAGCGTTTAATGCTGCTATTGAACGGATTGACCGAGAGTCGAAAGCGAACCAAGAAGCGGCTGATGAGCAGCGTAGCCGGGTCGATGAACTGGAGATGTCGGGTGCGATCTCTAAAGAGCAGGCCGATGCCCGAAAAGCGGCTATCACCCAGAAAGAAGAGCAACGGGAAAAAGAACTGGCTAGACAGAAAGCGGCGATGCAAAAGAAAAAAACTATTTTCGAAATTATCCTGAATACTGCCACGGCTGTGGTGGAGGCATTGCCTAATTTTATTTTGGCCGGAATCGTTGCTGCCGCCGGAGCTGCGCAATTAGGTATCGCAATAGCTCAGCCCCTGCCCGAATACGCTGCCGGTACCCGGAACCACCCCGGCGGACTGGCCGTGGTCGGCGACGGCGGCCGGCCGGAGGTGGTGATGACCCCGTCGGGCGGACTGTTCCGCACTCCGGCCAGCGATACGCTGGTCGACCTGCCCGCCCGGTCGGTGGTATTCCCTTCGGTCGAGGAGGCGATGAAGAACCTCGACCTGTTCGTGCCTTCCGTCGCCGATGCGATCGATTCGCTCGACCCGCTGCCGAAAATCGATAGCAGGCCGGATAACCGGACGATAATCAATATCGACGTCGACAGGATCGTGAATACCCAAGAGAAAAATACGCGGGTGTTGAATCAGATCCTATTCGGGGTGAACCGCGACCGCGCCAACCGCCGGTTCTATACGTTGCGGGCCAACCTCCGTCACACTAAAACGTTCAACTGATGATTACCAAACCGACAACCAAATTTGCGCTGGTCGACACACAGGGTGTAGTCGTAGACGGCGCCACAGAGATCGACGTTACCAACGATGTCGGCAGTTGGAAAGAGCTCGAAATCGAACAGTGCCGGGAAGATACCACCGGGGTAATCTCCGAGGTGTCGTTCCCGATTACGTTCCATTTTGCCGCGAAGGAGCTGCTGGAAAAACTGTTCGAAGCCAACGGGTTTTATGCCGAAGCCTTGTTCCGGATTTACAAACGCGCGGACTTTTCGGACGATTATACGCTGGTCAGGGAGATGCGCCTGGACTTTTCGACCTACAAGGCCGATCGGAACGGGGTCGAAATCGAGAGCATCAACGACGATCTGGCCGAGTATATCAGCTCCCGGAAAAGTACGAAATACGACATCAAGGTGAGCGAAATCGCCGACAGTAAGAAGTGGCGTTACGAACGGATGCGTTTGCTGGATCGGGGATCGTGGACCTTCCCTTCGTGGGATGGCAAGACAGAAAGCGAAAGGAATTATTATACAGTTAAGGTTAAAAATACAGATATTGCAACCTTGCCAATGAATGTTAATACTGTCGAAATGACTCCTGGTGGGTATGAAAATATTTTCCAAACTCAGGAACACAGCGATGCGGACGGCACGGGCGAGTACAATGATCTGGCTTCTTTTTTCTTTCAGTCGGCGGAGAAAGGTGGGCTTCAGGGACCGTTCACGGTATCCATTAAAGCCAGGATTTGCGCAAATCACTCTCAGAACATTGATTATGCGGCGAATTTACGATGCGTATTGCTATGGAAAAGCATCGGATCTGGCTATAAAATCATTAAATCGTGGAACCATGTGGGCCTGGCTCTTACACCCGAGCCGCACTACGTCTGGAATATAGACTGGATTTCAGATGGAGATTATGAGGTTGCCGCAGGCCAGGAGCACCCGGCATTTCCGGGCATCTACATGAATGCGGGAGATTGTTTGGCGTTTGCAGTGGTTAACGACAATGCGCCGATGTTTAATGATGATGGTCTCACTATGGCTTATGCAACAGTTTGGGCTGACGATGAATTTGACCCAACGGTAACGTTATCCTATATTGGGCGATCCCGAAATAAAGAACAGGATATTAACGTAGTCGATCCGCAAAACTTACTACAAAAGCTCATAGATTTAATGACGGAGCAGAACAGTGGAAACCGGATTTACACAGGAGAAATCGACTGGGGAGAATTGTATCCGGTACAGGTGAGGATCTGTGCCGCCGAAAGCCTGCGGGGATTCCAAGAAGCCGTCCTGCATGGGCAATTCAGCGATTTCGTCGACTGGATGCATGCTTTGGGGTACGAGTACGGGATCGTCAGGAATCACATCCTGTTCAAGCCCAGGGATCAGTATTTTCTAAAAGAGACGACCGCATTGGAGCTCTCCGGGGATGAAGTGGCGGAATTGGAGATAGACGCTGCGGACGATTACGCATACACGAACGTCAAGATCGGCTACGACAAACAGGATTACGAAAGCGTCAACGGCCGGGCCGAGGCGAACGGGACGTTCGAGTACACGACCGGTTTCCTGCGGCGCGAAGAGAAGACCCTGGAGCTGATCAGCCCCTACCGGGCCGACTCCATCGGGATCGAGCTGCTGTGCCGCGAGGCGGACAACAAATCGAAATCGACCGACGACAGTTCCGATAACGATATTTTCTTTGTCGCGCTGAGTGACGACAAAGGCACCTATGTTACCTACAAGACACAGCAAATTACCGACAAAGATACCGGAGTCAGTATGTTCAACGCCCTGTTCAATCCCTATTACTTGGTACAGGCCAACAAGAGCCTGCTGGGGATCACGACGACCCGGCTGCGCTTTGCCGGTACGGACATGAACCGGAATGCCTCGATCGGCTCCGAGAATATTTACCGGGATGTGGAGATTGCCACGTCGGACCAACTGTTCAGGCCGGTGACGTACAGTTTTGCGACAGGCAATTTCAAAGATTTACCCTTGCCTGAAAAGTGGAACGGGCTTGTAAAATTTACGTTCGACGGTGTCCGGCGGGCGGGTTTTATCCGAAAGATTATGAAAAACTACTCGTTGGAATCCGAAACGGAATGGCAATTGTGGGCGTCCCTGTAAATTTGGAATCACAGGGAAAACGTTTTATATTTGATAATTCCAATCTAATGTTTCCGTTATGAAAAAGATCCTTCTCGTTTTATGTGTATTGATCTGTCTTATTTTAGGCTGTGATAAAAAAGATACTCCTTCAGTTCAGACAGATTGTTGGAAATTTTCTGTTCCTGATTCTAAGGATTATATGCCTTCTGTTATATGTGGAGAAACGGAAACGGAGATCATGGAAAGAGCAATGAGGCTTGAGGAGTTAATCGGGTTGCCTGTTGTGGTTGAAAAAATCGCAGATTGGGACAAGAACGAAGGCGAACCGCTCGATATGGCCGAACAGACCCGCATCAACAATCAGCTTCTTGGGCTGTGGCAAGAAGTAGACCACCCATCATCACAGTGTAAATATATTGGTTTCCGCTCAGATTTCAAGTATGTCAGATACCATGTATTCTTAGGTAGTGGTGATGAGATGCGATTGTCTCACGATGGTGAAACCTATCATTTCGAGAAGGGGCCGGAGTGCAGCAAAGGTACAGTCTATATATTGGTATTCGGTAAAGAGAAAGCCAGTCTCATCTGTAAATACAAGGGTTTGATATATGAGGGGAGTGTTGGAACCCATCCTGAAACATGGGTGGGTGACCCGAAATATGCTTACGAGCGGAATTGAGTGCAGAACGGACAGTTTTATCGTTTATGGAACAGGCCCTTTTGGGGGCCTGTTTCGTTTATGTTGGGCGATGTCCGGGAAGTCTGTTTTCGACGGCATTTGGCAGGTTAGTTTTGTCAGTAAATTATTGAAAAACTACTCGTTGGAATCGGAGACGGACTGGCAGTTGTGGGCATTCCAGTAAATTTGGAATTCCGGGGGAATCACCTTATCTTTAAAATCCGAACCCATGATGTTTGTTATGAGAAAATTGATATTCCTGCTGAGTGCGCTGTTGTTGTGCGCAGGCTGTGACAAGAACGAAGGCGAACCGCTCGATATGGCCGAACAGACCCGTATCAACAACCAGTTTCTCGGACTCTGGCAAGAAGTAGATCACCCTCGGCACCAGTGTAGCTATATCGGTTTTCATTCAAATTTCAAGCTTACCAGTTTTCTTTTGATGCTGTATAGCGGGGATAAAATACCGTCTACTTACGACGGTAAACCGTATCATTTCGAGAAGGGACCGGAGTGCAGCAAAGGTACGGTCTATACTTTGGTCTTAGACAATAGGCTAAAAGAATTCATTTGTAAATATAACGGTTTGTTGTATATGTGGTGGCAGGAAAATTCCGACCCAGACAAGTATGTGGGAAATCCGGACTATGCTTACGAGCGGAATTGAGTGCAGAACGGACAGTTTTATCGTTTATGGAACAGGCCCTTTTGGGGGCCTGTTTCGTTTATGTTGGGCGATGTCCGGGAAGTCTGTTTTCGACGGTGTCCGTCGGGTGGGTTTGGTTAGTAAACTATTGAAAAACTACTCGTTGGAATCCGAAACGGAATGGCAGCTGTGGGTGGTTGAGCAGGAATAAGGGAAGCAGGGAAAAGCTTTCCCCTGCTTTTTATTTTGTCAATTATTTCTTTCTTTGCAAGAAACTCTTGTGATATGAAAAAACTGATTATCGTCTTAGGGATATGTCTGCTTGGTTTCGGGTGCGATAAGGTGGAAAACGATGACGATCAGATTCGTCAGAACGAGATAAACCGGCAATTTATTGGATTGTGGAAATATGCCGTGCCCCACGATAAAAACACGGAACCTTACTATGGATTTACTGTTAATTTCAAATTCATCAGTTATTATATTTTTGCCGGGGAGAAACATAATAACAAGTCAAATGGAAAATCCTACCGTTTTGAAGACGGACCTATGCATAGCAAGTATAAAATATACAAGTTAATCATTGATAATCAACCCATCTGTTACCAATATATATCCAATGATACTTTATATCGTATCGGCACTTTATCTCAGACAGCCATAGAACAATGGGTTGGAAATAAAGATTACGCCTATAAACGAACAAGCGAATCAATGTACTAAATGCGAAGGCAGGCTGAAAATGTCTGCTTTTTTATAGGCGGGTGTGAGCTGTCAATGGTGAAGTGAATTGGAGTATTGGGAATAATTTCTTACTTTAGTGAATATAAAGTAAGAAATTATGAGAAAGTTAACCTTTATGCTGCTGATATTACTGGCCGCTATTGGATGTAGCAAAAAAGAGGAGGATACTCCAAAGCCCGATCCGGTTGTGCTGCCGAAGTATATGGAGTATACAGGAGTTATAGAAGCTGATCAGTCAGTGGTTGTGCTTAAATTTGACGGATACTTTAAAAATGCAGATAACACTCCTGATTATGACACACCTATCTATGTGTCAGCGGATAAAATCTATTCTTTCATAGTTAACAACGGTTCAAAGGGATTTTTATTTGGTGATGGTGTGCTCAATCTTAACAATGGGTGGGAAGAAAAAGTGCAAGAGAATGGGAATACTTACTACATTTTTAGATTCGACATTCAAAATTCTGGATCTATAACCCTTATGCCGACGAAATATTATAAACCAAATACGCCTGAAGACATAGAAAAAAATAAACGCAGAACCACACGCCCTTTTGTATTATGGTATAGTAATCATATGGCCGGACTCACCTCTGAGGAAAACTCTAATGGCTACACCTTTGCGGCGGAATATGGGCTTACCACAGGACGAGACACTTGTAGCATTATCATCGCTGCAGGTATAGACTGTGAGTTATCCTTCCGTTTTGATGAGTCTATTGACACGAAATCTTTACATGAGGGAGATACCTTAAAAGTGACAGATAAGTATGTTTTCACTTATCTTGAGACTAAAGATGATCTATTGAGATTTAAATTGGAAATGCCGTATTTCGGTTATTATAAATCTGATTTTTCGGATGTTATAGAATTATTTTTAGTGTGTAAACATTTTGATATCGTAAAAAAAGCTTATATACATTCGGAGTGTACTTTCACAATATATCAATCCTATAAATACGATTGTTATCCAGATGTGCAATGGTGTGATTTTTGGTTTCCAGAGGATCAATTACTGCAAAAAGCATGGCATAAGCGAAATAACATAATAGACCTCACTGATGGTAGCGCGATATTGACATGTAATGTAGTTGTTGGCGGTTTAGATCGGTTTAATTTCAATGATTTAGTTGCTGTTGAGAACAATCAATCCTGGTGTATAGTTTCATTTGAACCTGTATGGGGAGAGTATTCGGTTTTTTTTACAGGTAATTATCTATGTTATAATAATGTGTACAGATTTAAGATTCATATTCAAGACAATAATACCTCGCCTGATCAAAAAAGTGCACTTCTGAAACTGAAAATAAGGAATCCTGCAGGGAAATACCTTTTTGCTCAAGGATTTGTAAATATTCGCGTGGCCAGATAAGTCCTACACCTACTCTTTCACACGATCGGGTGGCTCTACAGGTACAACAAGCCCAATCAAAATCTTTTTCATAATTATAACCATAGTTTAAGGAGGCATTTTAAAGTACATAATCTTTTTGTCTTTCCAAATCTTTTCCTATATTTGTAATGACTTCTATGCAGCAAGGCGAGTGTGAGCTCGCTTGAATCGCGGGCATTTTTTATGCTTGTTTGTGAACGATCTATAAACTTCGGTCGTGTACCCCCGTGTGGAGCGTTAATGCGTCCACTGCCTTGCTGGTGGAAGTCAACGGGACAGGCACGACCGTTTTTATTTGTGCCCACAATGACTAAACCAGCATGTTACCTAACCACACAACCACAGCTACGCGCTGCTCGAACGACCTTGTATCCGTCCGGAACAATCAGGTCGTAACCTAGTCACTTCAGGTGGCGCAGGTATTCAAGAAAGAACATTCTAAGGTACTCCGAGCGATCAACGACATGGGATGTAGCGCTTCATTCAAAGAAGCCAATTTTGGCTTGTCTTTCTATATCAGAGATATAGATAGCAGATGGCAACATAAATACCCTCTCTACTACATGACCCGAGATGGCTTCACGTTCCTTGTTATGGGATTCACCGGAAAGGTTGCCGCACAGTTCAAGGAAGCATATATCGAGGCTTTCAACGAAATGGAGAAAGCGATCTCGACCAGTAAGGAGGGCGAGTATGTTGCGAAAGAGTTGCAGAAGTATTGCGTGAGCTACTCCCAATCAGTTAAAAGTATACATGCAGACTGCAAGCAGAGGTTCGGGTTCAGCACCTCCTATTACGGTGATATGCCTGTTTCGCTAACTTATCACAGCGACTGGACGGTACAGCAAAATCTAAAGTACATCCTTCCCCGGTTATCCTGCGCCCTTGCCGACGGGTGGTATGCAGCACACCGACTACTGAAAACAGAAAAAGAGCTGTCAGAGTTACGCAAGACGCTAACTGGCGTGGTGGACAAACTACTTCACGAACATCATATACTGCCATAAACTTGAAGCCCTCTTTCGAGGGCTTTTTTATGTCTAAAACTCATCCCTCTTCTGTCTAAAACCCGAGGCTGAAAGCCGAGGTTTGCGGTCTGTGGTATCGTATTTTTGCTAAAAGCAAGAACGATCTATGGAACAAGGAAAAATCATCTACCCCTTTGCGCCGGACCTGCAAATCTCTCCGCTCAGCTCGCTCAACTTCGAGCACGATTGGCGGCGCGATTTCCAGACTCCGTGCCATTACGAACAGAAGTTCGTACGGTGGGACCGGATTCGTGTCCAGTACGCCGCAACCGACCGTTATTCCTTCAAAGCCTGTATCACCGATAACGATACGGGTCAAACCTCCGTGCTGAACCCGACCGAACTCAAGGCGTTCGAAAACAGCGAGCAGGGCACGCAGGGAAAAGTTTACGAGGTGATGCTCAATGAACTGGCGCCCGGCAGCTACACCTTCGGAATCTACATTGCGCTGACCTCCGACAGGCTCATGGCCCGCAGTTCGTTCCGGGTGGTGCCCGTGCGCGAGGAGGGAACGGTACGCATCACCTACAACCACCGGCGGGACGAATTCGACACCGTTTTCAGTCCGGAGCGGATGTTTGATTTCCGTGTGGAGGGATGTTTCCTGCCTTCCGAAAGTTCGTTTGCGGTGGACAGCGAAGGATTCCGCGACCAGAGCGACCGCTACAAGCAGCTTTCGGCATTGCCTTACCGCAAGGATATTTTCAGCGTAGGCGGCGGGTTCGGGGTTCCCAACTGGGTTGCCGACAAACTCAACTATATTTTCTCGACCTCGTTCGTGCTGATCGACGAGATGAAGTATTCCCGCAGCGAGAGCGCCGTGCCGGAGATGACTTCGATCCACGGCGACTACCCGATGTACCTCTACAAGATCGAACTGGAGAAGGACCGTCACTTCCAGTACGAGGGCCGTTACGGCGGGGATTTCAATTTCGATTACAATCAGGATTACAATACCGTACGATATGACATATAGCGAACTGAAAGCGGCTATTGCCGAAGTGATCAAGACCAACTACAACCAGGAGATCACGGCCGTCGTGCTGCAGGACCTGCTCGACAGCATGGTGGGCATGACCAGGGCCCAGGACGAACGGGTGCTCGGGGAGGCCAGGGACTACACGGATGAACGGGAGGTGGTTATCCGCGAAGATTTTGCGGCGGCCGACGCTGCAACGCTGGCCAGTGCCAGGGAGTATACAAAGGGGCGCGAAGGAGCCATCCGCACAGACTTTGCCGCAGCCGATGCAGAAACGTTGCAGTCCGCGAAAGATTACGCAGACACCCACAAGGTAGACAAGACGAAAGTAGGTGCTGCCGGAGGAGTGGCATCGTTGGACGCAGGCGGGTTGGTTCCCTCTTCACAGCTGCCCTCCTACGTGGACGACGTGCTGGAGTATCCGTCGCCGGGCGATTTCCCGTCCACAGGTGAGGAAGGAAAGATCTACGTGACGAAAGACACCAACCTGACTTACCGCTGGAGCGGAACGGGGTACGTGGAAATCTCCAAATCTTTGGCTTTGGGTGAAACCTCCTCTACCGCTTACCGGGGCGACCGGGGAAAAGCAGCCTACGACCATTCGCAGGTCAGGGATGGAAGCAACCCCCACAGGACTACGTTCGAGAGCCTGCTCGGTAACCCCGCCTCATATTCTCCGGTCACGGATCAGAACAGCAACGGCAGCGGATATAAAAAACTCTGGACCGGGACGGAAGATGAGTACGCGGCGTTGAGTGTCCGGGATGCCAATACGCTGTATGTGGTACTCAAGACCGGGGCGAACTATCTCACAGTCACCCCTTCGTCCTTGAGTTTTGCCGGTGAAGGGGAATCCGAAACTTTACAAGTTAATTGTAATGCTTCGTTGAATTGGTCTGTTACCGGCCTGCCTTCGGGGTGGAGCGGCTCTCCTGCTTCCGGAACGGGTCCGGCGACGGTAACGATAGCGGCTCCGGAGAATCCGGCCCCGGCATCGGTGCGGGGAACGATCACCGTTTCGGGTGGCGGGATGACGGCTTCATGCAGCTATCTTCAAGAGGCAGGGCACGATCCCGGGCCCGATCCGGAAAAACCGACGATCACACTCTCTGCCTCCATGGATTTCCCCGCTTTGGGGACGCCCATCGTCAAAGCGGAAGCGAGCCAGGCATGTCTCGACGACATCACAGTGGAGGTGCGGGGCTATCTTGACTCAACAAACATGTGGGGACCTCAGTATATCAATATTCAATCCGGAAACTCGGGCGGGCAGGTCGAAGTTAGCGGCCTGACTCCTTCGGGTAGCGTCACCATTGAAAAAGTAAATAATACTGAGATTCAGCCTGTAAACACGGATAATGCAACCTATACCTGGTAATGATTACACTTGGGAATAACAAGATAGCCAAAATGTATCTGGGTGCGACCCCTGTAGCCACGTCTTACCTTGGCTCGCAGCAGGTGTATCCCAATGCGTCGTTGGCCCTGTCTGCCGATCTCCTGGCCTTCGCCGCCGCGGGAGGATCGCAGGAGCTGACCGTTGCGGTCGAAGAGGGACAGATGTGGGCACTCTCCGTTCCGGTGGGATGGAGTGCTTCATCTCAGTCCGGGACAGGCACCGCAACACTGACGCTCACGATTGACAACAACACGACTACTGTTGCCCGTAGCGGTGCATTAACAGTCGTTTCGGAGGATTTAACCGCGACGTGTGCGTTGGCACAGGCGGCCGGGGCGAAGTCCTATGGGGAGATCTCCATCGGGGCTTACGGCTATGGAGTGCTTCCGGCCGGGGGCGGAACGGTATCGCCGACGCTTGCGTACTCGCAACCGTGGACTTGGAACGGCGTGAACGGATCGGGGGGAACGATTACTTCCGGGGCCACGGTCGCCTATTCCGGTTCCGGGGTAGATGCTGCCACCGGAACGGTGTCTGCGTCCACGAAAGGTACGACGGAGTCGGGCCAGACGACCGTTGCGACAGCTACGGTTTCGGTGTCGCTTAACGGAAAATCCGCAGCGAAAGAGGCCGTAGTATTCCAGGAGGCGAACAGCGCTACTTATGGAAATGTAACGCCAAAGAATATCACGGTTGCGGATATCCCGGCCTCCGGAGGAACAATCAGTGAGGGGACTTTGGCTACAGACTTTACACAGACAATCAGTTATACTTCCGGGGCGACACGTCCCGGTGCAGTCACGTATGTATGGGACGATCCGGTATCGGCCCCTTCCTTGGGAACGACGATTCAAAACAGAACGAAAATCGGCAGTCTGGCATTGCGTGCTTATGGAGAGGGCAGTAAAAACACGTACAAAGCCACGGATGTATACCAGGCCGGGAACTATGTGAGTTCGCTTGCCGTGAAAGCATCCACATTCAGTTACGGTACCCTCGGAGCCGGAGCGGCTTCCATTTCGCCGACCGTCAATGCCGACGGTGCATGGACATTCACTTTCAGCAGCGGTGCCACATCTTCCGAAGCCCCATCATCCGTTTATGGTATTTTCAGTGTCGGTGTAACCTATTCGCTCGGATCGGTGCAGAACGGATTTACGGTGGTAGACGCGTCTACAGGCACCCTGACGGGTACCGCGCGGGGAACCGAAATCGGTAATGCCCGTACATCGGGAATCGTCACACGGAAAGTCGATGGGGTGTGGACCCCGGCTGCGGCGTACAATGCCGCCGGGACAAAAACTACATCCGCATCCAAAACCGCCGCCTGTACGCAGGAGGCGAATGCCAGAGCCCTTTCCGGATTAAGCGCAGGGTGTGAATCTTCTTCCAATATGCCGCCGGACATTCGGCAGCATGATTGGATGGGTGCAGCTGGCGGGATATTCACTTTCTTTTGCAACGCCAATTACTCCTATACATCCGGAGCCACGTCGTTGGAAGATGTCAGGAGTTCTACGGCCTATACAAGTCTTGGGGAGTATGCGGGTATCACCATAAATGGCAATACGGCAATCATTCCTTCCAGAGGTACCGTAGAAGGATCTAACAGGTATAATCATTTTACAGCTTCTTATGGTGGCAAGGCTGTTTCCTGGAATACAGGGCAGGCCGCGAATGCCAGGAACCTCAGTTCGATTAGAATTGCCGCTTATGCTGCTGATGCTACC
>ERZ779866.3316-NODE-3316-length-13175-cov-6.687043_pt1 | contig 13175 bp, 13 predicted proteins | sample MGYA00511248_ERZ779866 | MGnify/ENA primary metagenome ERZ779866 (study PRJEB29588, sample SAMEA2155758) | human gut metagenome | biome: human gut; feature: human-associated habitat; material: faeces | place: Denmark | collected 2008/2010 ... | reverse complement strand
GGCGGCCGCCCTCCAGCCAGGGCAGATCCTGCTGCTGGAGAACACCCGCTTTGAGCCCGGCGAGACCAAGAACGACCCGGAGTTGGCCAGGAAGCTGGCCGACATGGCGGATCTGTATGTGTCCGACGCCTTCGGTGCCGTGCACCGGGCCCACGCCTCCACCGCCGGCGTGGCGGACTATCTCCCCGCCGTCTCCGGATTCCTGATCCAGAAGGAGCTGGAGTTCCTGGGCGGCGCTATCGCGGATCCCAAGCGGCCTCTGGTGGCCATTCTGGGGGGCAGCAAGGTGTCCAGCAAGATCGGCGTCATCAACAATCTGCTGAACATCGCAGACACCATCATCATCGGCGGCGGCATGGCCTACACCTTCTCCGCCGCCCAGGGCGGCAAGGTGGGCGACAGCCTGCTGGAGGCCGACTGGGAGGAATATGCCCTGACCCGCTTTCTGCCGGAGCACTTTATGGAAGCCGTTCCCTTTGATTTCATGGAGATCAGCTATATTTTCCCGGAGGATGAAAAAAAGGCCGCCCGTCCGCGCGACCCTCGCTGGGACGCCTAGCCGCGCGTGCATGCTCGCCGCCGCGCCGCCATATCCTTGGGCGGAGGTGATGGGATGACCAGCATTGACAAGGCCTTTTTCACCCTGGCGGACGAGATCCGCTCCCTGGATGAAAAAGAGCTGTACTACCGCATGCGCAAGAGCTTTGACGCCGTGCCGGAGTCGGCCAGGCGGGGGCTGATGACCTTCTTTTCCCAGTATCCCTACTGGGGCAAGCTGGATATCGACCGCGGAGAATATGAGGAAATCGCCCTCAAGCAGCAGGCGCTTTCCCAGCATATGGACGATTTCGCATGGCTCTACGGCCGTCTGGGGGATTACCGCTCCAAAAAAACCCTGTACGCGATCCTTAGCAACTGGTATCGGTATGATTTTATCTCCACGGCCCAGGCGAAGGAATACCTGTTCAGCAGCTATTTCGACCTGGACCTGCTTTCGTGTGGTGAAAACGAGGTGATCGTCGATCTGGGCGCCTATATCGGCGACACGGTGCTTTCGTATATCGAGCAGTACGGCGAGGACCGTTACAAAAAATTTTACTGCTATGAAGTGACGCCCGAGACGTTTGAGCAGCTCAAGCGCAACCTGGCGGGATACCGCGACATCGATCTGCGCCAGAAGGGCGTGAGCGACGTGGAGGGGTTCATGTCGCTGACGGCCAACGCGGCCAGCTCCTCGGCTAACACCCTGTGCGACGAGGCGGGCGGCGAGATCCCCGTAACCACGCTGGATGCCGATATTCAGGAGCCCATCACCCTCATCAAGGCCGATATCGAGGGCCATGAGCAGCGGGCGTTGCTTGGGGCCAGGGACCATATCCTCAACGACCATCCCAGGCTGCTGATATCGGTGTATCACAACAACGAGGACCTGTGGAAGATTCCCCGTATGATTCACGATTGGTGCGGCGATTACCGGTTTTATCTGCGGTTTCAAAGTTCGGTGATCTACCCCACGGAAATCACGCTGTTTGCGCTCTAGACCTGCCCGCGCCGAAAAAAAAGCTGCGCTGCGCGGGTCTATTCCGCCAGAAGCACAAGAAATGTTTGCGCCAAGAGGCGCAAACTCCCCGCCCGGCAAAGCCGGGCGATACGATTTCATTTAGGAGGGCCTGCGGGCCCTCCTAACCTCCCCTAATGGGTTTTTTGACAATCTGAGCCGCGCCGGATTATTCCCCGGCGCGGCTCCGTTTTCGTCATCGCGTCTTGCCCTCCGCCTCGTCGCCCGGACGCTCCAGGCGGCAGGCGCGCTCCGGCGTGAGGACCGAAACCGGCCCTCCGGCCAGCAGACGCACGCGATAGCGTCCATTCGCCATTTCAAAGCGCAGGCGGCTGCCCCGATACTGGAATGAAAACCGGAGTCCCGTCCAGCCCTCCGGCAGGAAGGGATCCACTTTCACGCCGTCCGCGCACAGCCTAAGGCCTGCAAAGCCGTTGACCACGGCCATGTAGCAGCCGCCCATGTTAGCGGTGTGGATACCGTCCTTGCTGTTGCCGTGGGTGTTGAGCAGATCGGTCTTCACGCTGTCGCCGAAATAGGCGCGCGCCTCCCGGCGCAGGCCCAGCCGGCACGCCTCGATGCAGAAGATGCAGTTGGACAGGGAAGAATCGTGCGTGGTGATCTTCTCGTAATACCGGAAAGACCGCTCGCGCACGTCCTTGGCCGCCAGCTCCTCAAAGAGCACATGCGCCAGCACCGTGTCCGCCTGCTTGCATACCTGATAGCGGTACAGCTGCAGGGGATGGTAGTTGAGCAGCAGCGGGAACTTGTCCCGAGGCGTAGCCGCGATGTCCCATACGGGCTTTTGCAGAAAGCTGTCGTCCTGCGGGTTGATGCCGAGCGTTTCGTCGTAGGGCAGGTACATGGCCTCGGCGGCGCATGCGAAGCCATCCAGCTCCTCCCGCGTGACGCCCAGGCGGGCGGCCCATTCGCCGTAGACGCCCCATTCCTCCAGCAGCTGCGCCGCACGCACGGCCTGCTCCAGGTTGTTCTTGGCGCAGGCGTTGGTATAGTAGTTGTTGTTGACCAGGCAGGTGTACTCGTCGGGGCCGGTGACGCAGTTGATCAGGAAGCGCCCCTGCGCCATGTGCCCCACGTCCATCCACAGGCGCGCCGTTTCCAGCAGCATCTCCGCGCCCTCCGCGATCAGGTACTCCCGGTCGCCGGTGGCGTTATAGTAGGCGCTCACCGCATAGGCGATATCGCCCACGATATGATACTGGGCTGTGCCCGCCAGGAAATAGCCGCTGCACTCGCGCCCGTCGATGGTACGCCAGGGATACAGCGCGCCCTTCAGGTGCCCCAGCAGCCGCGCGTTTTCTCGTGCCTCCTCCAGCGTGCGGTAGCGGTAGCCCAGCAGCTTTCTGGCCAGCTGCGGCATGGTGAGGGTGAAAAAGGGCATCATGTACATTTCCGTATCCCAGAAGTAGTGCCCCTCGTACCCCTCGCCTGACAGGCCCTTGGCCGCGATGCTGCACAGCCCGTCGCGCCCGGCGGACTGAAAGAGCTGATAGAGATTGAACTGCATGGAGAGATTGGCGTCGCTGTCGCCCAGGATGGTGGTGTCGGCGCTCTCCCAGAACGCCGCGAGCGTCTCCTGTTGGGCGCGGTAGAGAGCCTCCGCCCGGCCAAAAACCCCGGCCATGGCCTGCCGTGCAGCCGTCAGCGTATCGCCGTGCCTCCGCTCGTCCGAAAACACGCAGTACTTTTGCAGCCGCAGGGGCTGACCCTGCTCGAGCGCCACGCTGGCGCGAAATGCGGCCGCATGCGCAGCGCTGTCGTAGACCGTGCGCGCGTCCTGCGCGGGAGGTTCCATCGCATGCCGCACCCCCGTGGTCAACGAAAGCCCGCTCACGCGGGTGCGCACGCTCAAATAGCTCGTCCCGTCCTCCACAAGGCTGCCGGCGGGCACGAGATGGCACTCGCTCTCTCCCGCCAGGCGCGGGTCGTTGGGGTTGGCGTAGTTCTTCACCAGCGCCAGATGGGTGCTTTCCACCTCCACCTCGCCCGCATAGTTGAGGGGCGTCACCTCGCAGTCGATGAGGAACAGCGAGGGCTCGGCAAAGCTGGCCATGCGGCGGAAAAGCAGCTTCGTCTCCCGTCCCTGCGGCGAGCGCCAGGTGACGTGCCGCTCAGTCACGCCCCGGTCCATGTCCAGCAGGCGCTCGCAGTGGAGCAGCTCGCCCGTCCACTGCGAGAACGGCTCTCCCGCCAGGCACAGGCGCACACCCTGCACGTCCGCGGCGTTGATCATGCTTTCCTTTTCCTCGCGCACATGGGTCAGCCTTTCGGCCTGCTTCATGGGCACTGTTTCATAAAAGCCGTTCACATAGGCGCCGCGCATGGTCTCCATGCCCCGGGGCGCCCCTTCCTCCAGCGTTCCGCGCACGCCCAGATAGCCGTTGGCATTGTGGAACACCGTCTCCTGCAGGGCGAGCTGATCGTGCGTGGGTTGCGCAGACCGCACTGAATAGACCCTTTGCATGTCCACCCCTCCTTAGCCCTTGACCGCGCCGGCCATGATGCCCTTGATGATGTGCTTCTGCGCGCTGAAATAGAAGATAATCACCGGGATGATGGTCATGGTCAGCGCGGCCATGGCCATGTTCCATTCGATGGTATAGGTGCCGAAAAACAGCGAGGTCATGACAGGGATGGTCTTGTTGGCGTTGCTGGTCAGGGTGAGCGAGGGCAGGAGGTAGTCGTTCCAGATCCAGATTACATCCAGGATGATCACCGTCACCGTGGTGGGTTTGAGGATGGGGAAGACGATCCGCCAGAACACCTGCCAGATGTTGCACCCGTCGATGATGGCGGCCTCCTCCAGCGAGACGGGCACGGAGGATTTGACGAAGCCGTGGAACAGAAACACACCCATGCCCGCGCCAAAGCCCGCATACATGAAGATCAGGCCACCCAGGGAATTTTTCATGGGAATGCCCAGCGCCTTGGTCAGGGAGTTCATTTCCTGCATCAGGGGCATCATGACGGTCTGGAAGGGAATGAGCATGGTCACGATCAGGAAGCTGTAGAGAAAGCGGCTCAGCCGTGTGCGGGTGCGCACCAGCATCCACGCGGCCATGGAGCACAGAACCACGATCACCGCCACCGAGCACAGCGTCACGATGAGCGAGTTTTTGAACACGTTGATGAAATCCATGCGCTGCACCGCGCCCGCGTAATACTCCCAGGTGAGGGTTTCGGGCAGAGCCAGGACGTTGGTATACATCTCCGCGCGGCTTTTGAAGGAGTTGACCACGATGATGTAAATCGGGGAGAGGTAGATCAGGCAGAACACAAGCAGCGCCGCATTGGCCAGCACGCTCCGCACGCCCTTCGCGCCGTTCTTGCTCATACCTCCACCTCCCGCTTGGACGTGAGCCGCACCTGGAACATGGTGATCACGCTCACGATAATGAAAAAGACGATGGCCTTGGCCTGGCCGTAGCCATAGTTGCTCTTGGCGAAGATTTCGTTAAAGATGTTCATGGACACCATCTCCGTGGCATTCGCGGGGCCGCCGCCGGTGAGGGCCAGGTTCACATCATAGATTTTGAAGCAGTTGGACAGCGTCAGAAACAGGCAGATGGTGATGGAGGGCATGAGCAGCGGCAGACGGATGCGGAAAAGCGCCTGCCAGTAGCTGGCCCCATCCACATTGGCAGCCTCCATCACGTCGTCGGAGATGGACTGCAGGCCCGCGATATAGATGACCATCATGTAGCCGGCCATCTGCCAGGTGGCCACCACAATCAGGCCGATGAAGGCGAACTGCTTGTTGCTCAACCAGTAGAAAAACAGGTCCGTGCGACCGGTCATCTCACCCAACGTGGCCATGCAGTCGCCGAGAATGAACTGCCAGATGTAGCCCAGCAAGAGCCCTCCGATCAGGTAGGGCATAAAAATCATAACCCGGCCCACGTTGCGCAGCCGCAGCTTCGACGTCACCACCAGCGCAAAGCCCAGCGCCAGCACGTTGACGGTAACCATGGTAATCAGCGTAAAGACGGTGGTCCGCTCCAGAGAGCTTAAAAACCGTGTGTCCTGAAAGGCTTTCGCATAATTGGCAAAACCCACAAACTTCATGGGGTTTTTGGGCAGTCCGTCCCAGGAGACAAACGAATAATACACACCCGTCAGGAACGGCACAATCACAACCACAATAAACACAAAAAACAGCGGTACGGTAAACAGCGCAAACCAGCGCTTTTTCATGGACATGCGCGTCCCCCCTTGTCAAGCGACAGAAAAAGCGGGAGCCGCCCAACGGGCATCCGGGCGGCCCCCGCTATCGGTCGGCGGATTTACTCGGCTGCGGCCGTCACAAACGCGTCGTTGAGCGCGGTGAGGAAATCGGCCTCGGTCATGTCGGTGGTGAAGAACTCCTCGGCCACGGGCACCAGGTCGTTCATGATGACGCTGGCGGGCCACTCGGTGTTGAAGGTCCAGTCCACGATGTTGCCGCTGGCGATGGCGTCGGCCACGCTGGCGGAGATGGGATCGAGCTTCTCGCTGGTCATGCCGTCAACCACGGGCAGGAAGCCGAACTTGTTCATCAGGTAATCGACGCCGGTCTCGGAGGTGTAGAGCCAGTCGAGGAAGTCCTTGCCCAGCTGCTGCTCTTCCTCGGAGGCGTCGGCGTTGACGAACCAGTAGGAGGGGATGCCCACCGCGATGGCGGTGCTGCCGCCCACGGGCACGCCTACCATGCCCATTTCAAAGTCGATGTCGTAGCTGGAGAACATGGTGTAGCACCAGTTGCCCTGATGGATGGCCGCGGTCTTGCCGGTGGCGAAGTCGCCGCAGTTGCCGTCGTAGGTCACCTCAAGGGGATTGACCTGGTTTTCACGGATGGCCACGAACAGCTTGGCGAACTCCTGGAATTCCGGTACGTCGGCCAGCTTGACCTCGCCGGAGAACACCTGCTGGCAGAAGGCCACAGGATCATCCTGCACGGCGAAGGGGAAGTTGAGAATCTGGCCGATGAGGAAGTAACCCTCCTGCGACAGGCCCAGGCCGGTCAGGCCGGCAGCCTTCTGCTCCTCGATGTAGGCGATCAGGCCGTCCATCGTGGAAATCGCTTCGGGGTCCACCAGGTTCTTGTTGTAGATGATGCCGAAGCCCTCGGCCGTCATGGGCACACCGGACTTTTTGCCGTCCACCATGGCGATGAGGTTCTCCTGCACCTTGCCCATCACGTCCAGATCGCTAAGATCGGCCAGGTAGCCGCTCATTTCGGCGATCTCGGAGGCGGAGTTAAGGGTAAAGACGGTGGGGCCGGATTCGCTGGCCATGTAGGTCTTGAGGTTCTGGTAGTAGTCGTCGCCGGCGATAGGCCACACCTCGACCTCAACGCCCGTCTCTTCCTGATAGGTCTTGGCCAGCTCGACCAGCTGGTCATAGATCTCGGTCTTCTGCTGGAAAACGACGATCTTGCCGGCGCCTTCCGCCTGCGCGCCCGCCAGGCCCAGGCCCAGCAGCAGGCTCAACGCCAATACGATACACGTCAGGGTTTTCATCCGCTTCATGAATAGAAACCTCCCTTTTTTGTTGTTGATGAACCGGAGTGTTGTGAATCGGTTTAACGATTTACGAAGATTATAGACCAGGCATGTATATTCGTCAATGCTTTTTGTTCAAAATAGGCAAAGTTAAATTATTTAATTTGTGAATAACCTAAAATTTAATTGAATTTATATAAAAATCAATGTAAAATATTAACCGGCGTCCTTGCAGGATGCCGGTTTTTTCCGCCATGCCAGCGCTGTGTTCTCACGGATTCGCTTCCCCCGCCGAGGTGCGCCAGACCACCCGCGCCTGAATCTTGAACGTCTCGTAGCTCTGGGCGCCCTCGATGTTGGCGATGAGGTGCTGGGCCGCGAGGTACCCGCGCTCGTAGTTGGGAATGGCCACGGTGGTAAGGCCCAGCAGCTCGGCCAGGGGCGTATCGTCAAAGCCCGTCACCGCCACGTCCTCGGGGATGCGGAAGACCTTGCCCGCGGCACGGAACTTGAGCAGGCTGACGGCTTCGTATTTCGAGAGTCCCAGTCCGAGCAGCTCCTCGAAGTCTGCGGTGTTGGGATCGAACGGATGCAGTTCGACGCTGTCGCGTCGTTCCTCCATCGCCGCTTCTGCGCGGCGGGCGGCCTCCGGGTCGGCTTTGGGACGGACGAGGACGAGCGCGGCCACGAGCAGACCGGCCAGCGGCAGAAACACCGCGACGGCCCGAATTTCCCGTTCCGAGAAGAGCCTCGCCATATCCTCCTGCGGTTTACTTTCCGATGTGCCCGAGCGCCTCCTTGACCGATCCCCAGCGCAGCAGCAGCTCTTTTTTTGTCTGCGTGTCTGCCCGTTCATAGTCCTCCAACATATCCTGCGTCCAACTGACCCGTTCCACCCCGATCTGCGTGGTGCGCTGTTGCATCCGGCAGTAGAAGGCGATGGCCAGCGCCATCACCAGATCGTCGTGAGCGCCCTCTTCCGCCTGTGGTTTCCAGTTTTCGTCATAAATGAACGTCAGCATCTCGCCCAACGTCTCGTAGTCATTGATGGTCTCCAGGTGCTCCCTGGCCGCGTCTTTCAGCCCATCCACAATCACCGGCCTGGTGACGGTCGTGGTCTCAAAGCCAAAGGCCGGCACCATCTTTCCGGTGTAGTTGTCCAGGCGCTCCCGCACGTACAGGTTCGGGTACCCCAAATCCTCCAGTTTCATCTCCGGGTACGTGGAGTAGTTGGTCTCCACGCCGATCAGGGCGGTGTTGTAGTACATCCCCAGGCAGTACATCTGCTCGGCGTACATCCGCTCCCCAAACTGGTGGTGGAGCACCGCCACCTGCTCGCCGAAGTGGGCGGCAAAGATCCGCAGCAGCTGGGGGGTCAGGGCGATCTCAGGCACCAGGAACAGGGCGGTCTTTCCCCGCTTCAAGGTCTCCTGGATCAGGCGCAGATAGACCTGGGTCTTTCCGCTCCCCGTCACCCCGTACAGCAGGGCGGCCGCCGGCTGTCCCGTCCGGCACAGGGCGTCCAGCCCCTGGAAGGCCGCCTCCTGCTCCTCATTGAGGACGATGGGACCGGCAGGCTCCACCTCCGCCACGGCGGGACGGCGGAATACCTCCTGCTCCTCCAGGGTGAGGATGCCGCTCTTCTCCAGGGATTTGATGGTGGGCATGGAGGCCCCGGTGAAGTAGCACAGCTCCTTGGCGGGAGCCGCCCTCAGCTGGCACAGCAGCTCGGTCACAGAATAGCGCAGCGGCGCCGTCCTGCGGCGAGGGGTGACCCGTGCCATGGCCTCCTCCGCCGGCATGGCCAGCACCGCCAATTTCTCCTTTTTATCTCCGATGCCCCGCTGGGCGCTGGTGATCCGCTCTGCGGCCCCCCGGTCAATCAGTGTCCGGATGGCGCCGTCCGGGTCCTTGGCCCCAAAGGCGGTGCGGATCTGTTCCATGTCGCCCCGTCCGCCCCAGGCCAGCAGCAGCTCCGCCAGCTTCTGGGCGGCTTTGGACTCCCCGGCCGCCTCGAAGGCCGCCGCCCGGTCCACCCCGCTCCTCAGCGCGACGCAGTCCCGCAGGGCGTAGTACAGCCCCGCTGGGAGCATGGCCTTCACACCGTCATAGACGGTGCAGAAGTACCGCTCCCGCATCCACAATGCCAGCTTCAGCAGCTTTTCGTCCAGCACCGGCTGGTCGTCCAGGGCGGCAATCACATCCTTCAGGCCGCCCTCCGACCCCTCCCGGCTCAAGGCCAGGACGATGCCGTCCGACCCCCGGTTGCCCGCCCCAAAGGGGACCAGCACCCGCATGCCGGGCCGCAGGCGGCCCTCCAGCTCCTGGGGGACCCGGTAGTCATAGGGCCGGTCAATGGCGTAGATCGCCTTGGCCACCGCCACCTTGGCCGTCATGTGTCCCACGGGCTTCCCCTCTCCCCTTCGCTCTTACTGGGGCTGGCTCTGTTCCAGCTGGTTCATCTGCTCCAGCTGCTCGTCCAGCTTGCCGTCGGCCACCTCCTGGATGGCGATGCTCACCGACTTCTCGTCCAGGGGCTCTCCGGCCAGCTCGGCCTCGGTGGAGATCTCCCGGGCCCGGTGGGCCACCACGTTCACCAGCTTATAGCGGCTGGGCACCTTGTTCAGCAGGTCTCTCATAGCAGGATACAGCATCATAGGGCAAAACTCCTCTTTTCTTCAAAATCACGCAAATTGAGCCAGCATGTGGCTTCGATTGGGCACGCGGCACTCCGCCGCGGTGAGAATGGCGGCGATCTCCTCCACCGCGTTTGACACCTTGTCGTTGATGACCAGGTAGTCGTACTTGGGGATCTCCCGGAACTCCTGCCGGGCCTTCTCCAGGCGGCCGGCGATCACGTCCTCGCTGTCCGTGTTCCGCCGGTGGAGCCGGCGGGAGAGCTCCTCAAAGGACGGGGGGATGATAAAGATAAACAGGGCGTCGGGACAGCGCTCCCGCACCTTGGCCGCCCCCTGGACCTCAATGTCCAGCAGCACGTCGATCCCCGCCGCCAGCTTCTCCTGGATGAGCTTCAGGGAGGTGCCGTAGTAATTATGGACATACTCCGCAAACTCCAAAAGCTCGTCGGCGGCGATCATCCGCTCAAACTCCTCCCGGGAGACAAAGTTGTAGTTTACGCCGTTCTGCTCCCCCACCCGGGGCTGCCGGGTGGTGTAGGACACCGAGAAATAGATGTTGTCCCGCTGCCCCAGCAGCTCGGCAATCACCGTGCTCTTGCCCACCCCGGAGGGGCCGGAGAGGACAATCAGCTGTCCCCGCTCTTTCTTTCGCGTCATTCGTCTTCCTCCTCTCCCGTATCCTTCTCCCCGGACAGCCGGTTGGCCACCGTCTCCGGCTGGAGGGCGGAGAGCACCACGTGGTCGTTGTCCATCACCAGTACCGCCCTCGTCCGCCGTCCGTAGCTGGCGTCGATGAGCACACCCCGCTCTCTGGCCTCCTGGACCATCCGCTTGATGGGGGCGGAGTCCGGGCTGACGATGGCGATGAGCCGCCCGGCGGAGATCATATTTCCAAATCCAATGTTGATGAGCTTCAACGCGCCGCCCCCTTACTCAATATTCTGCACCTGCTCCCGGATCTTCTCGATCTCCGCCTTGATATCCACCACATGGCGGGCGATCTCCAGGTCGCTGCACTTGGAGCCGATGGTGTTGGCCTCCCGGTTGAACTCCTGGATCAGGAAGTCCAGCTTCCGGCCCACGGCCCCTCCTTTGGAGAGCATCCCCCGCAGCTGCTCAATGTGGCTGCGCAGGCGGACGGTCTCCTCGTCCACCGCCACCTTGTCGGCGAAGATGGCCGCCTCGGTGAGGATGCGTGCGGGGTCGATCTGGGTGTTGGATAGGACCTCCTGCATCCGGGCCTCCAGCTTGGCGCGGTACTCGGACACGGTCTGGGGAGAGCGCTCCTCCACCTGTCCCACCAGCGTCTCGATGGTCTGGGCCCGGGAGAGCACATCCGCCTCCAGCCGCTCCCCCTCCCGGGTGCGCATCTGGTCGAAGTCGGCCAGGGCCCGGTCCAGCACGGCGCAGATGGCCGCCGCCCGGCCCTCCAGGTCCTCCTCCGTCTTCTCCGCCAGCAGCACGTCGGGGAACCGGGACAGCAGGGACACCGAGATGTCCTGGGGCAGCTCATAGGTCCCCGCCAGCTCCTTCAGGGCGGCGAAATAGCCGTCGGCCACCGGGCGGTTCACCGACACCTTCACCTGCTCGGCCCCTGTGTTGTCCAGGGTCACAAACACATCCACCTTGCCCCGGGAGATGGTGTTCTGCACCCGGGACTTGATGGCCTCCTCCGCAAACAGGTAGAGCCGGGGCATGCGCACATTGCAGTCCAGATACCGGTTGTTCACCGACCGCAGCTCCACCGTAATGGTACACCCTGCGACGGTATCCTCCGCCCGGCCGTACCCTGTCATACTCTTGACCAAATCCGGTCACTCCCTCATGTTCACATTCACATTCTCTTGGGCCGCAGCCGGGCGTTGAGCCCACCGATCAGCCGGGACAGAGCGATGTCATACAAAATAAAGATCACGTTGCCCGCCAAATAGAGGACCCACACCTGGGCGCTCATCCACTCCGGGAGGGCGGGCAGGAACAGCTCCCGGAAGGCAAACCACAGCAGGGTCAGGGCCGCGTTGAAATAAATCAGCTTTCCTGCCCACTCCACCGGGCGGCTCTTCAGCTGCTCCAGGCGGCTTTTGACCACCGGGTACAGTCCCAGAAACACCAGGTACATCAGGGCCACGCCCTTGTCCGGCAGGAGCAGCAGCCCCAGAATGGAGGCCGCCGCCCAGCACAGAAGGCCCGCCCCCCGTCCGGCGGCCAGAACGGCCCCCACCGGAAACAGGCCCGCCACCGCGGTCACCCCCAGCTGTCCCGAGGGGACCACGCAGGCCAGCCACAGCACGGCCAGGCTGCCCGCGGCCAGCACGCCGCCCAGGGCCACCTGCCAAGTCTTTGTCGCTTTCATCTCAGTTGCAGCCTCCGCACAGGCAGTTCAGGCACAGCATAGTGGTACAGCAGTCCAGAGAGTCCATGCCTCCGCTGTTCCCATAGGGGCGGTAGGCCTGACCACCCCGCTGCATCATGTTCAGGGCCTGGCGGTACTCCATGTTGCCCGGCTCCATCTGGACGGCCAGGTTGTAGTTCTGCATGGCCTCGTCCAGCCAGCCCCGGCGGTAGGCGATGCTGCCCATGAGGAAGTACCACTCGCCGCTCTTCTGAGGCACCTCCTGAAGCAGGCGCTCGGCGGAGTTCAGGTCCCCCATGTTGATCAGGTTGCGCACCCGGTTAAAGGTGGGGTTGTTGGTTCCCCCGCCGTAGGACTGCTGCTGATAGCCGTACTGATAGCCGCCCGAGGAGGACGAGGAGGACTGGCTGTATCCGCCGCTCCCTCCGCCGCCGCTGCGCTGCTTCTGGATGGCCTCGTAGGCCTCGTTGACCTCTTTCATCTTCTCCTCGGCCAGGTCGGCCAGAGGATTGTCCACGTAGTTGTCGGGGTGATACTTGCGGGCCAGCTCCCGGTATGCCTTCTTGATCTCCTGGTCGCTGGCGTCGGGCTTGACGCCCAGAACGCTGTAGGGATCTCTCATGTGTTGTGTCTCCATATCTTTTGTTTTTGAATCTGCTTCCAGCTCCCGTCGAACACAGCCTGCTGCACCAGCGGGAGGCCCAGATACAGAATATTCTCAATCACCGGCCAGCGGCATCCAAAGTCCACCAGCTGGGCCGCCGAACCCATCAGGTTCAAGGAGTGGTCCAGGGTCCGCCTCATGGCCTCGTCGTCCCCCTCCGGGCCGAAGCGGGCGGCCACGGCGTTGTAGTTCCCCGAGGCCCGGTCCTCCTCCAGGTCGTCCTGGGCGTCGATGAGGTAGATCCACCTCCCCAGGTGGTAGAGCAGCTGCTGAAGCGCCCGGTCCCGGGCCGCCTCCCCGGAGGCGGGGGCCGCCCCCTGGAGGAGCACCGCAAAGGTGTCCGCCGCCCGGTCCATGGAGGAGCACCTCTCCGCCTCCAGGGCGGAGAGCTTCTCCAGGCTCTCCCGCACACAGCGGTCGAACTCCGGACGGCGGTGGGCCGCCTTCCGGTAGGCCGGCT
>ERZ779866.3312-NODE-3312-length-13196-cov-3.331025_pt1 | contig 13196 bp, 12 predicted proteins | sample MGYA00511248_ERZ779866 | MGnify/ENA primary metagenome ERZ779866 (study PRJEB29588, sample SAMEA2155758) | human gut metagenome | biome: human gut; feature: human-associated habitat; material: faeces | place: Denmark | collected 2008/2010 ... | reverse complement strand
CAACGACAACCCGGCCTTCCTGATGCTGCCAGTGGACCAGGTCAACGACCCGGCGGTCATCGCTCAGCACCCCAGCTTCATCTCGGTGAACGCTGCCCTGGAGGTGGACCTCTTCGGGCAGGTGTGCGCCGAGAGCATGGGGACCCGGCACATCTCCGGGACCGGAGGGCAGGCCGACTATGTGCGGGGGGCCACCCACTCCAAGGGGGGCAAGAGCTTCATCGCCTTCCCCTCCACGGCCAAGGGCGGGACAGTGAGCCGGATCGCCTCCACCCTGACACCAGGGGCGGTGGTGACCACCAGCAAGAACGACGTGGACCGGATCGTGACCGAGTACGGTATTGCAGAGCTCCGGGGGCGGACCCTGTCCCAAAGGACTAGGGCCCTCATCGCCGTTGCCCACCCTGACCACAGGGACAGGCTCACCTTTGAGGCGAAAAAGAGAAATATTTTGATTTGAGCGCCAGGGGTTTTATCGTGGCCACCCTCCGGGCGGGGCTGGGGAGCCAGGTCTACCTGGGCCGGCCCAGAAGAAGCTGGCCGAGCACGGCAGCCGCTGCACCGGCCACATGGCCCGGCAGCTCCAAAACCTGGACTGCGACCTCCTTATCGGTATGGATCACGCCAACCTGTGGAATATGCACTGTATCTGCGGCGGGGACCTCAGCGGCAAAATGCACCTTCTACTGGAATACGCCGGCCGCCCGGAACAGGAGGTGGCCGGCCCCTGGTACACCCGAGACTTTGACACTGCCTGGAGCACTATCCTGGACGGGTGCAAAGGGCTACTGGAAATTCTTTTGAAGCAAGAGATCAAAGCAGCGTAATATCACTCTAGCTTTCATATGAACACAGAATATCGTATCGGATGCGTCATCAATGGGCATAAGACCTGGGGGAATAAGTTTATTCGAAATTTGGCCGTTGATATCCAGTCTGCGTTTCCTGGCAGCAAGGGTTACTCTGTGAGAAATCTAAAGTACATGGCCAAATTTGCCCCAACTTATCCCGATAAGGAATTTGTACAGCAGGCTGTTACACAAATTCCTTGGGCACAATATTGTACCATTGGACAGAGTCTCCGATGTTGTGGAACGCCAATGCATGTCGGAGCTTGCCGCCAAAATGGATGGTCGGTCTGTTCTGATTCACCAAATTCAAAGCGGCCTATATCAGCGTCAGGTGTTAGCAAGCAAAGTTTCCAACTTTGAGAAGCGCCTTTCTTCTTCCCATAGTGAAATGGCAGTTCAAACAATGATAGACCCCTACATTTTTGGTGTCTGAATGGGCGCAATGCCGTTTTTGCCGACTAGCAGCCGGTCCTGGATGCACAGGAGCTTGACCTTGGGCCAATTGAGCAGATCGATGTAACTTTGGGCCATGCCCCACTCCCGGCCTATCCGGGTCAGGCTATGGACGAGCACCATATCTACCTTGCCAGCGAAACGGCCTCAGCCATTTTTTGGAGCACAGGACGGTCTAATATGAGCCCGCTGCCATATTCATCCGCAGCGCCAATGATGGTTTATCCTGCCCGCTTTGCATAGAGTTCAAGCAGAAGCCGTTGGTGTTCCAGGGCGAAGGTATCTTGGTGAGCAACACGGCAACACAGAAATGCTCTCATATCCCGCACCACCTTTACACCGCCGGGGCGTAGCTGACTGCTACGCCTTTTTTCGTTTCCATCATATGATTAAATTGGATTGGACAAAGCACCTTGTTTACTGCTTAAAACCGTTGATATTACTGGATTTCCATAGACTCTTTAATGACACACCGACCAGAAAGCTGAAGCAATTTGGATGTTAAAGGTGGAAAGCCTAATATCCTAAGCGCTTCAGCTTTTTCTGTGCCCCAAATAGTGCTCCAAAATAAAGGATGTTTTCGGGTGCGAAGGGACTGCAGGGTTTCATCCTAGTTTCCAGGGTAGTCAATTGCTTTTCCTACCCAGCGCCTTTTTTCACGGATAAAAAGCGCCCAGACAATACCGGAGTCATTGCAAAAATCCTTTTTGCCCACACTGTAGAGGGTATATCAACAGCAAGCCAGAAAAGAAGTATAAGTGCCCTAAAATACAGAATAAGATTCCGGCTGGCGCGGAAGGCTGTCAAGGGTTTTTGAGTTTTTCTATTTGATGCAGGTTTGAGACGGGCAAAGGGAAAGGGCTCATTTGTTTTGCAACAGACGAAGATCTAATGCGCTGTCACGTATTTCCAACCTGTGTGGCAGTTTGATTAAAACGGGAATGGTATGCCCACCGGTAATCCGGTCCACCAGAAGCTTGACAGCAAACTTGCCCAGTTCACTCTTCTGCATGTACACGGTCGTAAGTTTAGGCTCAAAGAAACCGGATATATCAATTCCGTCATGGCCGACAACAGATACATCCTCCGGAACGTGGACGCCACACTTCCGGAATGCACTAATAACCCCAAGCGCTACATTATCTGTAGCGCAGACCAAAGCATCAGGCAAACACTTTTCCCTTACTAATTCCATTGCAGCTTCATAGGAAAATTCTGACTTCAGCTCAACGTTTTTACAGTAACGTAAGTCCAGTGGAATATTTCTACGGGCCAGCGCCCCTGAAAAGCCTGCAAAACGATGTTCATTCACCAATTCTTTGCCGCCTTCGGGCGGAATTACGCCGATGAATCCAATTCGTGTATGTCCACAGTCAACCAAGTAGTCCACTGTCGACTGAATCGCTTCATATGCGTCACAAATGACCTCATCAAAACCGCTGTCCACACGGTTCAAGCCTGCATAGACAATATTTGAGGTGAGAGATTTTAAGTATTCTACCTTCTCAAAAGAAACACGTCCCAACAATATGAGACCATCATAGCCGTCTACAAAGTGATCGTTTAAAACAGCATCATCGATCCCGATGTCGGAAAGCTGCTGGCTAATATGAAAACCATTTGAGGAAGCCTCTGCTTCTATTCCGCGTAAAATTTCTGAATAAAAATAGTCGCTGTAGTCGTATGCACGGTTGGAGAGTAGGCACAAGAGCGCCTTGTGTTCTGTTCCGCGGAGTCCCGGTGCCAAATAGCCGGTATCATATGCGGCCTGGATTACACGGGCCGCAGTGGCTTTGCTGGCGGGTTTTTTTGTGTCTCCGTTCAGAACACGTGAGACAGTAGAAATAGATACTCCTGATAGTTTGGCAATTTCATAGAGCGTAGCTTTTGGCATGAAATGACCTCCCAATGTAAAGATAAAATAGAGACAGGGGGAAGGTAGTTGCAAGGAGATATTCCAAATCATTGCTCTCATTTTATCCAAAAACTTTGGATAAATCAAGGGCATAAAATGAGAATTTTTAGTTGATTTTTGCAAATTATTTGTTATACTGGGAGAAAGAGATGAGCTAATCGCCAAAAACACTCGCTATAAACGATACTGTGTACACAAAATTCCAAATCAGAGAGCCCAAATTTTTTGGATTCCATATAGTAGAATAACAAGTACATTTTATGTGCTGTTATAAAAAATGAAAAGGAGAGATCATCGTGAAAATGGCAAGAAGAATTTCCGCACTGTGTCTTGCATCTTCCTTGATTTTGAGCTTGAGCCTTTATGGCTGCTCTTCCAAGGAAGAAGCTCCTGCACCTACTGCCAGTGGAACTAGCAGCGCAGCAGATGGAATCACTGGAGTAGCCTATTTGGATGACTACGGCATCCGTCCGCTGGCGGAACCCTCTACACTGACAATTGGCTATTTTTCCGGCGCCCTCTACAGCGCAATCATTTATGGTGCTGATCAGATGGGATGGTTTGATGCGGTTGGCCTTGACTTAGAATATGTCTCGTTTGATTCCGGTCCTGCTATGATGGAAGCAAATTCTAGCTGGGATGTAGGAATCTCAGGTGCTCCGGGCGTCCTCAATGGGCTGATCGGCTACAGCGTAAAATGCATTGGTGTCGTAGATTATGAGCTGGCTCAGGGACTCTATGTACGCCCGGATTCTCCTATTGCGCTTTCTGGACCGGGGAATATTGATGATGCACCTGATATTTACGGTACTACGGAAGATTGGCGGGAAACGACCTGGATTGTCCCGGTAGGCACATCTAATTATATGGTGTTCCTGGATACGTTGGACAGGTTAGGATTGACCCTGGACGATGTAACTGTGATAAACATGGATGTTTCCTCAGCAAAGTCTGCATTTGTAAGCGGACAGGGAGACGGTGTCGGAAGCTGGAATACCATAGCGCTCAGCCTGGAAGATGAGGGCTATGTCCGTGCGGCCTCCGCTGAAACAGCCGGAAGCGTCATCGCTTCTGGCATGGTTGCTACAGATACGGCTTTGGCGGAACGCCGTGATGAGGTAGTTAAATTTTATGAAGTGTTTTTGGCTGCACAGGACTATTTTTCTGGGCATTTAGATGAATACGGAACATATATGAATGATACATGTCTAGAGGAAGGTGTCAGCAGCACACCTGAAATGGCGGCAGAATTTGTGCAGACCTATAAATTTCTGTCTGGAGAAACCATTGCCAAGAACTGCGTTACGATGATTGATGATGGGAAAGGCAGTGCAGGCCGGCAGATATCCCAGACAGAGGCAGATCTTTTGGTCATGTTGGATTTCTTTATTGGTCAGGGCTCTTATACAGAGGAAAACCGAACTTATATTTTGGAGAACGGGTGTGTGGATTCCTCAATTGCGGAACTTGTAATCGAAGACCTTGGATGGAATGAGGCGTGAGTCCTCTGCCATTTTACCGTTCCAAAATCAGGATATTTTTAAAACCATTGGACACAGGTTCAGCAAACCTTGAGGTGGGAGGGGGCGCAGCAGGGCGTCCCCTCCCACAAAATAAGAGACGATCTACGGAGAAGGAAAGATAGGTGAGCAAATCTTGACGCAAAAGAAGAAGACTGTAGACCCATTGGGGCGGGGGCGGGGCGCAAGTCCATACGCATATACTGCGCTCTCAGTGGCAGGAATTCTGACATTTTTCCTGATTTGGCAAGCTGTAACACAACTTGGATGGATATCATCCCAGTATCTGTCAGAGCCGACAGAAATTATATCTCTTTTCTTTACCAAATTACATGACACTTCTCCCGATGGATCTACCCTCCAGGTCAATGTGCTTGCCAGTCTTCAGGTCGCTTTGACTGGCCTGGGATTAGCTGTCGTTATTGGGGTCCCCTTGGGATGGCTCATGGGGTGGTACCGCATGGCAGAGCGATTTTTCAACCCGATCTTTGAGATCATTCGCCCGATCCCACCTATCTCCTGGATTCCACTGACCATTGCCTGGCTCGGCATTGGACTGGGCGCAAAGGCATTTATCATTTTTTTCTCGGCCTTTGTCCCCTGTGTCATTAACTCTTACACAGGCATTAAACAGACGAACCAGACCTTAATCAATGTAGCAAGGACATGTGGGGCGTCGAATTTTACTGTTTTTTATAAGGTCGGAATTCCTTCTGCCCTTTCTGTAACCTTTGCAGGGCTCCGGGTTGCTTTGGGAAATGCATGGTCCACTCTGGTAGCTGCAGAAATGCTGGCAGCTAACGCCGGACTGGGGTACATGATCCAAATGGGCAGGATGTTTGCCCGTGTCGATATTATTATCCTTGGCATGGCAGTGATTGGAGCACTTGGGGCGCTGTTTGCCTGGGTCCTGGGTGTCTTTGAGCGCCGCTTCATCAAGGGGGGCATAAGGAATGGCGAATAAAAAGTATGGTGCAGATATCCGGCTGGCCCGGACAACTTCTGATATCGTAGCAGCGATCCTTCCGGTTATCTCAGTTGCGCTTCTTTTGACCTTGTGGTATGTGGTATCGAAGGATCATCCTTTGACATTTCCAACGCCAATTGCAACTTGGGAGCGATTTTTACTGTTGTTAGAGCAACCAATCATGCATGTGTCCTACTTCGGACATATCCTGGTGAGCCTCAGACGCGTCCTGATAGCACTCTTGTTTAGCTGGGTAATTGGGATTTCCTTCGGCGTTCTGATTGGATGGAACAAAAAATTGAATGCATTCTTCGGATCGATTTTTGAAGTGCTCCGTCCAATTCCACCACTGGCTTGGATCCCATTGATAACCATCTGTTTTGGCGTAAGTGAGCTTTCCAAAGTGTTGATTGTATTCATTGGTGCTGTGATGGCAGTTGTTATCAATGCCAGAGCAGGCATTCAGACTGTAGACCCGCTTTATCTCGACGTTGGGATTGTGTTTAATGCCAATAAACGTCAAATGCTGATGGAAATTGCAGTTCCAGCCGCTATGCCGGTCATTTTTGCTGGAGTGCGGACTTCCACCAGTGTTGCGTGGACTGTCGTTTTGGCAGCAGAAATGATTGGAGCCAGCTCTGGGGTTGGATTTTTAGTGGTCCGTGGCATGAACGGTGATGATTTAGCCCTCGTCCTGGTCGCAATGATAACAATTGGTGTGATAGGAGCCCTTCTGGCAATTATTACATCCTTTATAGAAAGGTTGGCTTGCCCGTGGATGGTAAAAAAGTGAAGCTCCATCTGGAGCACATCTCGAAAACCTTCAAAGATAAGGATGGTGCAGAGTTTAAGGCGGTCGAAGATGTAACCCTGGATGTATATGATAAAGAGTTTGTCGTGCTTCTTGGACCCGGCCGGTGTGGAAAAACCGTCATCATGAATTTAATTGCGGGATTATTACAGCCATCCCAGGGCTCAATTACGCTGGATGACAAGGAGATTCAGGGCAGCGTCCCCGGAATCGGCATGGTCTTCCAGACTACAGCGCTGATGCCCTGGAAAACCGTGATGGAAAACGCAGAGCTAGGGCTTAAGTTTTCTGGTATGGAAAAACAAAAGCGCCGTGAAATCGCGCAAAAATACATCGATTTGGTTGGCTTAAATGGCTTTGAAAACGCGTATCCAAACCAACTTTCTGGCGGGATGAAACAGCGGGTAGGGATCGCACGGGCATATGCCTATGATCCGGAGGTCCTCCTGCTAGATGAGCCCTTTGGTGCCCTGGATGCTCAGACGCGGTATGCTATGGAAGATGAATTGGCACACATTTGGGAGCAGCAGAAGCGGACCGTACTTTTTGTAACAAATAATATTGAGGAAGCAGTATCCCTCAGCGATCGGATTATTTTGTTCAGCGAATGTCCAGCCCGCATCAAGGAAATCTATCAAAATGATTTGCCGCGGCCAAGAGATCAGATGTCGGAGGCTTTTTTGAAGCTGAGGCAGGAGATTTCCGACAATACAGATCTGGCACTTTAGTGGGGGTTGCTATGGAAACGAAGGAGAATCGTAATGTAAAGGTACAGGTTGAACATCTGACGAAAAAATTTGGAGATTTGCTGGTGCTCAACGACATCTCATTCCAAATCAAGAGAGGAGAATTTGTCTGTGTAGTCGGCCCGACTGGATGTGGAAAAACGACCTTTCTGAACCTATTGACAAAGCTGATTGAGCCAACTGCGGGAGAACTGCTGATTGATGGTGCCCCGGCAGATCCAAAACGCCACAACATTGCATTTGTATTCCAAGAGCCGTCTGCTTATCCATGGAAGACAGTGGAGGAAAATATTCGTTTTGGCCTGGAACTCAAGCAACTCCCCAAACAGGAAATCGACGCACGAACAGAAAATATTTTGGAATTGCTTGGTATGAAACAGTTCCGTAGGTCTTATCCCAACGAACTTTCAGTTAGTTCTGTTCAGCGGGTCGTGATTGGGCGGGCCTTTGCCATGCAACCGGACCTTCTTTTAATGGATGAGCCTTATGGGCAGATGGATATTAAGCTGAGATTTTATCTAGAGGATGAGGTCCTTCGCCTATGGCGGGAAATGGGAACGACCGTGGTCTTTATTACTCATAATGTGGAAGAAGCCGTATACCTCTCAGAAAAGATTCTGGTACTCTCCAACAAACCTTCTACCATCAAAGAGGAGATTCAAAACACGTTGCCCTATCCACGGGATATTGCGAGCCAGGATTTCCTGGAGCTGAGAAAGCATGTAACAGATCAAATCAAATGGTGGTAAAAGCGAGAGAATCTAGCGCAATCAAATCTGTACACGTTAAGTATATACGTTTTTCCTGTCCTGCGTAAAGAGTAAAATGGAAAAGCGAAGGAAATCCGATAAAAGGAAGACGATTCTATGCTGATTGATAAGGCCGATATTCTGAATGGGCAGGTTGTGGTGATTACTGGAGGAGCGCAAGGTATCGGTGGTGCTGCTGCAACGGCCTTTGCAAGCGCAGGAGCTAAAGTTTATATCATCGCGCTTGGCAGAGAAACCATTCAAAAGAAGGTGGAGGAGCTCCGTACATATGGATGTGATGCCTATGGGGTAGAGTGTGATGTGACTAATTATCCGGCTCTCTGCGACGCGATGGAGGACTGCGTTAGAAGATACGGAAAAATTGATTTGCTGTATGCCAATGCAGGTGTTGTGCTAGAACGTACCAGTATCCTGGAGTCAGACCCTGAGCTGTGGGAGAAGACTGTTAAGATTGATATGTTGGGCGGATACTATGCGGTTCGGGCAGCCTTGCCCTATATGGTTCAAAATCCAGATGGGGGTAAAATTCTATTCACCGGAACAGGTAGAGGCCGCCGCGCATCAGTGAATCTCTCCGACTATTCTTGTGCGAAGGCGGGACAATGGATGCTGGTCCGTTGTCTTGCAGAAGAGCTGAGAGATTGCCATATTTGCGTCAATGAATTGATTCCTGGTCCGGTCAATACAGCGCTAAATACAACAGAAGGCGGTCCAAAAGCAAATGCTGATTTGGATAAAACGGGAGAGGTCAATAAAAACCCTGAAGAGCTGATGGACCTGTTCCTATTTGTTGCCGCGCAGTCCAATTGGACGGGGCCTACAGGACAGGCATTTGCCCTTAATCGTAGGGAGATATAGGGGGAAATCATGAAAAAAGAATATACTGTGGAGGAACTTTCCGCCATTGCAACGCGAATCCGTATGGACGTGATCCAATCTATTTATACTGCTGGTTCTGGACACCCCGGTGGCTCTCTCTCGATTGCTGATATTTTGTCTGTGCTCTATTTCCGGGAGATGGACATTGATCCAGACAATCCGGCAGCAGAAGATCGGGACCGTTTTGTTCTATCCAAAGGACATGCGGCTCCTGCTTTATATGCTGCTCTAGCCGAGCGGGGATATTTCCCTAGGGATGAGCTGGAATCACTTCGCAAAATTACCAGCAGGCTGCAAGGTCATCCAGATATGAAGCATATCCCAGGTGTGGAGATGTCCACTGGCTCGCTGGGCCAAGGGCTCTCCGTTGCCTGTGGAATGGCTTTATATGCCAAACTGAACAGGAAAAGTTTCCATGTCTATGCAATGGTAGGGGATGGGGAACTTCAGGAGGGCCTCATATGGGAGGCTGCTATGAGCGCAGGATATCGTGCTTTGAATAATCTGACAGTCTTTTTGGATCAAAATGGCTTGCAAATCGATGGAAAGGTGTCCGATGTTATGGGGATCAGTCCTGTCGCTGATAAGTTTACAGCGTTTGGCTGGAGCGTCACGGAGGTAGATGGACATGACATCGAGGCGCTGATTCAAGCTACAGAATGGGCAAAAAAAGCGGTGGACAAACCAACTCTGATTATTTGCAAAACGGTCAAGGGGAAGGGCGTATCCTTTATGGAAAATCAGGTGGCATGGCATGGAAGCGCACCGAATGAGGAACAGTATGCCCTTGCGATGGCGGAATTGAAAGAAACTTTACATAGGAATGGGGAATGACAGATGATCTCGACCCGTGAAGCATATGGCCAAGCCTTGGCGTCCCTGGGAGATAAATACCAATTTCATGTGTTTGATGCAGATCTCTCAAAAGCCACGCAAACAGTTGTTTTTGCTCAAAAGTATCCCCAACGATTCACAGATATGGGAATTGCCGAGGCCAATATGATCTGCCAAGCATCTGGGTATGCCGCCTGCGGGGGAACGGCAGTTTGCAGCTCTTTTGCCATGTTTACGGCGGGACGGGCATATGAGCAAATCAGGAATAGCGTCGCATATCCGCATCTCAACGTAAAAATCGCTGCAACACATGGGGGAGTCCTGATCGGAGCTGATGGAGGTTCCCATCAATGTATAGAGGATATTGCTTTGATGCGTGCGATTCCCGGCATGGTAGTCTTGGTTCCTGCGGATGAATTTGAGACCCAATTATGCCTGGAAGCAGCCTTACAATATAATGGGCCGGTCTATCTGCGCTTTGGCCGCCTGCCGACCCCTCAGGTTTATGAGAAAAAAGAGAGTTGCCAATTTGCATTTGGGAGAGGAAGTGTTTTAAGAGACGGCCAGGATGTTACATTGATTGGAATTGGCGATATGGTCAGCCGGTGCCTACAGGCGCATAAGCGGCTTTTGCGGGCTGGAATTCATGCAGCAGTGATCGATATGGCCTCTGTGAAGCCGATTGATTCAGATTTGATTGAAGCATATGCGAAAAAAACCGGCTGTATCGTTACAGCGGAAGACCATAACGTGATTGGCGGTTTGGCTGAAGCCGTTTCTGGCGTACTGGCCCGCAGGGGATGGGCGCCGCTGGAAGCAGTAGGGATCCAGGACGTATTTGGCCGGTCGGGAGATACCGAAGATTTGGCACATTATTATCATCTTACGGAAGAGGATATTTGCTCTGCCGCGCAAAAAGCGATGAATCGGAAACAAATGGGAAGAGGATAGGAGCGAAATACGATGATGAAGGTCGCCAGGCTGATCCAGCCGCGTCAGATCATACTTGAAGATGCAGAGCGCCCTTCCTGCGGGAAGGACGAAATCTTGGTCCATATTGATGCCATTGGGATATGTGGCTCTGACCTCCACTTTTTTACAGATTTTCATTTAGGAAGCGCCCGGATTGAAGGGACTCGCGTCTTAGGACATGAAGTGTGCGGAACAGTGGTAGACTTCGGGACAGATGTAACGGGGATATCTAAGGGGGACCGAGTTGCCCTTGATCCTACCAGGGGATGCGGGCATTGCCAATTCTGCCGTTCAGGTAGAGAAAATCTTTGCACCACAGGGGCGCCTCAGTTTCTGGGTAATGCCTACACAGATGGCGCAATGCAGGAATATTTCGTAAGTCCTGCCAATAAGGCCTTTCGGCTGCCCTCAGATTGCCCACCAGAACGGGCCTGCTTGCTAGAGCCCTTTTCCGTTGCTCTTCATGCGGTCCGAAGGGCTGCACCTGCCTATGGAGATTCCGCAGTAATATTGGGAAGCGGCTGTATCGGCCTGATGTGTGTGTTGGCGCTCAAGGAGCATGGTATTCAGGATATTACGGTAGTGGATTTGGTCGAAAGCCGTTTGGAAAAAGCGAAGGAGCTGGGCGCCACGCGAGTCATTAATGGGGGCCATGCGGACACGGTAGAAACAGTGCTCCGGCAAACTGGCGGAGAAGGTGCAAACCTGATATTGGAGACAGCAGGCAGCCGATTTACTCAGGCGCAATCCATTCCTATGTTGAAGAAAGGCGGTACCATCGTTCTGGTAGGGATGTCCAGTGAAGAGTCCGTTGCGCTGGACATCAACACTTTGCTGCGGAAAGAGGGAAAGCTGTTTACAGTGTTCCGCTTTACCACGGAGTTTGCGATAGCTGCTACACAAGTAGGGCGTTATGGAACCCCGCTGGAGGCTGTCGTTTCCAACAGGTATCCTTTGAGTGAGGTGCAGTGCGCATTTGAGGAGAGTATTGCCAATAAGGACCAAATCATAAAGGCGGTCATTACAACCTAAGGGGATGCACGCATGAAATATATTTATCTGAATCTAAAGCGCTTTGATGTTCCGACAGGGCTGGGAGGAGTTAACCGCCTTGCTTCTGTGGCACAATGGGGCCGTACGGTGATGGAAGGCATACAGGCCCCGCTGCAGACTTATGCAAATCAAGATGTCACATTTACGGTTTATCTGCCGGAAGCGCACATTTTGTCTGCCCGCGCAGCTCAGACTGACCAGAGTCCAGTGGTGATTGGCTGTCAGGGGGTCTACCGTGAGGACACTGCTGTAGGTGGTAATTTTGGGGCCTTTACTACGGAGCGTCCGGCTGCCGCTGCACATGCCCTCGGATGCAGGAGTGTCCTGATTGGCCATTGCGAGGAGCGGAAGAACTATTCAGAAATTTTAGAAGAAGGGGGCATCTATGAGCCTGCTGCGGTAGACCGTCTGCTTAATCGCTCTATCAAGGCTGCTGTAGCGCGGGGTATGCAGGTTCTTTACTGCATTGGAGAAAAGGCTGAGGAGCAGGATAATTGGCAGGAGGTGCTTCGGCGCCAGTTGGATATTGGGCTGTCTGGTGTGGAAAAGGATCAGCTCGTCATTGCTTATGAGCCAATTTGGAGCATTGGACCTGGAAGGACCCCGGCGGGGAAAGAATACATTACAAGAATCGCCCGTTTTGTCAAAGACCACACAGGAGGGATGCCCGTTGTATACGGCGGGGGTCTCAAGCAGGATAACGCAGCCATGCTCTCTGAAATTTCAGAAATTGACGGCGGTCTGATTGCCTTGACACGGTTTTCTGGAGCAATTGGATTTTATCCAGAGGAGTATTTAGAGATTATTTCACGTTATTTGAGCGGGGGAAAGGGATATGAAACTGGAATTTGAGTATGGACATGGCCTGATGACCGCAGAGCTACCAGAGCAAACAGATGTCTTTATTCCAGGGGAAACTGTGCCGGATCCGCCTTATATTCCTGAGGACAAGCTGGAAGACGCCTATCTAAAAAGCCTGCGCAGCCCAATCGGTATGAAGCCGCTCCGGGATCTGGCGTTTCCGGATGCCAAGGTGGTTATTGTTATCCCAGACCGGGTCAAAGGAGGGGAACAACCTACTAGCCACCGTAAAATGGCTGTTAAGTTGATTCTGAAGGAGCTCTACAGTGCAGGGACGCGTAAAGAAAATATCCTGTTCCTTATCTCCAATGGGCTGCATCCCCGGGCCAGAAAAGAGGACTACCGGGCTTTGCTGGGTGAGGAGATTTTCCAGTCTTTCTGGAATAGCCATCAAATGATCAGCCATGATTCTGAGGATCCGGAACACATGGTAGACCTGGGACTGACAGAGCGGGGCGATCCTGTTTGGCTTAATAAGTATGTATATGAGTGCGACCTTCCCATTTTGATCGGTCATGTGCAGGGAAATCCCTATGGCGGCTATTCGGGTGGGTACAAGCACTG
>ERZ779866.3311-NODE-3311-length-13200-cov-2.798098_pt1 | contig 13200 bp, 13 predicted proteins | sample MGYA00511248_ERZ779866 | MGnify/ENA primary metagenome ERZ779866 (study PRJEB29588, sample SAMEA2155758) | human gut metagenome | biome: human gut; feature: human-associated habitat; material: faeces | place: Denmark | collected 2008/2010 ... | reverse complement strand
CGCCCGGCGGAACAGGGTATACGTGGCGGCATAGTAGGCGGCCAAGAGCAGCAGCAGGATGGCGGCGATGGCCCCCACCTGGGGAAACCTCCGATAAATCGCCATATGGATGTCGAGGTCCACAGAAGGCAGCAACTTTCCTTCCATCTGGACGCCATCCATGTCTACTACGCACATATCGTCGGGGTCCATCTCCTCATAGGCGATTCCCCTAGGCTTGATAATGACCAGCCTGCGCTCCCGGTCAATGACACTTACATTTCCCCAAGTATAGATGACCAGCTTCCGCCGCACCAACTCCAGGTTTGCTTCCAGAACCTCCCTTTTCAGGCTCTCCAGTTCCACGCCTTCTGCTCCTTTCTCATATGCCGCACCGCACCAAGAAACCTTTTACCACCACTTAATCAGATCAGTCACTTTCTTGCGGATCGCGATAAACTCCGGATCAGACACATTGCGCGGATGCGGCATCGTCACGGGAATCTCCGCCTTAATCGTGGTCGGCTTGTTAGAGAGCACCAGGATCCGCTCTGCCAGATAAACTGCTTCCTCCAGATTGTGCGTAATGAAGAGCACAGTCGCCCCAGTCTCTTTCCAAAGCCTTATGACCTCATCCTCTAGATAAAAGCGCATCTTGATATCCATTTGCCCGTAGGGTTCATCCATAAGCAACAGGTCCGGATTCATGGCGAAAGCCCGTCCAATTACCACCCGCTGTTCCATACTCACAGACATCTCGTGAGGATAGGTTTTTGCGTACTTTTCCAGACCCAGCAGGGACATGATCTTTTTGGCCTGGGAATCAATATAGTCCTGGGGACATTTCTTGATCTTCAGGCCATACTTAATGTTATCTTCCGCTGTCAGCCAGGGCAGAGCGGATGGCTCCTGAAAGACAAAGGCCAAGTTGTGCTTGTGTGGATCGGCGGGCACACCATCAATCAAAATCTCACCGCTGGTGGGCTCGATCAGCCTGGAGAGCAGATTTAGGAAGGTCGTCTTTCCACAGCCAGTAGGACCGACGATGCAGAGGAACTCTCCCTTTTTAATATTGAACGAGATATCCTGCAGAACCTTGAGATCACCGAAGTTCTTCGTTAGATTATGCACCTGCACCTTGTCAAATCTCTCTTGAGACATTGTGTTCACCTCTATTTCTTCCTTAAAGAGCCATATCCGTATTCTCCTCGATGATACTGCGCAGCCGTAGGAATTCGCCGCTCATGTTGTCACGGGGCTTGGGTAGGTCAGGGACATAAATCTCCTTAATCGTGGCTGGGCAGCTACTCAGAAGGATGATCCGGTCTCCCAGTGTCACCGCTTCCTCAATGTTATTGGTAACAAATACCACTGTGCGCCGGTCCTGCTCCCAGATCCGAAGGACCTCGTCCTCCATCAGATAGCGGGTCTGGGCATCCAGAGCACCGAATGGCTCGTCCATCAACAGCACCCCCGGGTTGGTGGAGTAGGCCCGGGCAATTCCCGCACGCTGTTTCATGCCTCCGGAGAGCTGACGGGGATACTTGTCCTCAAATCCGGTCAGGCCCACCAAGTCGATGTATTTTTGAGCTATCTCCCGACGCTTCTTTTTTTCCATGTGTTTGACCTTCAAGCCAAACTCTACATTCTCCATCACGGTTTTCCACTCAAACAGGGCGGTCTTCTGGAAGACCAGACCAAATCCGTCGTTAACGCCGGTATAAGCTTTTCCCTCGTATAGCATCTCACCAGTAGTGGGAACCTCCAGACCTGCGATCAGGTTCAGAAGCACCGTTTTGCCACACTGGCCGGGTCCCAGCAGAACCAGAAACTCGTTTTCATACACGTCAAAGGAGACGCTCTTCACGGCTTCCATGGTCTCTTTTCTGGTATAATAGGACTTAGAAATGTCCTTCAGGCTCATTTTTATTCGATGCTGGTTTTCCATGGACAGAGTCTCCTTTCCAGAATTGACAAGCAAATGGAGATGAGGTATCCTACCACGCCAATGAGCAGCATACTGCAGATAACCATAGCTACGTCATAAGCCTCCATGCCTCGGGTGATCAGGAATCCCACACCGGACTGGCTGGCCATCATTTCGGCCGCCAGTACAATCATCCATCCGCTGCTGACGGCTGTTTTAACGCCTGCGAAAATGGCTGGCAGCGCGGCAGGAAGGACAATCTCCTTTAGGCTCTGGACTCCGCTAGCCTGGTAAATCCTGCCCACGTTGAGAAGAATGGGACTGACCATTTTCACACCTGTATAAGTGTTCATGATAACGGGGATGACCGCGCCAATGAATACTAGGAAGATTTTGGAGAACTCGCCTGTGCCGAACCAGAGGATAACCAGTGGAATCCAGGCAATTGGGGGAATGGGTCGCAGGAACTCAAAGATGGGGCTGACGGCGGCGTTAACTTTTTTGCTCCATCCCATCGCCAGTCCCAGAGGAATTCCAATGAGGCAGGCGCCGGACACTGCCCCCAAGACCCGCACCAGACTGGCCCAGATGTGTCCCGGCACAGAGACTCGGCTGATGGGGCGTTCCAGCATTCCCTGAAATCTAGCCAAGCAGGCCGCGGGAGAGGGCAGAAAATCTGGATTTGCATGGGATACTCCCACCCATATAGCAATAATAATACCGTAGGAGAGGAGCGCAAATAACACTGCGTACAGCTTTTTGCTTTTCACATTCATTTTTCAGTCCTCCACGGAGTCAGTTTACCCTCGAGCCTGGAGAGACCGAAGGACATCAATGCGCCAGTCAGTCCAATGGTCAGCATACCGACGATGATGATGTCGGAGCGGATGAAGTTTCTCCCCTGCTGAATCATGTAACCCAGGCCAGCCGTCGCCGCCAGCATCTCCGCCGCCACCAGAGCGGACCAGGCATTGCCCAGCGCCAGACGCAGGCTGGTGAAGACCAGAGGAAGAGCCGAGGGAATACAGACGGTGGTAAATATCTGCCAACGGCTAGCGCCACAGGTTTTGGCTACGTTGATCAGCGTCGCATTGGTGAGGGTCACACCCACATGGGCGTTGATCACACATGGGACAAAGGCGGACATGAAAATAATGAAGATTTTGGCTGGGTAGCCGATACCTAGCCAGAGAATAGAAATTGGGATCCATGCAATGGGAGGAATGGGGCGCATTACCTCAAAAATCGGGCGGATCAGCCAATCAGCAATTTTGAAGTATCCCATAACCAGGCCAAGCGGTATACCGGCAACAGAGGCCACAACAAATCCACTGATTGCGAGCCGGAAGCTAGCCCAGAAATGCACCGGAATTGTGGCGCCGTCAGGCTTCGTATCAACCAGTTTGGTCAAGAAAGTCTGAAGTACCTGAGAAGGCGGGTTGAGATAACGGCTAGGTATAATCTCCATTCGTGTGATTATCTCCCAAATGCCGAAGAAGATGACAAGACTGGCCACCGAGATAAGCAGCAGCGTCCTGCGTTCCCTGGCCTTATTGCGGTTTTCTATCTCTATGGATGAGAGGTTCTGGTTGCTCTCTGCTCTCTTTGACATTGATATCCTCCTACTTTTAGCGAGGTCCCTATCCACAACCGGATAGGGACCTCAAACACTGATTTACGCCATACCCTCTACAAAGGTGGAATCAATACACTCACCTGAGGCAAGTTTTTCATAGTCCTCCTCCGTGATGTTGCCCTGGTCTCTCAGGAATGCCGCAAAAGTGGTCAGCATCTCCTGCATCTTCCCGCCAGACATCATCTCTTTCTGCTGCTCCGCAGTGGGGAAGGGACGATACTCGATGTCCAACTGGCTGTTTTCCAAGGTGGTAGTGATACCCTCATCCATAGAGAAATCGTAGAGCCATTGTCCAGCTTCATCGCTGTGAGCAGTGATGTAGTCAGCGGCCTCTTGATAGGCGTCCATCCACTTTTGAATTGCATCCGGCATCTCAGCAATTGCCTTGTCAGTCGCTAGGATGACATTATAGAACTCCAGGCCCACAGCCTCGGCGCTGGAGACCTTGACCCATCCTTCTTGCGCGGCCTGATAGCCGAAGGGAGACCATAGAGCCACCATGTCGGCCTCGCCGGCCTTGAAGGCGGGGAAGCCCTGGGCCACCGCCATGTCAATGATGTTGACATCATCTAGTGTCAGACCCATCTTCTCCAGAGTACCCAGGAGGACAAGTTGGCAATTGCTGGCACTCTGGCAGATAATCGTTTTACCTCTCCAGGAATCGGCGTCGCCCTTGATCTCGGGATACCCTTCTACCGCGCCAGTGATCGATGCCAAGGGGCTGTCCGGACGAACCCAGATGTCTACAGTGGCAGTTTCGGAGGCGGAGGCGCCGATGATCTTCACATCATAGCCAATGCAGCCCAGAACCGCACCAGCCATACCCGTAGTGCCCACATCCCAAGCGTTGGTAGCACATGCCTCATTCTGGGCAGGGCCTCCAGCGTACATTGTCACCTCTGGAGCTAGACCATATTTTTCGTAGATCCCCTGCTCAAAGGCTACAGAAGTAGGAAGGCCGTGAATATACGGATGGTGGCTGACATTGATGCTGGTAAGATCCGAATCCGTGCTGTCGCCAGAGTTCGTTTGGCCTCCACATCCAGTGAGCATGATCGCGCTCGCCGTCATCAAAGCGGCAATTCCCAACAATTTTCTTTTCATAGTTACCCTCCAACTTTTCATATTTATCAGGCGTGGACTGCCTTGATAACAACGGTCAAAGGCCCGATTTAAGACCTCAGAGCCCTTCCTGAAAAAAGGGGCATCGCAGAAATTGTGCTGAACTAACAAATCGCTTTTTGGTTAATCGTTTTTCCAAGGGCATTGTACACACATTCCATGCCTCTGTCAACAACAAAGCCATTCACTTTTTTCTTTTTGGATAATTGCTATAATTTATATCTTGAAATTTTGTGAAAAAAACAAAAATAATTGGACTGAAAATATTTACAGTGCTCTTAGAATTTGCTATAATAAAATTAAAGAGATAAACCGATTAACTAAAATGGGGGGGCTGGTATGGGCAAGTTTAAGCAGGTCACAATCTCGGACGTGGCCAAGTGGGCGGGAGTCTCCACCGCCACAATCTCCCATCATCTCAACGGAACAAAACGGGTCAGCCCAGCAGTAGCCAGCAAAATCGACTCTGCCATCCGCGAACTACGTTATGTCCCTAACGCTAATGCCCGCAGTCTAAAGCAGGAGCAGACCCACATGATAGGGCTGGTCATTCCAGATATGATTATTTACAGCTCGATTTGTTACTATATCGAGTCATTTCTTCATGAGAAAGGCTACAATGTCATCATCTGCAATACTAATTTCGACCATGTCCGGGAAAATGAATATCTTAACTCGCTTTTAGAGCGCCGCGTAGACGGCCTTTTGGTGGCTACCAGCGGTCAAAATGCCAATTTCCTTAACAGCGCTCAGGAGTCCGGAACCCCCGTTGTACTCTTTGACCGCTTCCAGCCCGGATTGGACACCAACTATGTGTTGGAAAAGCATCGGGAGTGTATTACCAACCTCACAGAATACCTTCTCAGTTGCAACCACCGCAAGATTGCCTATGTTAAAGGTCCCAACACATCCTACGTCTCTGAGGAGCGCTTCCAGATATTTTGTGAAATCCTCAAGGCCCGAGGCATTTCCCTACTTCCTGAGTTTTATTACAACGATTGTAAGACTGAGGAGGATTGTGAGGTGGCCTTCCGAGATATTTTTGATCACTTGGACTGCGTTACTGCTGTGATGCTGACTAACGCCAACCAAATCAAGTACCTCATCAAATGCGCACGAAAAAACGGCATCCAACTGCCCAAGCAGCTCTCCTTTCTCGGATTTGGCCTAGACGAGTACAAAACTCTTTTTTCCTACCCCATCACCTGTATCGTTCAGAGTCATTATGACATCGCCAAAAACGTGGCTAACCGAATCCTAGAACTCATTGGCTCCCAGAACCCCGAAGTACTGGCTCCTAAGACTATCCTTGTGGACAGTGAATTTTTCATTGGCAAGTCTGTGACTGTTCTTCCATGATAGTCCCTGGACAATTGCCTTGTGTTACCACATAAAAGAGCTCGTTGCAGAGCATTTCTATTCTGCAACGAGCTTTCTTTTTCGAGAGTGGGCAAAGGGACGTGTACAGAACATTTGGTTTAGACTGTTCGTTATTTCTACCTTCAACGAAATTATAATTGAGCAACTTGTGGGAAACCATGCGTCCCGTCATTGGTGCTATGGTACAATGGGAATTCAGATATCAGGGTGAAGGAAAGTGCAAGATAACAGAGGGATCAACTCTAAGGTCTTCCTTATATTTGTGGCCTATTTATTAAAAAATCGTTTTTATAACTACCAAAATAAGAAGAATCTCTAAATATTTTTAGACCATTTGATATTTAAAGGTTTACGAAAAAAATAACCCTACTCAACCTGAACAATAGCAGCCATTTGTTCAAATCGGGTAGAGTCATTTATTTTACTCTGTATTGACAAAAAGATACACCCATTAATACCCTGTGGCGCAAGGGGGTGAGGGGAGAGAAAATTGGCAAAACAAAAAAGCCGTTGAACAGGCCACCTTTGCCCGTTTCTATTTTGTAAACTTGGGCGGGGTTACTTCGTTGCCCGCGAACGTATTGGGTCCAGGATTGGACAGCGAGAAATAAATCTTTGCCGCCTTAGTCGTACCGAAGTCCTGATTGGAGCCGCTGTCCTGCACTTCGTTAAAAGCATCTCGGAACATCTGGTTGTGCGCTTCCTCACGGTTGAGCAGGAAGTCGATGGTCTCCCGCACCTTTTTGTCCTCAATCTGGCGGTAGAGATATTCATATACCACCTTGGCCCGCTGCTCTGATGCGATATTACTCAGCAGATCTGCGCAGAGATCTCCAGTGACAGTAACATAGTCTGCCGTCCAGGAATAGCCGGAGGCGTTGATGAGGCCGGGATTCAATCCCAGAAGAACGTGTGTTTCGATCTCACCCGCTTGGACCTTGTCCGCCTCCACTTCGTGACCGTTGAGCAGATTGATGGTTTGAGCCACCATTTCCATGTGGCTAAGTTCCTCTGCCGCGATATCCATAAACAGGTCTTTGATTTTTGGGTTTTTGATTCGGAAACTCTGAGACATATACTGCATAGCCGCTTTTAGCTCACCATTGCCGCCACCGAGCTGTTCCTGCAGTAGTGCCGCATATTGCGGATTGGGCCGCTCCGCTTCTACTGGATGAAACAACTGCTTTTCGTGCTTAAACAAACACATCACCCCTTCTGTTCGGTTGGGTTTAGTTTTTCGCAATTTAGGAAAGCTATGCAGGCTCTGTTCTTTTTTTCGCACATGTGGCAGATTGGGATACTTTTACTGCCAGGGAATAACACATTTGTGCTGAGCAGCAATGAAAAAACAATTTTTTTACTAAAAGCCGATCCGAGTGCTTCTGGATGGGAGAGTTGCATTCATTTCTGGCAGGTCAGGCCCCTGCTATACAGGAGATATCTGGCTTTTTGCCGCTGTCGGAGTGGCAGCGCAGATGTTCCAGGTTTGAAGGGTGTTCTGTGTACGGGGGCCATCTCTCTAATCATATAGGCTGGCGCAGTTAAATGGCCGCGCCTCCATACAGAGTGAACTTTGGGCCTTGATAAGCGAAAGGACGATAGAGTATCCTTCCATTGGGGTGAACACCCTCACCGCTGGAAGGGAACAGTGTGTCAATGTATTTGAGGTACTTTCTCTTTTTTAGGGTGGGTGCTAACTCGCAGATTTTGGATCCCCGCCTCGATCCAGGCGCATATTCTTAACTCCCACCGGCACATTTGAATCGATTGATGTGTACGTCTCGTATTTCGCCAGCAGCTTGTCTTGTTCCGCAAAACGACCAAATTGGATGGCCCGGGCCATGTTGTACCAATGTTTTCTGAGTCAAGCCGTTGGCCTTTGTAATTCACCAGGCCAATACAGGCAGTGATAATGGGGATGTGGCACCTCGTAAGCGGCCCCATAGGTTTGTGGGAGCGTATACGAGACGATAGCTACTAGGAGTAGGGAAACACTGTTAGCTTCTATAGAAAGCCCCAGAAAGGGGCCAAGGAAAAGCCGGAGGCCAGCAACCTCATTCGCAAGAATCCTGTCCGCCTTCCGGAGAGATGAAGGCCCACAAACCCAAAAACGCAAGGAGGCGTTCACTCAGGAGGAAGCCAAAGTTTTGCGGTGAACATGGTCCCCTATATCAGTCTGTCTAAGGCTGCCAACAGCGTATCGCCGAGTGCCATATCCTTTGGTAGTAGGAGGGGAAGTTCATATGGGGTAGCAATATACCAGAGTAACCTTGCTCTGCATTCCGGGCATCCGTATGCTGGTACCCCCAGTTGACACCTTATCTATTTGTCACAATTGTAAGTTCTGGGCGTGGATATGGTGACCATGCAAAGTAGGGTAGGAACGCCGACATCGAAATAGCTTAGCACTACATGCAGGAATATCCACGGCAGACCACCGCCTAGAAATTTAGCAAAGCCCTTGGAACTTTACGCTGATGACTCAGAAATTCACTTTATTTTCCCTTTTACAATTCTGGTACAGTACCGGAATTTAAGGGAGCAGTTTGTAAATAGATGATAGGCTTTCCCGGCTTTCATCCTTCCGCGACAATACATCTGGTGAGGATATGAAATAGCTGGCAGATGCAAAAAGTAAAAGTCCTGAAACCCTTAGCTTTGCAGTGATAAGGAAGTATTTATAACGGCTTATTGCTAACGCTGACAGACAGGATTGCGATGAAAACAGCGTGTACTGCAAGAAACGGTACACGCTGTTTTTATATCCTGTTACGCAGTTTAACGTCATTTTTGAGGGAAAAAGTATAATGTGCTGGCGCAGTAAATATCTCCACCCTTAGCGAACACCTCCTGCCGCCAAGTCTCCCCGACAAACCACGCGATGACGCGTGACTCAATCGCACTGAAGTCGACTACCAGAAATTGGACGCCATCTCTGGGGATGAATGCGGTGCGGACGAGCTGAGAGAGTGTGTCCGGAACGTCCTCGTACAACAGCCCCACAGCATCAAAATCGCCGGTGCGCACCAGAGTGCGGGCCTCCGTCAAGTCGGCAAGATGGTTCTGGGGCAGGTTTTACAATTGAATATTTCTGCCGGAGAAGCGCCCGGTTCGGCTTGCCCCATAGAACATGAACATCCCACGGGCACGATTGTCGCTGCAGACCGTTTTCGCCATCGCCTGGTATTTCCGGATGGAGTATTTGGTCAGCTGCTGTCGGAGCGTGAGCACTTCTGCCAGCTCCGGCGGTGCCGTTTTCAGGAGCTCTGCCACGACCTTCTTTCCAAGACTGTCGGCCTCCATGCCATTGTCAGAGAGCCACTGTTTCATTTGCTGGACGGAGTTGGGGTTCTCCGGTGCCGTCATGCGCTTCATGGCGTCGGTCAGCTCCTGCCGGGAACGGGCATCCATCTGGATAGCCTGTTCCACGAGCTCCATGTCGATACGGACGCCACGGCCGTTAATTTCTTGGTCGATGTCATATTCCTCCCAGACCTGCGGTGAAACCGGGAACTTGGAGAGCTTCTACTAGATGCCCATCTCGGCCTCTACATCGCGGGCATTGTAGCGCTTGAACAGCTCCCACCTGTCTGGTGCATGAAGGGGCCGGTTCCGGGTACGCTGGCCGTTGGCCTTGGTGGGGAGACAGGGCTGGCAGAAGTATTTGATGAGTTCCTTGCCCTCGGTGAGCTTCTGTTTCTCCAGACCGAGAACGGCTCCGACGCCTTCCAATGACAGCGGCAGGCCCATCGTAGCTGCCCAGACCATGGCGCAGTGCCAGCTCTCCGGGTAGAGATAATCGCCGGTGGGATAGCCGAGATACCAGGAGAGACATATCCGCTCGAAGGCAGCATTGAACGCCCACTTGATGACGGAATCATCCTCTAGCGCGGCAAGCACCTTTTTGGGGATACGCTCCCCGGAGGTAAGGACGACCACCTGCACCGTCCCGGAGTCAATGCTGTAGCCGAACAGCAAGATTTCAAAATTGGGAGACTCACAGTAACGATAAACACCGGTCTTTTGGAGTGGGATATCGCTGTAGGTCTCGATATCGATACTGAGTGTTTTCATTGGCACATCCTTTCGGAGCAGTGGAATATGGGTGGCGGGATTGCTCCCACCACCCGCTGGATGAGGATTACGATTTGTCGAGCTCCTTCATGCGAGCCTCGTGGTATTTCACCTCGCGCAGGGCACGCTCCTTTTCAAGCTGCTGGCGCTCAGCCCCCATGCCGTGTTGCGCTTTTCACGCTTGCGGTCGTCAATGGTATCGATAACAGACCGGACGATCCAAAACACTGCCAGAAGCAGATAGAGGGAAAGCAGAAGGATGCAAAGAATCGTCGTAGCGTTCATCGTCGTCACCTCCATCAGTCAAGAAAATCGTCATCTTCGTCAGTGGCGAAGTCGGACTCGGCGCTGGCCTTGCCGCCCAGAGGCTCACCGTCACGAATCTTCTGCAGGTTGTTCAAACCACAGGCGATGCCGCGATTGCCGGAGTTGTTGAAGGCGTAGAACGTGATGCTGGCGCGACCGTACACACCGGAGTAGACCTCAGAGTGGGTCAGGATGGGCTGGCGGTCGGCATCCACGATGCCGGGAGCGCTGGTGGCGTTGGCGTTGACGAAGTAGGCACCGGCATAGGCGGGGTCATCTGGACGCTCGGTGTCGCCGTCGCGCAGCGGGGTCTTGATAGCGCTGAGGGTCGGGACAGACTTGCCGTTGCCCTTGAGCTTGGCTTCGCCCTCACGGTAGGCCGCTTCGATGGCCGCCTGAATCTTGACGACGGTTTTGGCGTCGGACTTCGGGATGATAAGGCTGACTGAGTATTTCGGAGCACCTCCGTTGATGCTCTTGGGCTCCCAGACGTTGGCGTAAGACCAGCGGGTGTAGGGGCCGGTGATAACCTTCATGGGATTGGCGAATTTGGTGTTCTTATTCATCAATGTTTTCCTCCCAAAAATCATTTTTGCTGTGTTCATAGCCGGATGCTTATCGCTTTCCGGTACGAGCGTTGGTTTGCCCTGCGGCTTTTCAATGTAGGCCGTCAGGAGTTCATCAAAGCGGGCCTTACCGAGCAGCTTCTGCATCGCAGTGATGCCCAGCAGCTTCCGCTCATACGGGTCAAAGCCCGCATCGCTGACCGTCTGGATGACGGCGGCCTCGTTGGTGTACCTGCGGTTAGAGCGGCCCCCGACCAATTTCCAGCCGTTCCGTTCCTTGCCGCTGACCACCTGCTGGAGCGCGTACTCCTTGATGTCGGAGGCCCACGATACCAGTGCATCCACGCGGGACAGGATGTCCTCATTGGTGAGGAGCGGAGGCAGCTTGAAATCGTATTGGGCCAGCTCCAGATTGGCCTCGGCGCGGGCACGGAACTCATTCTTGGCCTTGCAGAAAGCGCACCATTCGCCACACAGGAAGTTGCCATATCCGGCGAAGGCCAGCTCTGCCGTGGGTTTCAGAACTTCGTCCGCCCAACGGTACAAATCGTCCTTGGAAATCTCGAACGTACTGATATTCTGGCGTCTGGGCTGATAGATGGTCATGCTCACGGTGTCGATGTCGTAGATGCCGTCAAACAGATCGAGCCCACCAAGTCCGTAGCATTTCATCTGAGGATTTTCCACTGCGGAGACGAGAATTCCAAGCCCATGCTTGTAATCAATCATGTACATAGTGCCGTCCGCGATAAGGATTGCATCCGAGGTGCCGAATCCATCCTCGACCCAGCGAGAGAAGTCCACCCGCTGCTCGATGAGCACTACCAGGTCGCCGCAGGTCTCCTTAGCGGTCTCCAGCAGCTCAAGGATGTAGGCGGCATACCCGGCAGCACAGTCGTCCATTGCCTGATTGAACCAGGTCAGGTTCTCCGTGGTGGCGGTGGCCTCCCTGCTCAGCGCCTTCCGAAGCTTATACTCGCAGAGCGTGTGGGCATCAGTGCCCTCGGCAGCATAATCGGAGCCCTTGTCCTCGTAGAGCTCACACAGCCTCGCGGATGGCGGGCAGTGGAGCTAGCGGTCTGAGGAAGAGGCAGAGAGAAGCGCGTGACTATTAGGTGGCATCGGCAAGTCCCTCCACATCCTTGAGCGGGGCCTCATAGTGCTGCGAGTCGACCAGCGTGAGCCTTGGTGCCCCATACTTCTGAAGGAGCTCTCGGATTGCCGCCGTGTGTCCAGCGCGGGATTTCTCGGCCAGCACCGCCCGTACCTGTTCCAGCGTGGGAGCGTGCTTGGGCTCCGGCTTCGCAGGCGCAGGGCTGCTGAACTGATGACTCAGCCAGTTGGCCACATCATCAAAAACGGTAGCCGCATCGTGCCGTTCTTGGATGGCCATAGCCATATCCGGCAGCTTTGACATTGCGATTTCCTCCTTCCTTGGTTTGTCTCTGGTTGTCGAGGGCAGCGAGCTTTTGTGCCAGTCGTGCGGAGACGCGGGAGATAGCCTTGAGCACCTGAATCTCCTCGGCTGCAATGCTGCTGCTCCTGTAGTTGTTGTCGTACACGGTTTTCACCTCCCTGAAGGCGAGTGTTGTTTGTTGCCTTCCACCTCCCACTGAAGGTGAGGAGCCGGTTTGAGCGGGGGACTTTTCAAAAAACAAAAAAGGCCCTCCGGCCACCGGAGAACCGATGGTCAGAGGGCTAGGAGAGCTGAGGATTAGTAGCCCCGGACGCGCCGGAGCTCCGTCCGGTACTTCCGCATCTGGTCGGCGAAGGTACGCTGGGGTCGACCGAGGGCCTTAGTGATGGTGCGGTCGGAGACCTTGTCGTCGTCCATCCACATGGCAATGATAGTGTCTGCGTCGGGGTCGAGTTCCCGCAGACGGGCGAAGAGACAGTCAAGCAGGTCGCGGTCTGCGATGATGCCCTCAATGGCCGGAGCCTCAGACGGAACCATGTCCAGTAGAGTGTCCTCGCCGATGGGAACGTCCAGAGAAGCCAGGTCGCCGGAACGACGGTACTCACAGGTGAGGCAGTCTCCGTCGCAGACCCAGACTTTGCTCTGAGGGCAGACGCAGCGTCCGTGAGCTTGCTCCTTCATCCGAATGCGGGCTGCCTCGCCATAGTAAGCGTCGCGGACTTCCTTGCTGACCGGGATTTTCTCCCCGGTGGCGCGGTCATAGATAAAGAGATGGTTTTCTTTTGCAGTGTTT
>ERZ779866.3310-NODE-3310-length-13200-cov-8.657208_pt1 | contig 13200 bp, 10 predicted proteins | sample MGYA00511248_ERZ779866 | MGnify/ENA primary metagenome ERZ779866 (study PRJEB29588, sample SAMEA2155758) | human gut metagenome | biome: human gut; feature: human-associated habitat; material: faeces | place: Denmark | collected 2008/2010 ... | reverse complement strand
TGCCCTGTGCCAAAAAGCCTACGCCACCGATGGTTATTTCTACCGCTGGGGATATACTCGTCCGCATCGACAGCGCGCAAGCTGGGCGGCGGGTTGAAGTCAACCCAAGTTCGGGCAATCGTTGATCTGTGCGTGTCTTTAGGACTTTTCGACAAAGCCTTATTTACAACGGACGGAATATTAACTTCTCGGGCGATACAAAGCCGCTATCTGGACGGCATCGCACGGCGTACAGGCGAAATACCGATTATTGTTGAATACTGGCTTTTAGAGGTTACACCCCGCGCCGGTTTAGTTTTCGTACACAAAAACGGAGAAACCGCATACAAAAACCCAGATAACGAACAACAGAAACCGAGTTTCTGCACAGAAGATTATATTAGACAAAATGAAATAAACCCCCAACATAATCTTCCCCAGAAATCGGCTGTTGAAAAGTCTGTTGAAAACAGGCGGGAAAGCTGCACCCGCATTATGGCCTTGCTGCAAGCATTTACTGGTATCAATATGCAGGGCGATAAGCAGACAAGAAAACAGGTGTACAGCTTGTTTGACCGTGGCTACACAGAAAAGGACGTGAAAGCCGTCATCGGTATGGCCGCAGACAATGATGCACCGTTCCCGCCGCCTGCACAGCTTTTCGGGCCTATGTTCGACCAACTGATTACAACCCCAGCAGACAGCGCCCCGCGCGATCATTACGCCGCGCTGCCGCCTGCCACAAAGAAAGGACGTGCATTCAATGGCGGATATTAAATACACCATGCCGCCGCCTACCGAAGATGTAGAGCAAATGTGCCTGTTCCGCTGGGCCGATGCCCAAAGCGGCAAATATCTCGAACTTTCCCTTATGTACCATATCCCAAACGGCGGCAAGCGCGGGAAAGCCGAAGCGGGTCGTTTCCGCGCAATGGGTGTGAAATCCGGTGTGCCGGACATCTTCCTGCCTGTCGGCGTTCAGAAGATAGATTCCGTTGATCGTGGCCAGTATACCATTATCCGTACCAAGTACAACGGCCCGTACATCGAATTGAAGCGTCTGCGCGGCGGTACGGTATCAGCTGCACAGAAACAGTGGATTGCCCGCTTGCGTGATGCCGGTTATGCCGTGGAAGTCTGCAAGGGCTGGGAAGCTGCCGCCGCGGTCATCACGAATTATTTGGAGGGGCGCTATAAGCCACAGTTTCAATGCGAATAGGTTTGATAGACGTTGACGGTCATAACTTCCCAAATCTCGCATTGATGCGGATTTCTTCTTTCCACAAGCAGCGCGGTGACACCGTGGAATGGTGGTGGAGCGATTTTGTTCACTACGACATTGTGTACATGAGCAAGATTTTTTCAGACACCTACACCGCAGATGTGCCGGAACCGCTCAACGCGGACCGCGTAATCAAGGGCGGAACGGGTTACTGCATTCACCTTGGAAACGACGGGAAAGAACACTTTGATAAGAGCAAGAACACAGAGCTGCCGCCAGAGATCGAACGCTGTTTTCCGGACTACTCTATATACCCGCAGTTTCCTTTTGCGGTAAGCATGACAAGCAGAGGATGCCCGCGCGGGTGTGCATTTTGCCATGTTGCTGCCAAAGAGGGTCGTTGCGCAAAGAAAGTGGCCGATGTTAGCGACTTTTGGTGCGGGCAAAAGGAAATCAAGGTACTTGACCCGAATATTACAGCCTGCGCCGAAAAACGCGACTTGATGCAGCAGTACATTGATACTCGCGCGATAATTGATTTTACGCAGGGACTTGATATTCGATTGCTAAATCAATACGACATCGAAGATATAAATAAAATGCGTGTAGGTACGCTTCATTTTGCGTGGGACAATCCAAAAGACGATTTGGAAAGCAAGTTTTCCGATTTTGCAAAAGGCTTTCGCCGCAAATCAAATATCGGTATGGTCTACTGCTTGACAAATTACAACAGCACAATGGAAGAAAACCTATACAGAATTTACACTCTGCGCGATATGGGGTATGACCCGTATGTGATGGTTTACGACAAGCCAAACGCGCCAAAAGAAGTCCGCCGACTGCAACGTTGGTGCAATAACAAAATCATATTCAAGTCATGCCCCAAATTTGAGGATTACCAAACGTGAACAACAGCAAGAAACGCCACTGCGGCAGTGCGTACCGCCGCTTTGAAACCATGATGAACTATTACGCCAAACCCGGAAAAGACCGTACCAAAGCTAAACAGCGCCCAAAGAAGAAAAGGAGCAAGAAAAAGTGAAAACCATCGTCATTTTGAATTTAAAGGGCGGTGTCGGCAAGACCACCACCGCAACAAACCTTGCATACGAACTTTCCAACATCGGCGAGACACTACTGATTGATGCCGATAAGCAGGGCAACAGCACCGAGTTCTACAACATCCACGATTTTACCCACGGTCTGGGCGATGTGCTGACGGCAAAGACTGCCGCTGATGCCTGCGCCCTTCATGCTGCACTTCCGGCCCTGAACGCCAACGGAAAGCCGTACCCGCATCTTCGTATTCTGCCCAGCGACTACCGCCTTATGAAGTCGAACATTTCCCTGTTGCTGGACACATCCAGCGGGCGCGATAAGCGTCTGCGCCGCTACCTTGCGGAAAATGAAGGTGTGCTTGAATTCGTTGTTGTGGACTGCGCCCCGGACATCGACATGGCAAGCATCAACGCCCTTATGGCAGCAGACCTTGCCATCGTGCCGATCACGCTGGACAAGAACGCCCGCAAGGGTCTTGCCGAGGTATGGGAGCAAATCGAAGCGGCCCAGCAGGAAAATCCAAAGCTGAAAGCCTACGCCCTTATTACCCGCTTTCGCCCCGATCAAAAAGAGAAAATCGCCGATGTGACCGACCTTGACTTACTGGGCACGGTTATCCGCGAAAGCACACAGAAAGTCGAAAACGGAAACGACGCGGGCAAGCCGCTGTCGCTGTACAGTCGTTGGAGCACTGTCACCCGTACAGTTCATGGGAGCGCGGTTCAAACGAAAATCTAAACCGCATGATTCGGCGGAAATTCCCGAAAGGCACAAGCTTTGCAGATGTGACACGGAAACAGGTTCAGAATGTCGAAGATTGGATGAACAACTATCCCCGCAAAGTCCTTGGCTATCTGACTGCCGAAATGGCGTACCAAGCGTGCGTTGCCGCCCTTTAAAAAAAATAAATTATGAAATTTTCGCATTTACTCTTGACATTCACCTCCCCTGTGGGGCTGCGCCCGCAGGCGCGTGTCGGAGCGCAACCGCCGTAGGCGGCTCTTAGCGCGTAGACTGAAGCCGGCCCTGCAGGGCCGGATGAGGGGTATGTTTGCCATTTTTACCCGTTGGCGGGATACCATGGCAGGGTCAGCCCTCATCAGTCAGTGGTCGGAGCCACTGACAGCTTCCCCCGCGGGGGAAGCCTTTTGTTTAAGATTAGCCATTTCTAACGTATTGACAAGCATTCTCACCTATGCTACACTATCCGAAGCAATAAGGGAGTAGTCAGCGCAGCGGTGGAGCAGCCGCCGTGCAGTTCTGCCAACACAATGAGCGTTTGCTCTGGCTTTACTTTAAACGACGAGACTTATCTGCCCGTTTTCACGGGTAGATAGGTCTTTTTTATTGTCTGCACCCTGCCAAAACGGAGGAGAAAATCATGACTTTATTCGACCTGATCCTGATTGCCGTCAGCCTCTCGATGGACGCATTCGCCGTCTCGATCTGCAAGGGGCTGTCCGTCCGCAAGGTAAGTCTGCAGCACGCTATGATCTGCGGCGTCTGGTTCGGCGGGTTCCAGTTTTTGATGCCTGCACTGGGCTATTTTCTCGGTGACCGTTTTGCCGCGCTGCTGACGAAGTTCGGCCCGTGGATCGCGTTTGTGCTGCTGGCGCTCATCGGTGCGAACATGATCAAGGAGAGTTTTGGCGGCGACGAGCAGCTGGACGACGACTACTCCGCCAAAGCCATGCTGCCGCTGGCCATCGCCACCAGCATTGATGCGTTCGCCGTCGGCGTCAGCTTTGCAGCCATGCAGGTGGACATTCTGCCCGCTGCCGGGTTGATTGGCGTTATCACCTGCCTGCTGTCCGCCATCGGCGTCAAGGTCGGTGCCATGTTCGGCGACAAGTACCGCGCCCCCGCCGAGCGCATCGGCGGCATTGTGCTGATCCTGATCGGTGTCAAGACGCTGCTGACGGGGCTGGGTGTGCTGTAATTTGGTGTACCTGTAGGGGCCGGGCACGCCCGGCCCGCGGCTTACCCGCAAACGCCCGGATGAGCGGGCGGATATGGAATCCGCCCCTACGGCGTGGGGGCGATGCTCGTCATCGCCCCGGAAACGCCTGGGCTGCCGGAAGCTAACGGGTCGCAGATGTGCGGTCCCTGCAACGCTGCAAGACAAGCAAAAACGCTCCGGGCGGTATGGAACATTCTCCATACCGCCCGGAGCGTCATTTATTATTGTAGGGTTCAGCGCAGAACCAGCTGTCCGTTCCCATCCGCATCCACGGTCAGGGTGTCCCCTGCCGTGTGGGCGCCGCCGATGATTTCCTTCGCGATCATCGTTTCCACATGGGACTGGATGTACCGCTTCAAGGGGCGGGCGCCGTAGATCGGGTCATAGCCGCCGTCGATGATGGCGTTCTTGGCCGCGTCGGTGACAACCAGTTTCAGCTGTTTGTCCTCCAGACGTTTGCGCAGGTCGGCCAGCATCAGGTCAACGATGGAGCCGATTTCGGTCTTGGTCAGGCTCTTGTAGTAGACAATGTCGTCCAGACGGTTCAGGAACTCGGGGCGGAACTGGCGCTTGAGCAGCTGGTCAATGGCGTTTCTGGCCTCGTCGGACAGCTCGTTGCTGCCGTTGGCGCGGCTCTTTTCCAGATCCTCCAGAATCAGGTCGGAGCCCAGGTTCGACGTCAGGATGATGACGGTGTTCTTGAAGTCCACCGTGCGGCCCTGGCTGTCGGTAATGCGGCCATCGTCCAGCACCTGCAGCAGGATGTTGAACACGTCCGGGTGGGCCTTTTCGACCTCATCGAACAGCACAACGCTGTAGGGGTGGCGGCGCACGGCCTCGGTCAGCTGGCCGCCCTCCTCATAGCCGACGTATCCCGGAGGCGCACCGATCAGACGCGAGACGCTGAATTTCTCCATATACTCGGTCATGTCGATACGGACCATGTTCTTCTCGTCGTCAAACAGGGCCTGCGCCAGCGCCTTGGCCAGCTCGGTCTTGCCGACGCCCGTGGGGCCGAGGAACAGGAAGCTGCCGATGGGGCGGTTCGGATTCGCGATGCCGGCGCGGGAGCGCAGGATAGCATCCGAGACCTTCTGCACGGCCTCGTCCTGGCCGATGACCCGCTGATGCAGCGTGTCCGGCAGGCGGAGCAGCTTCTCGCGTTCGCCTTCGACGAGCTTGGAGACCGGGATGCCGGTCCAGCGGGCGACGATGTTCGCAATTTCTTCTTCCGTTACGCGGTCACGAAGCAGACTGGATTCTTTCTTTGCTTCGGCCAGCTTTTCTTCTTCTTCCAACTGCTTTTGCAGGGTAGGCAGTTTACCGTATTGCAGCTCGCCGGCCTTGGCATAGTCGCCGGTGCGGGTCGCCTTTTCGATCTCGGCCTTGGTGGATTCCACCTCGGCGCGCAGGCTCTGCACCTTGTTCACGGCGTTCTTCTCGTTCTCCCACTGCGCCTTCTTGCTGTTGAAGCTGTCGCGCAGCTCGGCCATCTCCTTTTCCAGCGTGGCCAAACGCTGCTTGGACAGCTCGTCGGTCTCTTTCTTTAAAGAAGCCTCCTCGATTTGCAGCTGGGTGATGCGGTGGTTCATCTCGTCCAACTCGGCGGGCATCGAATCCAGCTCGGTCTTGACCATAGCGCAAGCCTCATCGACGAGGTCAATGGCCTTATCGGGCAGGAAGCGATCCGTGATGTAACGATCCGACAGCGTCGCGGCGGCGATCAGGGCGGCATCCTGAATCTTGACGCCGTGGTAGACCTCGTAGCGCTCCTTCAGGCCGCGCAGGATCGAGATGGTGTCCTCGACAGTCGGTTCATTGACCATGACCGGCTGGAAACGACGCTCCAGCGCGGGGTCCTTCTCGATATACTCGCGGTACTCGTCCAGCGTGGTCGCGCCGATGCAGTGCAGCTCGCCGCGGGCCAGCATGGGCTTGAGCAGGTTGCCCGCGTCCATCGCGCCGTCGGTCTTGCCCGCACCGACAATGGTGTGCAGCTCATCAATGAAGAGGATGATCTTGCCCTCGGACTTCTTGACCTCGTTGAGGACGCTCTTCAGGCGTTCCTCAAACTCGCCGCGGTATTTTGCACCTGCGACCAGCGCACCCATGTCCAGACTGAACACGGTATGATCCTTCAGGTTTTCGGGCACATCTCCGCTTTCGATCCGCTGCGCCAGCCCCTCGGCGATGGCGGTCTTACCGACACCGGCCTCACCGATCAGCACGGGGTTGTTCTTGCGTTTGCGGGACAGGATACGGATGACATTACGAATTTCCGTATCGCGTCCAATCACAGGGTCAAGTTTATGCGCCTTTGCCATTTCGACAAGGTCCTGACCGTACTTTTTCAGAGCGTTGTAGGTGTCCTCCGGGTTATCACTCGTGACCCTCTGATTGCCACGCACCGTACTCAGCTGCTTCATAAATTTCTCGGTTGTAATGCCGAAAGTCTTGAAGATTTCACTGGCAGCCTTGCCGGGCCGCTGCAAAATACCGAGGAACACATGCTCTACGCTGATGTATTCATCCTTCATCTGCTTGGCCTGCTGCTCGGCGGCGTTGAGGGCACGATCCAGATCGTTGGAGATGTAAATTTTCTCCGGGTCACGGCCCGAGCCGGTCACGCGGGGCAGCGCCTCGACCTTCTGCAAGGCCGTCTGGGCAAAGGCATTGGCGTCAATGCCGAGGGTCTGCAGCAGCTGCGGGATAAGCCCGTCCTGCTGCTGGGCAAGGGCGGCCAGCAGATGCTCCTGCTCCACCGCGTTGTTGGAATATTCCACCGCGATGCGCTGTGCAGCCTGCAAAGCCTCACGGGTTTTCTGTGTCATTTGGTCGATGTTCATAGTGCGTACCTCCTTTAGTGCAGATAGCGCATTGTTCTGGCAGTCTCGCACGTAAAGTGCTTGGATTTTGCAGTTCAAGAATCTACTTCCGCAAATTCTGTGCGTCTGTCTCTCTTTAGCACTCTATCAGTTCGACTGCTAATATTGTAGCACATTCACATACCATGTCAATAGGAAAATTGCAAACAAATTGTGAATTTGCAGGAAAAATCATTGGTAAAAGTTGGAGAAACAATCGGGGGGGAGCGGATCGTTAGATATTTTTCTAAATATCTATTGACAGCAGCAGGTGCATAGGAGTATAGTAAAGGCATAGGCAGTTAGACGTTTATCTAATTGTTTATCAGGAAAGGAGTTGTTCTGTTTGGGAGATGCTTTCAAGGCGCTGGCCGACCCGACGCGGCGGCGCATTTTAGAACTGCTGGCACAGGGCGATCTGACCGCCGGGGAGATCGCCGCACATTTTGATATGACAAAGCCGTCCGTCAGTCACCATCTGAACATTTTAAGAAGCGCGGCGCTTATTACCGATGAGCGCCGCGGCCAGAACATTGTGTACAGTGTGAATCTGACCGTATTTCAGGAATTGATGAAGTGGTTTTATGACTGCGGACTTGTAAAGGGAGACGATAGCAATGAAAAAGAATAAGCTGTTCTGGATTTTAACCGTGGTGTGCGTGCTGAATTTTGCCGCGCACCTGTACTTCTACCCTTCCCTGCCGGACATTGTGCCTACCCACTGGGGAGCCGGCGGGCAGGTCAACGGCTGGGGGCCGAAGTCCACGGTTTTGATTTTGGCCGTGCTGCCGTTTGCGATGTTGATTTTGTTTGAGGTCATCCGCAAAATCGACCCCAAGCACCAGAATTTTGAGAAGTTCGGCAAGGTATGGAACCTGTGCGTAGTGCTGTTCACCGTGATGATGGCCGCGTTCAGCTGGCTGAGTGAGTTGGCTGTTTTCGGTAAGCTGCCGGACAGCAGCAACCTCGTCAGCATCCTGGTCTGCGGCGGCATCGGCGTGCTGTTCATCATCCTGGGCAATTTTATGCCGCAGATCAAGCAGAATTACACCTTCGGCTGCCGCACACCCTGGGCGCTGAACGACGAGCACAACTGGCAGCGCACCCAGCGCATGGGCGGGTATACCTTTGTCGTTATGGGCATTGTCCTGTTGGTGCTTGCCTTCCTGGGCGGCCTGCTGGGCGACATTGCTACACTGATCGTGCTGCTGGTTGCTGTTTTTGGCGGCAGCGCGTGGATTTATTTGTATTCGTATCTGGTGTATGTGGGGAAGATGAAGTGATTTCTGAAAATGCCATGTAGGGGCCGGGCATGCCCGGCCCGCGGCTTTCCCGCAAAAGGGCGTTTTCCGTCAGGTTGCGGGCCGCATATATGCGGCCCCTACAGCCTGCTTAAAGTGGAGGTGAATTTTATGTGGTTTTGGTGGTTTATGTTACTATGTGATATGCTAGTTCCCATTGTTATGGTTATTGTAGGAAGAATGATGTGGAAACACTGCCCAAAGCATATAAATAGTCTGGTTGGGTATAGGACAACTCGCTCCATGAAAAATATGGACACTTGGAAATTTGCCCACGACTACTGCGGAAAACTTTGGTGGAAAGTAGGATGGGTAACGACTATAGCATCCGCTTTGATACATATTCCGTTATACCATAGTGATGAGAATACGATTGGAATTGCAGGGCTGATTCTTGTGGCAATTCAATGTTTTATTATGGTTGCATCAATTTACCCGACAGAAAAAGCCTTGAAAAACCATTTTAATGACGACGGAACGCGTAAATAGCTCCCCGTTCGCATGGGCGGTATAGATGCTGCCCGGAGAATGTTGCAGCTATGGGCAGGTGCACGGGAGGGATGAATCCCTCCCCTACAAATTGAAGATTAAAGCGATACAGCGGCGAAGTTGCGGGCCGGGCATGCCCGGCCCCTACAGCTCTACAAAAAAAGTGCCCCACGCATTTCTGCGTGGGGCACTTTTTATGTAGCGTTAGCCGTTAAGCAGCCCTTGCACAAATTACTTGTACAGGTCGACCAGCTTGGTCAGGTGCTCGTAACGGGCATCGGCGGCAGCCTGGTTCTTCTCGAACAGAGCCTTGGCGCGATCCGGGAAGGCGCGAGCCAGACGGCTGTAACGAGTCTCGTTGGCCAGGAAGTCCTGATACTTGCTCATGTCGCCGGCCTTGGAGGTCAGGGTGAACGGGTTCTTGCCCTCGGCCTTGGCAGCGGGGTTGAAGCTGAACAGGTTCCAGTAACCGGCAGCAACAGCCTTCTTCATCTCGTTCTGGCAGTTGGTCATACCGCCCTTGACACCGTGCAGCTCGCAGGGAGCGTAGCCGATGATCAGAGACGGGCCGGGATAAGCCTCAGCCTCGGCGATGACCTTGACAGCCTGAGCCATGTTGGCGCCCAGAGCGATCTGAGCAACATAGATGTAGCCGTAGGTCATGCAGATCTCAGCCAGAGACTTCTTGCTGATCTCCTTACCGGCAGCAGCGAACTGGCAGACCTCACCGATGTTGGAGGCCTTGGAAGCCTGTCCGCCGGTGTTGGAGTACATCTCGGTGTCGAAGACCATAACATTGACGTCGTGGCCGGAAGCCAGGACGTGATCCAGGCCGCCGTAACCGATGTCATAAGCCCAGCCGTCGCCGCCGAAGATCCAGAAGCTCTTCTTGGCCAGGTACTGCTTGTCCTTCAGGATCTCCTTGGACTCGTCGCAGCCACAGGCCTCCAGGGCAGCGATCAGGGCCTTTGCGGGCTCGTCGTTGGCCTTGGTGTTGTTCTTGGTCTCCAGGAACTTGTCGATGACAGCATCCAGCTCAGCATTCTTGCCCTTCAGGGCCTCAACCTTGGTGATCAGGTTGGCGCGGACGGTCTCGTAACCGATCTGCATGCCCAGGCCGTGCTCGGCGTTGTCCTCGAACAGAGAGTTGATCCAGGCGGGGCCGTGACCGGACTCTTTGCTGGTGGTGTAGGGGCTGATGGAAGCGGTGCCGCCCCAGATGGAGGAGCAGCCGGTAGCGTTGGAGATGAACATCTTCTCGCCAAACAGCTGGGTGATCAGGCGGGCGTAAGAGGTCTCGGCGCAGCCAGCGCAGGAGCCGGAGAACTCAAGCAGCGGCTGGTTGAACTGGGAGCCCTTGACGGAAACCTCGGAAACAACGCCGGGGATGTTGTCCTTCTTGCGGATGTTCTCGACGCAGTAGTCGAAAGCAGCCTGCTGCTCGGACTGGCTCTCCTGCGGCTTCATCTCGATAGCGGCAGTCGGGCAGACGGTGACGCACTCGCCGCAGCCCATGCAGTCCAGAGGAGACACAGCCATGGTGAACTTGTACTCGCTTGCCTTGGGCTTGGTGTCGGCCAGCTTGGTGGAAGCGGGCGCAGCCTCAGCCTCGGCAGCAGTCAGGCAGAACGGACGGATGGTGGCGTGAGAGCAGACGAAGGCACACTGGTTGCACTGGATGCACTTCTCGGCGTTCCACTCGGGAACCATAACAGCCGTGCCGCGCTTCTCGTAAGCGGAAGCACCCTGCTCCCACTCGCCGTTGACGTTGCCCTCGAAGGCGGAGACAGGCAGGCTGTCGCCGTCCATACGGGAGATGGGCTCCATAACGTCGCGGATCTGCTTGACCAGAGCCTCGGGTCCCTTCAGGGCCTTCGGAGCCGGATCAGCAGCGGGGTTGGACCAGGAGGCGGGGACCTCGACCTTATGGACAGCGTCCAGGCCGGCGTCGATAGCCTTCCAGTTCATCTGGACAACAGCGTCGCCCTTCTTGCCGTAGCTCTTCTTGGCAGCGGCCTTCATGTACTCGACGGCATCGTCGATGGGCATGACGTCGGCCAGCTTGAAGAAGGCAGACTGCAGGATGGTGTTGGTGCGCTTGCCCATGCCGATCTCGATAGCCTTATCGATAGCGTTGATGGTGTACAGCTGAATGTTGTTGTCGGCAATGTACTTCTTGTCGGCAGCATTCAGGTGCTCATCCAGCTCGGCATCGGTCCACTGGCAGTTGATCATGAAGACGCCGCCCGGCTTGACATCCTGGACCATCTTCATGCCCATGTGGATGTAAGCGGGGTTGTGGCAGGCCACGAAGTCAGCCTGGTTGATGTAGTAGGGGCTGCGGATGGGCTTGTCGCCGAAACGCAGGTGGCTGATGGTGACACCGCCGGTCTTCTTGGAGTCATACTGGAAGTAAGCCTGAATGTACTTGTCAGTATGGTCGCCGATGATCTTGGTGGAGTTCTTGTTGGCACCGACAGTACCGTCGCCGCCGAGACCCCAGAACTTGCACTCCTTGGTGCCGGGGGCGGAGGTGATGGGAGCGGGCTTGACCTCAGGCAGGCTGAGGTTGGTCACGTCGTCGGTGATGCCGATGGTGAAGCGGGACTTCGGAGCGTCCTTCTCCAGCTCGGTGTAGATAGCAAAGACGCTGGACGGCGGGGTGTCCTTGGAGCCCAGGCCGTAGCGGCCGCCGGTCAGGACGACGTCGTTCATGCCGGCCTCACGCAGGGTGGTGGCGACATCCAAGTACAGGGGCTCGCCCAGGGAGCCGGGCTCCTTGGTGCGGTCCAGAACGGCGATCTTCTTGACGGAGGCAGGAATGGCCTGGATGAGCTTCTCGGGAGCGAAGGGGCGGAACAGGCGGACCTTCACCAGGCCGACCTTCTCGCCGTGGGCATTCAGATAGTCGATGACCTCCTCGGCCACATCGCAGATGGAACCCATGGCCACGATGACGCGGTCGGCGTCCTCAGCGCCATAGTAGTTGAACAGGCCATAGTTGGTGCCCAGCTTGGCGTTGATCTTGTCCATGTACTTCTCCACCACGGCGGGCAGAGCGGCATAGTACTTGTTGCAGGCCTCGCGGTGCTGGAAGAAGATATCGCCGTTTTCGTGGCTGCCGCGCATGTGGGGATGCTCGGGATTCAGCGCGTGCTGACGGAACTCCTTCACGGCGTCCATGTCGCACATATCCTTCAGATCCTCGTAATCCCACACGGCGATCTTCTGGATCTCGTGGCTGGTGCGGAAGCCGTCGAAGAAGTTGATGAAGGGAACCTTGCCCTCCAGAGCGGCCAGATGGGCCACGGGAGACAGGTCCATGACCTCCTGGACGTTGCCCTCGCACAGCATGGCAAAGCCGGTCTGGCGGCAGGCCATCACGTCGGAGTGGTCGCCGAAGATGTTCAGAGACTGGGCGGCCACGGTACGGGCGGACACGTGGAAGACACCGGGCAGCAGCTCGCCGGCGATCTTGTACATGTTGGGGATCATCAGCAGCAGGCCCTGGGATGCGGTGTAGGTGGTGGTCAGGGCGCCGGCGCCCAGAGAACCGTGAACCGCGCCGGCAGCGCCGGCCTCAGACTGCATTTCCACCACCTTGACCCGGGTGCCGAAGATGTTCTTCAGCCCGTTGGCGGACCACTGGTCCACAAAGTCGGCCATGGGGGACGACGGGGTGATGGGATAGATGGCGGCAACCTCGGAGAACGCGTAGGACACGTGCGCCGCAGCGTTGTTACCATCCATGGACTTCATTTTTCTTACCATAAATGAACCTCCTCATAAAAACATTTCGCGGATTTCTCAACGAAACACCATACATTGTGTATAATACCACAATCTTTTTTCTTTGTAAACCGGGTTTTGCCCCTTTTTCACGGATTAAGGCTTTTTCTTCACCATGCACAAAAATTCTCACGGTAAGAGGGAAGTTTTTTTGACAATGTATTTCAAAACGGCGGGATATGTGCTAAAATATAAATGAAACACGTCAGAAAGCGCAGAACAAGCGCATTTTTTGTGAGAGGATGTGAAGGGTCATGGTGGTAACGGTACGGTCCCTGGGACTCAACGGCATCAGCGGCTATGAGGTGTCGGTGGAGTGCTTTTTGTCCGGGGGACTGCCCGCCTTCGACGTGGTGGGCCTGCCGGACGCGGCGGTGCGGGAATCCCGGGAGCGGGTCCGGGCCGCCATCAAGGCCTGCGGGGCCAAATTCCCCGTCAGCCGCATCACCATGAACCTGGCCCCCGCTGACAAGAAAAAGGAGGGACCTATCTACGACCTGCCCCTGCTGGTGTCTTTGCTCAAGGCATCCCGGCAGC
>ERZ779866.3307-NODE-3307-length-13203-cov-10.170596_pt1 | contig 13203 bp, 14 predicted proteins | sample MGYA00511248_ERZ779866 | MGnify/ENA primary metagenome ERZ779866 (study PRJEB29588, sample SAMEA2155758) | human gut metagenome | biome: human gut; feature: human-associated habitat; material: faeces | place: Denmark | collected 2008/2010 ... | reverse complement strand
GGCTACGCACCTAATGGCGCTGCTTGAAAGGAGTCTGGCTTTGCTGTTTTACGCTAGATTCAGTCATTGTTTCTTTTATTTATTTTATACGGGAACATATATTTCCACAATAGTAATAAGCTAATTTAGGGTGGGGGCAGCGGTATTAAGCATACAAGTTTTACATTGCTATACCTATGCCTTTTATGCCAGTGCTGAATGTTTGTACACACCATTCATTTGAAAATACCCGTGACAGTTTGCGGAAATGTAGAAGAGCAGCACGGTATTATTGTGCTAACGAAGGATTGTAAAAGTATATGGCATACAAATTAGCAAAGCGCTATCTGGCAAGTCCGTCAGCAGTATCCGAGATCAGTGTGTTGCACCGGACTATGCGCTGTATATTCGATTCGGTGTAACAATGCGCCGACTGTATGAGAAATATTTAAAGCAGTTGGGATCCTTTGGTTTGGATAAAGCTTGGATTGACATAAGCAGCCCTGAAGTAACGCTCTACGACAGTAAACTAATATAGTATAAAAATGCGATCTTTGTTTTTATCGCGTTCATAAAAACGCCCCTTTGGGGCGCAAGATACAAAAGTAAGCCTCAAATGGTCTAATTTTCTATACATAAAGGGTTAAGACATTCTTTCTTGTCTATCCTATCATGTGAGAGGAGGTGAGAAAAATGGACGCCGTTATCTTTGGCACTCGGCTCAGCCAATTGCGCAAGAAGAACGGCATTACGCAGCGTGAACTTGCCCAAAAGCTGCATGTCCACATCACGACTATTAAGAATTGGGAGAGCGGCAGTTGCTATCCTGATGCGAAGAATATCTGTGCGCTTGCTGACTTATTCCATATATCAACTGACTCTCTTTTAGGTCGTGGTGAGGGGGAAATGCTTTCATTAGCACACGTGCCGTCTGCACTTCAAAGTATAATAAGGCAGATTGCACAAGTCCTGATCGACAAATATGGAAACAGTAACTAGATCGTCATACATTTAGCGCTTTAATCTCCACAATAAATTTAAAACGTAGATGAGCGTTTGTTGACGTTCACCTACGTTTTTTGTTCATTCTTTGATTTTCCCTTTGATGCTTTGCTGCGCTAGTACTTTTTTCTTCAAGCTATCAGGTACAGTAGGTTCATAGCATCCACGAGGGCTTGGACTCCAAGCTCCTTCCATGCCACATCGAATGAGAAACTTCTGCAGTAGAGTTTTTATCATGCTTGCCACCTCCGTAAAAAATTATACCATACTGAAGTCCTTCAAAAAAAGTTCATGCATGAAATGTGCCATTTAGGACTTAGAAATCATAAAATCTTGCATTTTAGGTGCAAAATATATATAAATTAGTAGTAAAAATTCGCCCAGGTTTGACCTGTCAATGGACACTACATCACAGATATGGTATACTACAAAAAACATGAGAGGGGGACATCGTTTGAACCTGGCTTTATGTGATGATGAACAGGTTTTTTTGAATTCCCTAAGCAAGAAGATTATGGATTGGGCGCGTCGTGCAGGACATACCAGAGGGATCATTATTCACACCTTTTCCTCCAGTGAGGAGTTGCTGGAGGCTTGGCAGCATGGCATGATTATAGATGCTCTTTTTTTGGACATTCAGATTCCGGGCGAAATGAGCGGTTTGACCGTTGCCAAGGAAATTCATCAAATAAATGAACATATCCCCATTGTTTTTATTACAAGCTATAGCGAGTATGCTATGGAAGGCTATAAATTCAACGCTCTCCGTTTCCTTCATAAACCAGTTTCTGACCAAGCAGTTTTCGAATGCATGGATATTTTATGGCATCGTTGGCTGCTGCGGCATACAGACTGCATTATGATTCATTTGCCCACACAGCTTCTGCACCTGCCAATGGATCTGATCCTATACGTCGAATCTTCCGGACACTATTGCCTCCTCCACACGGCCGATACCCAACGACTATACAAAATAAAACAGTCGTTGGGTACGCTAAAGCAACAGCTTCCTGCAAGTGTATTTGCGCAGTGCCATCGCAGCTTTATTGTGAATCTATTCTATATCCGCAACATTTCCCATGGCTGCATTACCATGGCCAATGGAACCACTATTCAAATGAGCAGAAGTTATCAGTCCCAACTGATTCGTCAATTCCGTCAGTACTATCTGGGAGGCTCTGCAGAATGATAATGATTGTATTTGATGTGTTTGTTACCGCTTATCAAGGTGTTTTGCTGCTGTATGTCATCAAACGCCAAGTTATGCAACCTGCTCATTCGGTATTGTATGATATCGCGCTGGTCCTGACCTTTACGCTTTTTTTTGCGGTGATTCAATATATCAATCTTCCTGTGTCTGAAAATTTCGTAACCATGATTCTGTTTATATACATTAAATTAACCTCCCATACACGATGGCTGCCTTGCCTGCTCTGGAGTATAATGGATGTATTTTTATTGATGGGAACCCTCACCTTGGTAAGCAGCTTATTTGATATGCAAATATATATAAATGGAACGGTGGCTGGCGCATCAAATGAAACTAGAGTCCTGTATTATCTTGTTGGTACAGCTGCTGTAACGGTTGTTATGAACATTGCTGCGCAGTTTAGCAACCCGACCTATGTGATCTCGGCAAAAGAAACTCTTCTGTTTATCCTCATGCTTCTCTTAAGTTTTTTCATTAATGAGTGCTTCTTTATGGCTCGGTTATCTGGAAATGAAGATATTTCTCTGCTCATAGGTTCCGCTTGCTCGTTCACGGTTATGGTTATTACCATGATCCTTTACAATCAGCTGACCGAAAGCACCAAAAAACAGAGGCAGATGGAACTGGCGGCGCAGACGGCACAGCTTGTCGAAGAGCATCAGGAAGAACTGAAAACCATTTACATCCATATGCTGGCAGAACAGCATGACTTGCGGAACCGTATTGCAGCGGCAGAAGAATTGCTATCAGATCCTCATGTTCGTGATGCCCAGCGTAGCGAAGCCTTGTCCTTGCTCAAAACCGATGCTTCGCCACACATATTTACGACGGGATGTATTGCCGTAGATGCGATTCTGAAGGCCAAAGCAACGCTCATGGAAAATGCCGGTATTGCCTTTGAATTTACAGATTATCCACTATCTCCGCTTCCTATCTCAGAGCAAAGCTTCTGCATGCTACTGGGCAACCTACTGGATAACGCCATTGAAGGCGTTTTGCGTCTGCCCGTTGCCGCTTCCTCCAAAGTAATTCATCTGTCTTTCTCTAAGGTTTGGAATATGCTGTTTATCACCTGCGTGAATGATGCGAATCTTGCCTCCATCAAGCGGCAGGGTGATCTGTTCATATCCAGCAAGGAACATCCTGAACGTCATGGTTTTGGCACGATCAGCATGAGAAACATCGTTGAAAATGCAGGTGGTCATATTGAGTTTGAAATGGAAGCTGGTAAATTTACCGTTCAAATTATGTTAGGAGACGCCTCGCCATGCTCATGAAAGTTTCGAAATGGTTTATTTCCTTTTTATTTTCTGACATAGAGGATAAGGATCAACGCGACTTGTGTATATATGGCTGTGAACTATGGCTCTACACCATCATTAGTACATTCGGCTTGCTGATAATCGGTATACTCATGCATGCCACACTTGAGTCAGCTATCATCATCGTCATATTCTATCTTTGTCAAAGCAGCGGAGGGGGGTACCACGCTTCCTCCCACTTGAGTTGCTTTTTTACCATGGTTGCTGGTCTTTTAGGATGCTTGCTTATTCCTTTCTTTCCTAGTGCGCGTCAAGTGTTACCTTTTTTATGTGCGGCTTCCTTTCTCGTTTTGCTAGCAATCCCACTTCGCTTACATCCGAACAAGAAATATCTGGAAGCGCGCAAGCGATCTCTTTGTATGCGTTCCATTCTTGTCACCACTGCAATTGCCTTTGTTATAATTGCTATGGACTATTTCGAAGGAGATAGATTGTTTTATTGCAGTTGCAGCGCAGTATGTCTATCAGCACTTTCAAGATTATGTGCTACTAAAATAGATAAGGTGCAATAGGGAACATGGTCTGCAGAACTCTGGTAAAATGAAGTTGCGACACACCATCCTCAAAGTAGAATATAAACCATGTCTGGGAAGATTGAATGAGCTGCTGGAGCAGGAGACAGAGAAACTCACGTAGGCAGCCCGGTATGAACGAAATGAGGCGCACCAGAGTTACCGCAGCGGCCACTATGACCGAAATCTTACCACGACCTCCGGTGACGTTACGCTCCACATGCCGCGGCTCAAGGGTGTGTCCTTCGAGACAGCCATCATCGAGCGGTATCGTCTCCGGGAGAGCAGCGTGGAGGAAGCCCTCATCGAGATGTATCTGGCAGGCGTCTCCGTGCGCCGGGTGGAGGACATCACAGAGGCACTGTGGGGCAGCAAGGTGTCGCCCGCTACCATCAGCGAACTGAACAAGAAAGCCTATGTTCACATCGAAGACTGGCGCAACCGCCCGTTACAGGGCGGGCGCTATCCATACATCTATGTGGACGGCATCTACCTGCGCCGCAACTGGGGTGGAGAGTATGAAAATGTTTCTGTTTTGGTGGCGATCGCCGTGAATGAGGACGGTTTTCGTGAGGTTTTGGGCGCCGCAGAGGGCATGAAAGAGGACAAGGCCAGCTGGGTCAGCTTCTTCCAATGGCTTCGTGGACGCGGCTTGGACGGCGTAAAGCTCATCGTCGGTGACAAGTGCATGGGGATGTTGGAGGCCGTGGGCGAGGTGTTCCCGGACGCCAAATACCAGCGCTGCACGGTGCATTTCTACCGCAATGTTTTCTCTGTTGTGCCCAAATCCAAGATCAAAATTGTGGCAAAAATGCTCAAGGCGATCCACGCCCAGGAGAGCAAAAAAGCGTCCCGCGAAAAGGCAAAGGCCGTGGTTGCCGAGCTGTGCGCCATGAAGCTGAAGGAGGCTGCCAAGAAGATCGAGGACGGCATTGAGGAGACGCTGACCTACTGCGATTTTCCCAGCGAGCATTGGACCCGCATCCGCACTAACAACGTGATCGAGCGGCTGAACCGTGAGATCCGCCGATGCACCCGTGTGGTGGGGACATTCTCCGATGGCAACTCCGCCCTGATACTGGTCTGCGCCAGGCTGCGCCATGTGGCGGGCACCCAGTGGGGCTGCAAAAAATACATGAACATGAAGCACCTGGAGGCGGCTCTGGACGACGCCTTCATTGCCGGCTGACTTCATTCAGCCGGAGCCTGCAAACAATTTTGCGCATAAATCTTGACGGCACCGAGGCAGGATCGCTCATTTCGATAGTGCTGCGGGATTTCTTATCCATCCAGTTCAGATCGGCTTTAGTGTACGGAACTTCCGGCTGAATCTCAAAAATGTCTGCACCGATAGCATCAGCCAAATTTTCAGCAACCTTTGCAGTAACGCCGCTGGCAGAGAAGTAAGCAACAAGTCGTTTGCTTATGACAAATGCACTCCCTTGATTGATTTTTATAATTTAAGTATAGCACGTTGAATAGGGAGCATCAAGCAAGTCTAAGTGGACGAACGTGCTAATATTGCAAATAAAATGAGCAGAAAAGAAAATTCACATTGACTTTTGTGCTCGTTTAGAATACAATATAAGCACGAAAGTGAGGCGACGCTTATAATGAACATGAACAATTTGGCTCGAACACATGAGATTTTAACACCGCAGCTTGCAACAAAAGTAGGCTTAACGAAATTTGAATTTTATAAATATGTAAAGGCCAATGAATACGAACAAGTCGGGCATGGCGTATACGCAGCAAAAGATACTTGGATTGACGAATTAGAAATACTGCACCGCCGCTGCCCGATGGGAGTATTTTCTCATGATGAAGCGTTTTACTATTATGGACTGACAGATCGGGAACCGCTTGTTCATACACTCACGATTTATAGTGGGTATAATGCTCACCGCTTGAAAGAGGATGGCTATAAGGTTTATACAGTAAAAAAAGAACTCCTTGATGTTGGCAAACGAACTGTAAAGAGTAATCAGGGAAATGAAATTCCCATGTACGATTTGGAACGGACAATTTGCGACTTGGTGCGGAGTAGAAGTTCCATAGAAGTGCAGGATTTCAATGCAGTATTAAAAACGTATGTCGGGAGAAAAGATAAAGACCTTAATAGACTGATGAAGTATGCAAAACTATTTCGAGTGGATAAGATCATCCGAAATTATATGGAGGTACTACTGTAAATGGGATTTACACCTGAACAGATAAAAGGGCGTATCAAGAGCGTTGCAAAACAGAACAATGCAGACGCAAGGACACTCATGCGAATCTATATGATGGAGCGTTTTCTGGAAAGGCTGACACAATCAGAATATCGGGATAACTTCATTATCAAAGGTGGAATACTGGTTACTGCAATGATTGGCGTTGCGCATCGTTCCACGATGGACATTGACACCAGCATGAAGAATCTAAATCTGTCTGCGGAGGATGCTCTGCGAGTTGTCAATCAGGTCAAAGATATTGACCTTGACGACGGTGTTTCTTTTGAGGTTAAAGACGTTTCCAATATTATGGATGAAATGGAGTATCCGGGAATCCGCGTTACCATGAACGCCAATGTGGGAAGATTGATTACGCCCTTGAAAATTGATATTTCCACGGGCGACGTGATTACCCCACGAGCAATCGAGTTTAATTATGACCTTTTACTTGAGGATCGTTCTATTAAGCTATGGTCTTATAATTTGGAAACTATACTAGCCGAGAAGTTGCAGACGGTTTTGGCGAGGGGTATCTTAAATACTCGAATGAGAGATTTTTACGATATACGGATGCTGGTTGATACATACGAAGATAAAGTCAATAAGGCTGTTTTGAAAGATGCTTTTGCGGCAACTTGCAAAAAGAGAGGAACGGATAATTTGCAGGAGCAGGCCGAGGAGATCGTCAAAATTATCGAAGCAGATGAACAGATTCAAGTGCTATGGAGAGCATATCAGAAGAAATACTCGTATGCAGCAGATATTGATTATGCCAGTGTAATAAGAGGTGTAAGAAAATTGATGGATTGGATTCGATAAGTAGCTACTGAAATAGCATTGAAAATAGAATAGTGAGTAAAGCCCTATAAGGCTCAGGTCGGTTCAGAACTGACTGAAAGCCTTGTAGGGCTTATTTTTTTTTTGCGATTTTTTCTAAAAATTTTTCGCCCCTATCTTGACATCAGGGGGATGTGTAGGAGATGGAGACGCACGCAATCAAAGCTGACATCTATTTTTTATTAAAGATGAAATATATTTTTACTGCTGCGTATCTTATAAAATATTACAGTAGGGAGAATGAGTGATTTTCATCTGTAGATTGACAGTGCACTGTATTTACAAATGTTTCTTTTGACTGCGTAATATTAATGAGAAAAATTTCTTTAGGAGAACACTTTAAATTCCCATGATTGTTTGATTGCTGAAGATATGCATTGAAAGCCTTGAATTTGCAGCTAAATAGTTTAGTTTTCTCAAATGTTGTACGGTTAATAGTATAAATTGTTATATCACTTTCGTTTATAACGATACTGTCACTGTTGACAGACGGATGCCATTGGAAATTTGCGGTGTCATCGTATTGAGCTGGATCGAATACAAAGGCCTCTGAATTATGAAAACCAGCGGGACGATTAGTTCTATTAAAATGTAGGGACAAGCATTGCTGAGGAGAAATACCAGAACATTCGAATTTTACAGTGACCCGATTACACATAGAATGAATGTTAACATACGAACATTGACAGGGAATATCATTACCGGAGACATCTTTGCAAGATACGGCGTAAGTTGTATTATTGCCTTTTGCGAGAATTGACCAAATCTGATAGAAGTCAAAATGAAAAATTGGATGAGAGGTTCGATTCATAGAATTTATAGTGTAACTAATCTTCTGCTCAGAAATTGGCATACGGTTTCCGTCAAATTCTGTATGCGCGGGGTCACCTGAAAATGAGTAGTCCGTTGAAATAGAACTTACAGAGAGATCGTTAAAAAGCTTTCGCTCCTCATGGCGTGTAAGAATCAGATATGTAATTGTACTTATTAAAGGTGTTTTTTTGATTTTGTAACTTCCATCAGGTGATATAACATAATTGTCAATATATAGGTGATCTAATTTCACAGAGTCCTTCTTATATAGGTAGAACGAAATACTAACAATTATAAGAAGAAAAAATAGCAATAGGCAGGAAAGACCTAACACAATGTCGTTTCGTGAAAAGGCAGCGAAGATACTCATGCAAGCACTGAAAACAGTAAGAACGTCCATGATGAGGTTGTGAAATCCGTATAGACGTAAAGATTTCTTTATCCGCTTGCATAAAAGGCTCGCTTTTGACATATAGACCACCTTATAATTTTCGACTTTGCTTATCTTACTGGTTGACATCGCTTCGTGATGATTTTGAAAACGCAGGAAGGAATAAAGAATAACTACTTATTATCTGGTATTTATATGGATTATTTCACATAGAGGAGAGACCGCGGTATGTATCTTCAAGTGCCTAAAGATACAATTGTATTTATTTCCGGCGTTCCAGGATCTGGGAAAACAACTGTTGCATATGAACTTTTCAAGAACTATTGTGATTTTCGAATTGTCGAGGAAACAGATATTATACGAGAGATTCTACGTGGATATAGAAAACATTTGGCTTTAATGGGAATATCCATTCCTGATGAAATTACACCGCATAATGTTTTCTTAGACTACGCTACAGCTTCACGGCAATGTGAGGTGATGATGAATTCTATTATTGCTATTGTACATCGCCAGCAAAGGAAAGAAATCCCAACAATTATTAATGGAGTCCATATTATTCCCGAAATTTTGTACGACAATATGCTGTTTTCATCGCATATTGCTTATGTTAATCTGTTTATAGAATCTGAAGACTTATTATGGACTCGGTTACGCAATAGGGATCCGCAAAAATATAAAAAAGAAGGGGTTCCCTTTTTATATCGAATGAATCTTGATTTACACAAGCAGACAAGTCTGCTGGCGAAAGCCCATCCCAATGTGCTTTCGCTGAACAATAGTAGACTTTCATCCGAGGAAACGCTCTTTGAAGTAGCAAAATTCCTTCGCACACTATTTTAAAACAAATTAGTAGATGCATCCCAAATAGCGCAAAACTTTTGAATACACTCTTTTCCTCGATCAGAGGATGCACTAAAAACCTCGAACTTTGAATCCGTCATAAATTGTGGATAACCATTTTTGTCAAAATGAGGTTTAGAATAAATAATACAGTTATCCAAACGAATAATAACTTCCTCTCTTCTGTTTTCATACATACGAAAACAATTTTTGATTACTTGGTTATCACCAATTTGGTTTTCTGCTCGCCGGATAGTTACTTTAAGTTCTTCTAAAAAGATATCCTGTTGCGAATGCGCATGCTTTACCTCCGCAGAATTGGGATTGAGAAAGAGACAACGAAAATCTATTCCAGACATATTACTATTTGTGGATTTTTCCTCTAGATAATCAAATAGCTCCCTAAAATTTCCTCCAAAAAGTTTCATATTTTTCCTGCCATATATCCATAAATATTTTCCCGTATATAAAAATGAATGGACAATGGTTTTCCACAAATCGTATGTTTCAAATCCATTTAAAAAGTATGCAGTCTTATCTCTATATATTGGGCTTTCAATATGAAAGGAATCATTTTCGATGAGAGCATCTACAAAATCCTCACATTGAACATCTACTTGTCGATATTTTTCTTTAACTGTTTCAATTCTCCTTGTAAAGTCCAAGAAAACTGCTTTTGTATACTTAGTATCGGTTATTCCAAGGCTGTTAATGATATCGGAATAAAATTCGTCTGAATTTGCACTTATTTCTCTCGCAATATTCATAGGGTTATCAATCCACGAATGCCAATTGGGATCATTATCAAAAAGAATCGGGATGACTGTTTTGTTAAGGCCGCATGCAAATCCAGCTTCATAAAGAAGCCAGGGGGATTTCTTATTTTCCTTTGTGAAGCAAAGAAGGAGCTTATCGCAATGTACAATTTGGTTAATAATCTTCTCCTGTACATGTTCACCTGCAGCGATACTGTCCTCCGATAAAAAGACATTTATGTCAGGAGCCATTTTTTCCAATAGGCTTTTGAGCTCAAAGGCTAAATCTCTGCTTTTGGCCTTTGACCAGCTTATAAATATTTTTGTCATACTTTATCATCCTTTCAAGTGTGTTTTCTTATTTTATTGAATCCCTATAATAAAGGATAATAAGTAGTTATCCTTTATTGTTTAACAGCAGTAAAATGTAGGAACAACACATCCCTACGTAAAAGTATGTATGATGGTGATTTGAAAAATAGGCAGTAATACAAAAGCTACAACAAAGGGTGGGGGAGCGTAAGCTAAAGTGACATGGACAAAGAACGAACCGAAAAAGCCGGATACTTATTTATAATTCTATTATACACTTGATTGCAATAAAATCTCAATAGGGAAATTAAAATTCGATTTTTAGGGTATTTCTCGGATGCATAGTTGTCAATATGCGTTTTTGCTGCTCAAAGCTGGCATGAACATATCGTTCGGTTGTTTTGACAGAGCTATGACCCAAGATTTCTTTTACTTCGTAAATATTTCCGCACTGTTCCCAAAGATAAGTTGCGAACGAGTGCCGGAACATATGAGGAGTATAATGGGCTGCATCCGTGGGGGTATAACGGCAAATAATTCGCCGGACGGATTGTTCTGATAGGCGATGCTTATCTCGATTCAAAAAGAAATAAGGATCGGGAGAGTCAATTGTGGTGCGCAGAGCGGAGTATGAAGCCAATGCACTTATTACTGGAGGCGAGGAAATATAAATGCAGCGCTCTTTACTGCCCTTGCCTTTGATTAGGACGACTTGATTCTGCAAATTCAAATTTTCACAAGTAATAGAACAAAGTTCTGAAACCCGGACACCGGTGGCAAACAGCAATTCCAAGACGGCAACATCCCTCATTGAGACGAAGTAATGATTATTCGATTGTGACTCGCGCAAGTCAGAATATGCCGCAGAGAAAATACGACTAAGGGTATAATTATCAATAGTACGAGGTAAAAGCCGTTCTTGTCGCAAATGAACTTGCAGCTTTTCAAAGGGACTGTGCTCAAGATATTCCTTATATATAAGGTATTGGTAAAACGATTTTATGGCAGCTATTTTTCGCTTCACAGTAGATGTTTTATACGTCTTTGCCAAATGCTCAATGTATAACTCTATGTGTGTGCTTGATACGCAGGCATCATAGGGAAAAAACCAAGAAAAGAACTGCATCAAATCAATACGATATGCTTTCAAGGTCTTATTGTTTAGATTTTTTTGATATTTGCAGTAACAGATGTAAGACTCAAGGTGACTTCTTTCAAGCATTATAAATTCCTCATTTCTATATTGATGTGAAATAATTATACAATATTATATAGATAAGCGGAAAATATAAGGCGGTGAAAATAGTGAGATTATATTTGGTGTAATTGGTCTTTTGTGTTTTTATTTGACAAGCTATAAAATCAAAAGGAAAACACTACACAAAAGAGAAAAATTGAATTCAAGGAAATAGCAATTATAATGTATACTAAAACCCATCAATTGTACGTTCGACTAGCATGGGAACAAAAATGGACATCACAACCAACCATACGGCCGCAATAGCTTGAATAAGATTGTCGGGCAACCCAATAAGGATGTCCGGAAACCATACAAAAGCAGGTGCAACAAGACATCGTAACAAATAACCGACAAATTCGCCAATGCTGAACACACCTAAATAATCAATTGGCTTATACGGGTCCCGTTTACGCCGTGTGTAGCCATCGACATACATACGTTGTTCAATATACCAGCCGATTCCAAAAATCGTTACGGCTGCCAGATACAGCTTATCCATCATTCGTCCTCATCATTAATTCGGATGGAATCAAATCGAATCCATATAATAGTCGTACATTCTTGCCGGTTCTCTGACGTGGTAGCTGTAGCGGAGCTGTAATGTTAGAGCGGCATCGATTTCACTTGTTAATATAGCTTCCCCAAAATCACATAACGACCAAAGCGCGCACTCGGCAACGCCTTCGATAAGACCACCTGTTACAAAACCGAGCAACAAGGCACCAGCCATTGCAAAAGAACTCTGAAGTGCTGCCGCTTTAATGTCGGAATCAATACCACGAAGAATATCTTCATCCTCAAAAAAATCAGTGTATAAATCGCTTAAGCGTGTCTCTGGAGACTCGGCAGTTTTTTTGAAGATTTCTTGTGTAACAGTATAAATTCCACCCCAACTATCAAAGGCATCATAGGAGGAATAACTTGCGGCGACACCAAATAGGGTGTCGTTTACTTTATCCGATGTTTTTCGCAATTTGTCAATGTCGTTGACATCACCATTTAAGCTGCAGATACTCCGAAAGCCTTCGTAAAGAAAGTTCGCTTTACTATTTACTTGGTGCAAACCAAGGTAAGTATCATACGCGTTGCGATCATCATCGGTAATCCACTTGCAATAATATTTTGGAGCCTCTGACCGGCTGGCACCATCGGTAAGGAAAGAAAGCGATGTATCCGTGTAATAAGTATCAATATCGATATAATGGGATACGAACATGTAAGTACTTTCGTCAGCAAGATTGTGACCACGGCCTTTATTCATGCTCCATTCAGCACAGTTAATTGCATACGCGATAGCTTGTGCCTTTCCAGAAGATTCTCCAGATTTTAACACGGTTGGGCTAGGCAATGTTTCCAGATAAGTGTCTACAACGGATCTTGCATCGGAAATCCATTCATTTGAGTAATCAGAGGCAGTATAGTTTGCAGGATTAAAATCAACATTATTTCCAATTATAGAATTAACTTCTCTAAGCAATTCACCGGTATATAAACCAGATTGAATATAATCGCTTGTGGCGGCAGTGGCCAACGGCTGAATATCTTCAGCACACGGTGCCATGCACACTACAGAAAACATTGCGGTGGCACCAACAAAAGATAGACCTCTTACAACAAAATTGTGCATAACAAGCTCCCTTACAAATAAATAGGTGAACTGCGTGAAATGAATCACACAAAAATACATTTATGTATCTTGATTCTCTGTTTGGCTCAAACAGAAAGCGCATACCCCCGTCCCATTACGGTTTTCAAATCATCCGGGCCTAAATCC
>ERZ779866.3305-NODE-3305-length-13204-cov-31.061602_pt1 | contig 13204 bp, 4 predicted proteins | sample MGYA00511248_ERZ779866 | MGnify/ENA primary metagenome ERZ779866 (study PRJEB29588, sample SAMEA2155758) | human gut metagenome | biome: human gut; feature: human-associated habitat; material: faeces | place: Denmark | collected 2008/2010 ... | reverse complement strand
GTCTTCTTCAAGAACTTCGCCGGGATTGGGCGGTCCAGCTGCCAGGTGATATTCATCGGCCTGCTACCCTCATGCTTCACATAGTTCGCCATGCCCAGATAGGTATACGCCTCCGCGCCGCCGGTCATACGGTCCGCCTTAAACTCACGGACAAGCAGCAGTACCTTACTGCCGCGTTCCTTGTGGTGGATATAGCGCTGGCCGGTGGGTGAATTCTCCGCCGTGGTGCTCTGGCTCTGCCAATGGAACAAGCTCTCATTGATGGAATAATCGTTGTACATGGTGGTTGGCGAATAGTCCTTGTCCGCCTTGTTCAGCGTCACAAAGAACACATCGATGTTTTTCTCCGGCAGCCACTTCACGCCCTCACGAACGGTGGACGGCTTCATAAAGTTCAGCGCCACCAAGAGCTGGTCGCGGGTATAGGTGCAATGCAAATCCAGAGGACAGTCAAAGCCCAGATCAACCGGCTCGTCGATGAAGTCGATCTGTTCGAAGCGATAGCGCAGCAGCTCCAAGAGCTCGCCAAGCAGAACCGTGTTGTCAGACAGGGCATAGAGGTTACTAAGCACCTCTTCGTCGTCCCAGTCCTCCACAGCCTTGCCCCAGACGGTGATGTAAAACATCTGCATCATCCGCCTTTCAACCTCCGAAAGGGCGGCAAAATTCACATTATCCAAACGTGGAAGAATATCCAGAAGGAACGAAATCCAGCGGCGGGAATCGATCACAGCAAGCTTTGCAAACGCTTTGGTCAGAATATCCTCCAGCGGTTCTGAGAAGTCCTCGATGGCATCCGCTCTGGCGCAAATGCGAGAGAAGGAGGAAAACTTGTAGATCGCCCGCGGGTCAAGATGGTAGTAATTCAAGAAGTTTTTGAGCGTCAGCTCCAGCCCACTGTCCTCCGCAAAGGAGGCCGCGCGAGCCACCAACCCAGCCGTATTGCCATAGGAGGCGCGGATATTCTCCAAAATGTACTTGGCCGCCTTCTTCTCCAACTGGATATAGCAGCCCTTGGGGACGGACACAAAACCGTCCTTGATCTCACGGCTCACGCTGCGGGTGGCATTTGACAGCAGTGATGCAAACTTATCTTCAAAATTGTATTTTCGATTTGCCTGACCGATGAAGTCCAGCACGGTCAGGCATTCCTTGTCCTCAGATAGACGCAGACCACGTCCCAGCTGCTGCAAGAAAATCGTCAGCGACTCCGTGGGACGCAGGAACAGAATCGTGTTGACTTCCGGAATATCTACGCCCTCGTTGTAGATGTCCACGACGAAGATAAACCGCACCTCGCCGGACACCAAGCGCCGCTTGGCCGCCGCTCTTTCCTCGTCCGAAGATTGCCCGGTGAGGCACATGGACGGGATGTTGTGGTCGTTAAAATAACGGCACATGAATTCCGCGTGATCTACCGTCACACAGAAGCCGAGGCCCTTCACCTCGTCAATGTCCGTCACATATTTCAGCAGCGACGTCACTATATGGTCGGCGCGGCGGTCGGCAACCGCCCCGCTGAACGTATAGATGTGCTCCAGCTCGCTCTCTTGGTAGCCACCGGCAGACCATTTGAGCGCATCCAGATCCACTGTATCGGTAACGCCAAAATACTGGAATGGGCACAGGAGCTTTCGGTCAATGGCTTCCGGTAGACGGATCTCCGCTGCAATGCGGTTATGGAAGTATGGCAGGATACTCTTGCCGTCCATACGTTCCGGAGTAGCGGTCAAGCCCAGCAGGATGTGCGGCTGGTAGTAGGACAAGAGCTTCTGGTAAGTCGGCGCGGCGGCATGGTGGAATTCATCCACGATGATGTAGTCGTAAAAATCGGGACTCGTCTTTTCCGTGAAGCTCTGTGAGTTGAAGGTCTGAATAGACAAAAACAGGTTGTCGATGCTCTCCGGCTTATAGCTGCCCACAAACAGCTCGCCAAAGTTTGCGTCCTTGAGCACGGCGCGGAAGGTGTACAAGCTCTGCTTGAGAATTTCTTCCCGGTGCGCCACAAAGAGCAGGCGGCAAGGTCTATCCGGATTCTGCTTACGGAAGCGCTTGTAGTCCAATGCCGAAATGACAGTTTTGCCGGTGCCGGTAGCAGCCACCACCAGATTGCGCGTATAGCCACGGACAGTGCGCTCTGCCTCCAGCTTGTCCAAAATCTCCTGCTGGTAGGAATAGGGGTTGATGTCCATGGTGTAGACGTCGGCATTGTTGGTGTCGAAATATTTTTCCGCTTTCAGCGCCTGCGCCAAGCGCTCTCGCTGATCCTCCGCGTAGTATTCAAATTCGCGGTCATTCCAGTAATACTCAAAGGTAGCGGCGATCTTGTCAATGGTTTCGGGCAGGTCACGCCGCGTTACTTTTGTGTTCCATTCAAGGCCGCTGGTCAATGCGGCATTGGACAAGTTGGACGAGCCCACATAAGCCGTCGTGAAGCCGGTTTCGCGGTAAAAAATATATGCCTTGGCGTGGAGGCGGGTCGTCTTGGTGTTGTAGCTGACCTTGATGTGCGTATTGGGCAGCTTTCGAAGCTCCTCAATGGCCTTCACATCTGTTGCGCCCATGTAGGAGGTGGTGATGATGCGGAGCTCGCCGCCGTTTTGCGTGAATTCCCGCAGCTCGTCCATGATGAGCCGTAGACCGCTCCATTTGATGAAGGACACCAGCATATCGATCCGATCAGCCGAGACGATTTCCTTTTTGAGCTCTGTAAACATCTGCGGCTCATGCACAGCCCCGGTGAAAAGTGAGCTTTGTGCGATGGAGGTCTCTGGGCGCTCTATGTCCGCCGCTGTTTTTCCCACCGCTAACCGTGGGTCGGTCTCTCGCAAAAGCGCAAGAAGCTGCTCTGCCCGCCGATCAACACCCAGCGCGGCAAAGTCAGCTTCTTGCGTCGTATTTTGAATGAGCTCAACGATCTGGTTGGTCAGCCCGATCTGGGCAGAAATATCCCCGCCGTTGTCCAGCACGTTATCCAAGCCCTTTTGAACTACATCTGCCAGATACTGCGCCAGCACCTTGGATGCTTCCGCTTTATCAATGGGCGCAACAGCCTTACGGGCTTCCGGAATTTCCGCAAGCTCGCTGTTCAGCGCGTTATTGATGACTTGTTCATAAAGGCCATGATGTAACATATAAATCCCTCACTAAAACTTGGCTATATATCCCAGCTCATACCGGTCAATACGGTTTTATTAGAAAACAAGGATACCCATCAACCAATCGTAGATGCTTTTCACATAGCTATACTCGTCTACAGGAACACTATAGCTCTCTTTTGAAAGCTTATTCGAAATCGAATTGACTCGAAGGATCCAGTCTGTCTTCGGGTCCTTTCCTCCGACTAGATTGGCCTCCTCCGGGCGGACAAAAGTATCCTCGAAGAAGAGCGACCAGTTCTTGCCGTTCAAGATAATCTGTTTGCATTCTGGGAGTGTAACATAGTCCCAGATAGGAATGTCAATTTCTTCACCCGTACTAGACACATGCACATACATTGCCTCATCGGCTTCACCTTTTGCTCTGGTGTAAATATTCTTCGGCAGACCTTTAATTAGCCAGCTATCGCCGAAGTATTCTCCGAGGCGCTCAGAAATCAGCAGCTTCACCTTGGACTCAATTTCTCGAAGCATGGATTTCGTCTCTTCATTATAGATCTTGGTTTCATTTTGCCAGAACTCTTCCAAACCGTCGGGCACAAAATCCGGCCTCATATCAGCAATTGCCTTCTGATATGCACGCCAAAACCGGGTATCAGCACCTCCGCCAAAGTAACCACGCAAATCTTTGCGCTGCTCAGTATTCAGGTTATTTATGTAGTCGGTCAAAGGTTTGAGATAGTACTGGATCAAGCCAAACATATCGTCAAGAGCCTGTGTTTTAGGCTGAATCATCCCCTTCTCCACAAGCATATTGACAACATCATCAATGACGCGAATAACCGCCTGAATGCCACGGTTCATGGTGAGCATTCCGCTATCCCGATCTCCCTTGTCCCATTCATCCAGACAAGTCTCTCTGATATACAGCAGACACTTCTCTATAAACGGATAGAACAAATCGCAAGTCTCTTGATTATCTTTGCAGTCGAAAGTGCCTTCTTTTTGAAGAACATTCTTTTTTCCATAGCTGTCAAAGAATCTACACTTTTTCAGTGCAGACTGAATTGCTTCAACAGTAATACATCGCGTGGGTGTAGACTCGTTCTCGCCTATCACAATTCTAGAGTTAAGAGGCGATGTCGATTCTTCTCCCAGCATCTGTGCAATTTTAGATCGAAGAGCCTGCCGCTGCTCACCGAAATCAGGAGATTCCCAGAGCATGTCTGCATTCAGGGTCACTCTCAACGATTTTGGAACCGCCTTCTGGTTCTCATTAATATCCATGAACAGTTTAATCTGTTCACTTCTTTCCAAATCAACGAAGGCAACTACTGGAATGGTGTTTGTCTCGGCATACAGGGAATCTGAATAGCCGTACAGACGATGTTGGCCATCGATAATATACGCAGACCTATAGCGCTTGGGGATATGTAAAATACCGATCTTCGAAATTGTACTATCAACCTTAGAAGCAGACTGATCGAAAACCAATCCTTTTCCATTGGTATCTATACTGATGATAATCGAGTTCGGGAAATATCCGCCATCATTAATGAACGAGCGAACCTCTTGCAAACGCTTCTTCTTGATAAGTCGCTGATAGGTCGGCATCATGTTTTTATTTGCTTCTGAGCGATGCAATACATATCCAATTTTCAAAAGCTTTTCGGGCTCAATCGAAAATGAATAGTAGGTGTATCCACCCATTTTGCCTTGAATTGCAGGCACCCTATCATCCATATTTTTAATTTCTTGGTTTGCAAAAAGGCTACCCAAAAGCTGATATCTAGAACAAGAACCCAAATGTTTTGCCAAGTCTGTATAGTACTCGACAGTCGTGTCACTAAAATAGGCCATTCCTGCCTTGTCCAGCAACGCGAGATCTCGTCTATTCATGATGAAATTATGAGACGCCCAAATAAACTTCAGTTTCCGTCCCGGGAATTGTTTAAGAATCTCTTTTCTAACCCCAGAAATTTTGTCACTAAAAGCTGTTATTTCCGCGGCAAAACTTTTTTCGACAATAGCTTCTGATGCGTGGCAAAGAGTAACCAACACAGTTTCATCATCAACCGCCAGAACGCCAATTCTTTCTTTTAGGTCATCATTGCTGAAATCATAAGAAATCAAAATTCCATTTTCCGCATTTAGACCATAAAAGCCCATCCCAGCAAACAGCAACCAAATTTGGTCTTCAAATTGCTCATCTACAGGTTTCTCCTTAGCGATCCCCACATATTTAGGGCTCTTATAGTCTTTGCACTTTTCCCAACCAGCATCAATATACTCAGGGAGTTCCGAAGCTAAGATCTTCTGTGTCACGAACAGTTTTTTGTGGACACTTTTTGCCGTTGCCAACTGTTTGTCGTATACAACTTGGCTCCAATCCGTTCTAGCCATTACTTCGTACTCCTTTCTGGTATGTTCGTAAAAATATACTCCGGAACTTTTCCGCGATACGCTTTTTTGCCGCCAATCAAACTATTCCGCTCAAGTGTAACCATGCGCCCCTTATCTTTAAATATCTCCAAAATGGTTTCGTGGGCGGCATTTGTCATAATGTAGTAGGCTCCCACTTTTTTTATGTGGTCAATTAACTTTGCTAGTCGGCGTTGATCCTCAAGAGAGAACCAAGTTGAATTGTAGCCTACGAAGCCCGTATCCTCTTTAGAAACGGTGTACGGAGGATCCAAAAAGATCAAGTCTCCTTCAACTATCTTGGCGCTTATATCTGCAAAGTCCTGGCAGACAATTTCCAATCCTTCCAGTTTTTTGCTCACCTCGAGCAGCCGCGTATAATTCACAGTAGCATTTTTATGGCCATAGGGAACATTGTACTTTCCGTTCCTATTTACACGGTACAGCCCGTTAAAAGAATTTGCGTTCAAATATAAGAATCTCGCAGCCCGTTGATATTTTCCTTTTGGTTCAGCCTCGCGAATTGCGTAGTAGCTTTCTTCGTCTGTTTTATATTCCTTAAGATATTGAATAACTTTTTCCGGATTATCCCTAACAGCACAAAAGGCGTTTATCAGTTCGTCGTTAATATCCGACAAGCACCCCTTATTGGGCAAATCCAAAGAAAAGAAAATCGATGCTCCGCCCATGAAAGGTTCATAATAGTTGTTATAGTCAAGCCCTTCAGTTAGTTGTGTTACATATGGGACAAGCCATGATTTTCCGCCTGCCCATCGAATAAAAGATGTTATAGGTGCCATCAGTAATTCCTCACCAACTCAATTAAGTAGTATTTTGCGCGCGTGTACGCTATGTAGTTCATGTTTTCAGTTGTGTCAATACCATGGATATAAATGACCATGTTCGCTTCCAACCCTTTAAATTCATCTATAGAATACACGCTGATTTCATTCTCATTGCTGGGTGTACCATAAACAAATTTCCACTTTGCAATCCCGTCAGGGAATTCAGCCAACAGCTTTTCCTTGCTTTCGGTGAGAATTACTAAGGAATCATTTTTTAGATATTCTTCCTCAAGGTATCGCTTAAAAAGTGTTTCAAGAAGTAAGACCAATTGCCCATGCTCGTTAACAATTTCTGTCGTAGGTGTCGGACCTTCAACAGGATTTGCAACCATATCCGTACCCAGATTGGTTTTCTCTGCAGTCCAATTATAGATATTTGCGGTATTTCTAATATTCTCCCGCAGCAAATACGGCAGTTCACCAATGCCAAACCCGTTTCCGAAGCTCTCTTCTCTCAAAACCTGAACGTCATCGAAGAAAACTCCTAGGCGAGAGCCTTCTGGATCATCCAAAAGCAATCTAATGATACTTGCCCATTCCTCTGTAAAATCCTGTGCTTCATCAACAAAGATCGCGTTGTACTTTTCATAGTCACCAATGAGGCCATGGCTTATTCCTTCGAACAGTGGCTCTTGATAACTGGTAATATCCTCAACAAACATTTCAAAGAGTGAGCGAATATCTTTAACATCAACCGCATCTCCAATATGACTGTTTACCTTACTGGCAAGTGGTTTTGATGCACAAACAAAAAGCACCTTGTGCCCATTTGATTCCGCTTCATCCTTGGCCATTTTCATTGCAATCCAAGTTTTCCCGGTTCCTGCTCCTCCGCGCATGTAGAATTGCTTTACATTTTTCAGTAGATATATGTAATTGTCTTGCACACGGTTGATCACACTCAGCTGCTGATCTTTGAACCGAATCAGCGCGCCAGCTGCTGCAGAAATCGCAATTCTATCTCTTATGAGTTCAAGGAAAGCGCGATGTTGGCTTGCTGGATAATAGCGCCGACCGTAAGAACTACCTGCCCATAGGCGGAACATCTTTTTAATGCGATCATAGATATTGTTCAGGTCATTGCTATCAATAGTACACGTTCTATGACGATTATTTAACTCAAGTTCTTCTCCTATGGGATAGAAGGGAAAAATCACACCGGCACCATATATTCCCGAATACTTGGTGTTGTATTTCGAAGAAAAAACTTTGGAGAAGTAGTACATATTCTTTTCCGCCTGATCATACGGAGAAGAGTTCAGTTTACGCTCACCATGTACCGCATCCGAAAGATACCAGTTATTATCTTCAATACGGATTCCGTTCCCGCCTTTTACTTCCAGACATAAAAAGCCATAGTCAGGACTGGCAACAATAAAATCTGCTTCAGATTTCACGAGACGCCCCGCATAATAACTTGTCCAACTAACAGAATAAAAGACATCGAACGTATCAGGAAGCTGGTTTTTTAATTCCTGATAAACAATTCTTTCAGAATCCGTTGGCAAATACTCTGATATGTTTTTCGGATACATATTAGCCATAATTACATCTCCCAAAAACCAACAGTCGGGTTATCCACTCCGTCAATCGAATACAAATACTTTCTGCCAAGCTCGGCGTTGAAGTGATTACAAGAAATCTCCGGAATTATGAGACATGCACTGCAAGCCGTATCATCTCGCTCCGTGCAGATTGGATCAAATACGCAATTTTTCGCCTCGTCAAAAGCCTTCTTCAAGAAATACGCATAGTTAGATTCAGCCATTCCAGACAGAGCGCCAAGGGGGATTCCCTGACTAGTTTGCGCATAGATAAAGATGCTCGCAGTCTCTACAAGGATAATCTCTGTCAAAGAATTACCGGACAGACCACTTAGTTCTCCTGCCGAATTCATAAAGGCATGGGACATAGAGTGGAGCAGCGCAAAAACATTCTTAGTGATTTTTTCACCGTCATCGATTTCACCGAACATCGAAATCACATCGCTATGAACATATTGTGCAAACCACTTTTTCACAGAAATATCGTCGTCAAGGTCCGGCAACTGTTCCTCACTGATGATGTTGTTCTCATACAACCACTCAACGATTTTTCGCTGGCTAATCTCAAACAGGATGCCTTCCGTATCCAGTTTGGCTCCATAAGCAAGATTTGCCGTTCCGTCTCTAGTTCTATCGTAGGCATTGAGCTTCAAGCGGCAATTCTTATTTGTGGAGTTCTTCGGATCAGCAACTCTTCTGGAATATCCATATGTACAGTTGATAATCTGAATATCGCAAGAAACCTGCATATTTGTGATACCCATCTTTTTGTTCAATGCTGTAACTTCCTCTGGAGAATCAATGAACTCCATATCAAGTTGACGCTGAATTGCTTCTTCTAGTGTAATGATTCGTTTAGCATATTTCAGCGTATCATACTGCATCAGCTTGAACGAGAAATGGCTCAGCCATTCTGCGTAGCCCACCGGATTTTCCGCTTTTTTTCTTGAAAACAGATCATCACACATTACTACATACCGCTCAACACTTTTTGTGTTCGGCGCATTCTGAAGCATGTTATTTACAGCGCTTTCAAACATCTCAGGAGGAAGCATGCCCGCATCAATTAGGGCACGAACCTGCTGTTTTACATTTCGTCTCTGCGCATCGCTTTTAAATGCGTCACTAAATGCTAATTCAATGTTATTCAGAATCTCATCGTAGTCAGCGGTAGACAATTTGTCAAACCATCTACAGACGATCGTCTTTTGCGCATCTATGCCCTTCTTATAGAATTGACCATTCCGCTGATCAACCAGATTAATTACCTTCAGCGTGAAAGGCTTATAATTTCGGCCAGAATTTGCGTTGTCAGGCACCAATCTCGAATTGCAGTTCGGACAAATCTGAACAAACTCTGCAGGTTTTTCCGAGTTGCCGCTCCTATAAAACATTTTATATTGCGTTTCATTGGGGCGGAACTTGAAATTCTTTACCCCCTGCACATGCGGAATCTTTATGGGCTGTGCATATCCGCATTCGCAGGCATAGATCATTTGGAGTTGCTTGACTGCCCACTTTCCACAATCAGGATTTTTGCATTTCCATGTATACTTATCAACCGCATCAGGATTGCGAAGATCGCTCACTGCACCACAGGAACTACAGTAAAACACCAACGGGGATATTTCACCGATGATATCAGGGATTCCTTCGTTGCACGCGGTTTCAACAATTGCAAACGAATGAGTATCTGGTGAAAGATCAAACGCGCTGATGTCACCACCTCGATCACCAAACAGTTTTATTTGGCGCTTAATTTCACCTTCGATAAAATCCTCATATATATCAGACATATTGATATAATTCCAATTTTTTATCTTAGCCGAAACAGCTCTCTCAGAATCATCTTTTTCGGATATCCACATTTCCGGCAAGAACCTATATACAGCTTGAGTTTTGCTTCTCTTCATAATCTCTTACCTCAAATCTTAATCTCGATCTGCTCTTCTGTATCACGTAAGCTCGTCATTGGCGTTTTCTTGCCGTGCGAGAACTTTCCTATTGCGTCCGAAAGGGAAAGTTCCTTTGTGAAATTTCCATTTTTAATTCCAGAAAGAATGTTGACCGCTTCTTCGGTGATGATTTCTTTATATGCCAGAGACATTTTTTCCTGTTCATTGCATCCGTAAGCTGCAATAAGTTTAGAAACTGCATCATCAACGTCGATTTCTCCGGAACGAAGCAACTTCTGTACTTTAATTGCATTATGCAGACTATCCGAATTGGTTTTAATTGTGTAATACTGCCTAATCAAGCCTGCAAGCAATCCGGGCAAGGTGCTATAGATCGCATTTTTAGCCCATCTGTTGATTGGGACAGCCTCAACAAGATCGTCCCTGTTCTGATGGAAAATAACAAAATTTTTCAGGTAGGATCTATCGCGCACCCTCATTAGTCGAATGATATCCACGACAATGCCCGTAAACTTACGACCAGTACGCGAATATGCTTGGATGTATTCGGCATTGTTGTTTGGCATTCCAAAGAAGTACATCACGTTAAAGGAATCCTCATCCACACCATGAGAAATGGTACTTGTTGCGAGCAGGAGGTTGGTACTCTCGAAGTTCTTTCTGTTCGCCTGAATATCGAACAACGTTTTTCTTACGGTTTGGAAGTCCACATCACTGGTCATCTGTTCAATAACGTACTTAGGAACACCCTTTGCCTCCAAATAGTTGTTAGCCTGGTTCTGGAATGCGTTCTCAAGTTCCATTGCGTCTTGCTTGCGATTATTGTAGACCAATTCAATCCAATAGTCGTACAGCATATCTCGATACTCATCAATGCTCCCAGAAAAACCGACAGCGCAGAGTTTTTCGTAGCTTTCTTCCAAGAATTGAATCATTCTATACACGACAAGTCGCATGATATAAACCGATTCCCACATGCCGTCAGTAATCGACCGTCCATAGGGGGCATATCCGATCAAAATGCGTGTAATGTCATTATTATCGGTGTAGGAATAGAAATCTTCGCCTGCTTCTGCTGAAGGATATTCACATGGAAATCTCCGTCCATCCATGTGATACAAATGCCAAATATGGCTCTCATACATGGAGATAGTTGCTGTTGCGCCAACAAATCGGATTAGCTTGCGCTGCGCCTCTGGAACCAGTTCCTTTGCATAATAGCTCAAGAACGACTCGTAGTGCGCATCAAATGTCCCCAAACTTTCCTTTACAAGATGCATCTCATCTTGAATAAAAAGAGTCGGAATGGGATCTTTTAGCAATCCTACGTTTTGAAGCACATGTCCGCCGCATGACGCGCAAGAGCATTTTGCATTTCCCGTAAATCCATGTACTGGGCATTTTTTCTTCACTTGACCAAACAGCATCTTAAAGTCATTGCTTGTGCCAAGCATAGCCATCTTATCAATCGTGCTGACCACAATGGAAGGCAGATAGCGATAAATTTCGTTATCTACAATCATGAGCGGCAAAACCATGATTGGGCACTCTGGATTATCACAAACATGCTCCAATCTCCAAGTGTCACGATTAAATCTTAGATTTACGTGTTTTTTACCACAATAGGGGCACGTATCAATGAAGCGATAATACTCATTTAGCGTTTCGGGATCACTTTCAAGAATAAGGTCTTTTGTCTTATTCTTATCTCCGCGCTCACTTAAACGTTCAAAGGAGTCTATCTTATTCGGTGTATTTCCTTTGCCCACAAAGAAGCCGACTTGGAACGGTGTTTTGTGAGCCAACTCCCCGCTGGACTCTCTTACAACATTCGCTTTCACGACGATCATAAGCACACGATCAAGCTGTTGCACTGCAAGCAGTCTCAGCGGATACTTAAGAAATGCAGTAATGCCGTCGTTTTTTCCGCGCAGGCGGTCAAAGAACATGTTGAACACGCATGCGCCAAGAAACGCTTCTGTTTTACCACCACCTGTAGGGAAGTAAAGCAAGTTCGCAGCTTCAATGTCCGCTTCTGCAATATTGGGATCATTCTTATACTCGCTGCGAATCATTTCACAGATAAGCGAAACGATGAAAACGATCTGGAACAGACGCCAACCGCTAATCTGCCTGTGTTCACCAGCAAGTTTCGTCATGAAGGTTTTGTTCATATAAACAAACGCCTTTTTGACAAAATCCCTGTACTCAATCTGATCAATACCCTTCTTAAAACGACCAATTTCATGCTGATAGTTTTCTAATGCATCTCTAAACCGTTCTTTTGCATTGACCGTTTGGAACCTCGTGTGATTGAACTCGTATACACATTTCTCATAATCCGATTTCATTTCTTCGTAAATGAAAGTCAAATTACCAACCGGATCCTGAATGAGTTTTTCAAATGTAACATACCGAGTTAACGCATCTTTGGTCTTCAGTCGCATTTGATAATATTTCGGGATATTATCAGTTCTAATGGAGTTATCCTCCTCATGATAGGCTGCAGAAGTGTTTTCTGCAACGACATGTACCATGGGACGCTTTTTGTAGCTGTTTTTAAAATAGTCCAGTTTGATATTCTGAAACTCGACACTAGCATCTCCAACCACATCAATGCCAGCATTGAAAACTTTAGGCAAATATCCGATGTTGCTCTTGCCATTCACCGGAGTCTTATTAATCATTTGCATCAAGAATCGATAGGAATCCCCTTCATCGGTAACGGTGCAATAAATGTCAATATCCCATCGAGGGTTTACACGTTCTTCGTTTCCACCTGTCACAAGGTAGAAACGTTCCTTATCGACCAGATCAAAAAATGTGACACGGTCACTCTTAATAACTTTTATTTCGCTGATGATTCTATCAGACAGTGCCCTTAAGCGTTCGTTGATTTTCTGCTCCAGATGAAACTTTTTATCTCTAATAGAAACAAGCCGGATTGATATACCATCACCCATCTCGTCTTCAATCCGCACCTTTTTGTAGGTCAACGGAAGACTAAACCGCAGGTCAGGATAGCATTCACAGAGCTGCTGGATTTCGGTATATTGAACGTTATCCTTTTCAGAGTATTTCTGAAGCAAGTAATCAATCGTCTTGTCGTAATCCGGCTCGACCGTATAAAACAACAGTCCCTTGGGAATCACACGAATAACGCCAGAAGGATTCTTCTTGACGATAAACGAAATACTTATAGACGGTACACTTTCAAAGCGGGTACTATTATTCTCGATATACCCACCATCAAACTTCTCTTCCATGCGATTCTCAGCAAGCATGCCGACCATAACACGATCTGCCGGAGATTCATCCACAAAAGTCTCTTCAATATCATCACCGGCGATCCTTTCGATATATCTAGAGACTATGTAATC
>ERZ779866.3302-NODE-3302-length-13212-cov-3.143270_pt1 | contig 13212 bp, 10 predicted proteins | sample MGYA00511248_ERZ779866 | MGnify/ENA primary metagenome ERZ779866 (study PRJEB29588, sample SAMEA2155758) | human gut metagenome | biome: human gut; feature: human-associated habitat; material: faeces | place: Denmark | collected 2008/2010 ... | reverse complement strand
CCTCACCGGAGAGACTTGCGACGCCCACCCGTCCGCACAAACATGATTCCGGCCCGGCACACGCCGCGACCGCAAGATTTTCTCCGGCACCTTCCGCTTCCGCAGAGGCGGAATCCGAAAACATTCCCACGCCGAGCATTCAGTATTCAAGGAGTCCCATGAAAGCCATCGTTTCCAGCGTATCGGGCAATACGCGCATGTATCTCTTTCTTTTTCTGCTCACGCTGGGCAGCACGATAGGCCTTCAGGGCTCTTCCCTCCTCTATACCAACTACGCCGTGGAAGTGGGCGGATTTTCCGCCGCGGACAACGGCCTCGTGGTGGCCCTGCGCGAAGTTCCGGGATTCCTCTGCTTTCTTGTCGTGCCGCTCATGCTCATCATACGCGAGCACAGACTCTGCGTGCTCTCCGTCATCATCTGCGGCGCGGGAACGGCCGTGATCGGTCTGTTCTCGTCGTTCTGGGGCATCGCTGGCGCGGTGTTCGTCATGTCGACGGGCTATCACTTCTTCGAGACCATCAATCAGTCGCTCATGATCCAGTACTACGATCTTTCGAGCACCCCCCTCATCATGGGCCGCATGCGCGGACTCGCCGCCGGAGGAAGTCTCGCCGTTTCGCTGCTGGTCTTTTTCGGCTCCGGGTATCTCTCCTACGAAACCATGTTCGCGCTCATGGGCGCGGTGGTGGTGGCGCTCGGCGCGGCATGCCTGTTCTTCGATCCCTCGAGCCCCAAGGTCACGCCGCAGAAAAAGGGCATGGTGTTCTGCGCCCGCTACTGGCTCTTCTACGCCCTCACCCTGCTCATGGGCGGCCGCCGTCAGATATTCACCGTGTTCTCCCTCTTCCTGCTCGTGGAAAAGTTCGGCTTTTCCGTGCGTACCGTGGCCATCCTCTACATGGTGAACTATGCGGTGAACTGGTTCTTCAATCCGCTCATCGGCCGCATCATCAACCGCATAGGCGAACGCAGACTCCTCACCATCGAATACACCTCGGCCTTCTTCATCTTTCTCGGCTACGCCTGGACGGACAGCGCATGGCTTGCCGGCATCATGTACGTGCTCGACAGCCTGACCTTCAACTTCGCCATAGCCGTGCGCACCTTCTTCCAGAAAATCGCCGATCCCTCCGACGTGGCCCCCAGCATGGGTCTCGCCCAGACCATCAACCACATAGCGGCCGTCATCATTCCGCCCCTCGGCGGCTGGCTGTGGGTGACCTTCGGCTATCAGCTGCCTTTCTACTGCGGCATGGGTCTCACGGTGATGTCCCTCCTGCTCATTCAGTTCATGGATAAGGAAATCGCCAAGGCAAGAAGCCGGGCATGACGCTCCGCCCTCTTTGCACCGTCTGCCGCAGGCCGTGTTCCGCCCTGCGCCTTCCGGCATGAGGCCGGAGCTCGGAAGAACGGCCGACACGCCCGAAGCACGCTCATAACGCTTGAGGAGCGGAGCTCGCTGGTGTACGCTGCAGAAAGCTGTCTCAACAGGGAGAAAACATGAGCGAAGTTGTACGTTTTGGAGTGTCGCTGGAGCGTGACCTGCTCACGGCCTTTGACCGTCACAGCGAACGCAAGGGCTTTGCCAACCGTTCCGAGGCTCTGCGTCACTGCATTCGGCGGGAGCTGTCGGAAGAAATCGTTTCCGATCCCGACGCGCCCGTGGCCGGAGTGCTGACCCTGGTATACGATCATCACGACAACGACCTGCCCGGCCGCCTCACCTCTCTGCAGCATGAAGCACACGGCATGGTGCTGGCCACCATGCACGTGCATCTCGACGAACATCACTGTCTGGAAACCATGGCCCTGCGCGGGCCCGCCGCAGCCGTCACCGAACTGGCCGACAGGCTGCGTTCCTCACGCGGCGTTCTCCAGAGCTCCTGCGCTCTCACCGCCATAGAAGCCGCCCCCGAGCACCATGTCTTCCACGACCATGCACATAAGGATCACGCATGAGCACAATTTCGGAAGCCGGAAGTCTCACGGACGTCCAGAGCAGCCCCTCCAGCGTGGCGCTCGACATCGACCGCGTGGGCGTCAAGCACGTGGAACTGCCCCTGGTGGTGAAGGACCGGGACAAAGGACATCAGCATACCGTGGCGAGCGTGGACATGGGCGTCGACCTTCCGGCCGCCTACAAGGGCACGCACATGAGCCGCTTCGTGGAAGCGCTGGAAAACTGGCGTGAGGCCAGCGGAGAAGAGCTGGACTACAACTCCATGAAGCGCCTTCTTTCCGACGTCCTCACCCGTCTCGACGCCCACAGGGCCTACGCAAGATTCAGCTTTCCCTATTTCCGCACGCGGCGCGCGCCCGTATCGGAACAGGCCGCTCCCGTGCGCTACCTCTGCCGCCTCACGGGCGAGCTGGAAAAAGGCCGGGAAGGCCCCCGCTTTCTGCTGGAACTCGAGGTGCCCGTAACCACCGTATGCCCCTGTTCCAAGGCCATCAGCCGCGCCGGAGCCCACGGACAGCGCGCCACGGTGCGCATGCGGCTGCGCATGAGCCGTTTCGAATGGCTGGAGGGCTTCATCGACATTGCCGAGGAATCCGGTTCCGCGCCCATCTATACGCTGCTTAAAAGACCCGATGAAAAATTCGTTACCGAACAGGCCTACGACAACGCTCTCTTCGTGGAGGACGTAGTACGCAACGTGGCCACAAGACTCGAAAAACACTCGCACGTCACATGGTTCAGCGTGGAAGTGGAAAGCGAGGAGTCCATTCACGGTCACAACGCCTTTGCCAGCATAGAACGCTCCGTCGCCAGAAGCTGACAGACGGGCCGGGCCGATGCTGCGGATGAGACCGGAAGAAATTTTTTGATTTTATTTTTTTAAAAAACGGACTATGCTTCCATAAAACATCGTTTTCCAACCTCCATCAACGAGGCGCTCCCATGAGAACCTATCACGCACAAAAGTCAGCCGGTGGCGGTCTGATCCCGCCATGGCGATATGATGCGTCCGAAAGCGTTCTCATGCCGCACGGCCGCAGGGCACGGTAGACTCTCTCCGCCGCCCTTCGGGCAATCTTCCGCCCGAATTCTTCGGCCGCTTCCCATCAGAAACGCTCCGCCCCCGTTTCCCGGATCTGCCTCCGGGCTCTCCGGCAATATGCCCTCCCTTTTTTCCTCGAGTATCTACCGTGAGCGACTATCAGATCTTCATATACATAGCCATCGCCATCTATCTGCTTCTCATGCTCTACATCGGCCTCATCTGCGCCAAACGCAACAGCAACGCCCATGAATACTATCTGGGCGGCCGCAAAATGGGGCCCATCGTCACCGCCATGAGCGCGGAAGCCTCCGACATGTCCTCCTGGCTGCTCATGGGCCTGCCCGGCCTCGCCCTGTTCACCGGTATTGCCGAACCCGGCTGGACGGCCATCGGCCTTGCCATAGGCACCTACCTCAACTGGCTCATCGTGGCCAAAAGACTGCGCGTGTACAGCGAAAAAATACACGCCATCACCATTCCCGACTTCTTCGCCCGCCGCTTCCACGACTCGAGCAGCCTGCTCGTGGGCATTTCGGCGCTCATCATCGTCATCTTCTTCATTCCCTACACCGCCGCCGGCTTCGCTTCCTGCGGCAAGCTCTTCTCCACGCTCTGCGGCCTCGACTACGTCACCGGCATGCTCATCGGCACCGTGGTCATTGCCGGATACACCATTCTCGGCGGATTTCTGGCCGCGTCCATGACCGACCTCGTGCAGTCCATCATCATGACGCTCGCGCTCTTCATCATCGTGATCTTCGGCATCCACATGGCCGGTGGCTGGGATGCCGTCGTGGGCGCCGCCAGCCTCGAAGGCTACATCAGCCTCTCCCACGCCACCAACGTCGTGACGCATCAGATTTCGGAATACGGCACGCTCACCATCTTCTCCACCCTGGCCTGGGGCCTCGGATACTTCGGCATGCCCCACATCCTGCTCCGCTTCATGGCCATACGCGACGAAAACGAAATCGCCATCTCCCGCCGCATCGGCTCCACATGGGTGGTCATCGCCATGGGCTGCGCCATCTTCATCGGCGTCATCGGCTACGCCATGATTCAGGCCGGTGCGCTCGCTCCCTATCAGACCGGCGCCGACGCCGAAACCATCATCATCAAGATCAGCGGCCTGCTCAGCTCCTTTGGCATCGTGCCCGCCTTCATGGCCGGTCTCGTGCTCGCAGGCATCCTGGCCAGCACCATGTCCACCGCGTCCGGTCAGCTTCTGGCCGCGGCTTCCAGCGTTTCGGAAAACCTCTTCAAGGGCGTGTTCCACATTCAGATGACCGACCGCTCCACCATGCTTTCGGCCCGCGGCACCGTGCTGCTCATCTCCATTGTGGGCACCGTCATCGCCTGCGACCCGGAAAGCTCCATCTTCCAGATCGTGTCCTTCGCATGGGCGGGCTTCGGCGCGTCCTTCGGTCCGGTCATGCTGTTCGCCCTGTTCTGGCGGCGCTGCAACCGCTGGGGAGCGCTCTCCGGCATGGCTGCGGGCGGCGTCATGGTCTTCGTGTGGAAGTACCTCGTCAAGCCTCTCGGCGGCGTGTGGGGCATCTATGAACTGCTGCCCGCCTTCCTCGTGGCATGCGCCGTCATCGTCGTGGTGAGCCTTCTCACGGCCAAGCCCGACGACGACATGCTCAAGGACTTCGACGCCGTCAACAGCGCAAAGTAGCATTCTTCCATCGATATGCCGAAGGGCCGCCGGATGGCATCCGACGGCCCTTTTTCTCATTAAAAAGACGACAGTCCCTTCACCGGGGAAAAGCCCGAAACCGGCGATGCAGGTCCACGGCGCTCCCGCGATACCGCCCCGGACTGCGCGCGTCCCCCGCAACGCCGAAGCGCAGAAAGCCGGCCTCCGAAAACGAAGACCGGCCGTCTGAGAAGGCGGGAGAAACGCCGATTCCCGCCGTGGTGCGGAGCAGCTTCCGTCTTTCGGCGACGCGGCTGCTCCGGCGCGGGCGGAACGCAAACGCTCCGCCCGGACAGGATTTCCTTATTCAGCGGCAAACTTTTCGCGCTGAATTCTCAATGCCTCGGCCTGTTCCTCCCAGCCGGAGAAGCCCGCCTGCTGGAGGGCGTCGAACACGGTGGCGTCCCAGTCCCAGGCCGCGTAGGTCACGGGCTTGTGGAAGGTACGACGGAATTCGGCCAGCTTGTGACGGGCGTCGTGCTCGAAAGGCGTGCTGAAGCAGGCGGCAAGTTCCTTGTGCAGACGTCCCACTTCCTCGTCGTACCAGGCACGGATGTCGGCAGGCTCCGTCAGCTTGGCGGCCTCGGCGTAGCCGTGCTTTTCCAGCAGCGCGCGCAGCTTGGAGGCATGCTGTCTGCCGAGCCATTTGCCGAGGCCGGAACTCGGAATGTTCTCCGCTTCCACGGCGGCGAAATCGGCCTTGGTGCGCATGTAGGTATCGGGCACCACGGAGGCGGAAACAATGCCCGCAATGGCCACCATGCCGCGCAGAATGGTGCTGTTGGCCACGCCCTGTCCGCAGAAGCCCACCTTCTTGCAGAACTTCTGACCCGTGAAGATGGTGGTCAGAATGGCCCAGATGACGGCGGGATCCTCTTCATCGTAGATGTGCGACAGCTCCGCATTGTCGCGGTCGGTGGCGAGCACCATCTGCGTCATGTCGTTGGAGCCGATGGAAAATCCGTCGAACTCGCTGATGAACTGCCGCGCCAGAATGGCGTTGGAAGGCAGCTCGGACATGAGCAGAATCTTGAGTCCGTCCTCGCCGCTGCGCAGTCCGTGCACATCGGCCAGATAGGAACGCATGGAACGGGCCTGTTCCAGCGTGCGCACGAAGGGCAGCATGAGCATGAGGTTCGTGCCGCCGTAGAGCGTGCGGGCGCGCTTGAAGGCTTCGATTTCCCAGTCGTGAATATCGCGGGAAACGCCGCGGTAGCCGAGCATGGGATTGTCTTCATTGTGTTCGAACAGGCAGCCGCCGAGCAGATTGCGGTATTCGTTGCTCTTGAAGTCCGTGGTGCGGTACACGATGTCCTTGCCGTAGAAGGCCATGGCGAACAGGGCAAGATTGCGGCCGAGCGTGCGGATGTAGTGATCGCGGCCGCTCACGTGACCGTTGGAGACGATGAGCTGTTCTATCTTTTCGGGAATGCTGCGCACTTCCTCGATTTCCTTGCCGAGACGGGTACGGGCGGCCACGCTGCGGCGTATGGAACCTATGCGCATGAGCACTTCCTGCACGAGAGGTTTCTTGGAGGCCGCGGACATGGCGGCCTTCACTTCCGCCTCGGTCACGGCGGAGCCGGGCTCGTCCGCACCCATGACGACGCGGATGTGCGTACGCAGATCGTCGGAGGTCTGCAGAAGTTCCCGGTTCGCCTCGGCGCGCTGCATGTACTCGGCCATGAGGGCTTCGGCACGGGGCACGCTGGAGGTGTTGGCGTAGAGCGAAGCCATGTCCATGAGCTGCACCACATAGGGCTTGAGCTGCACTTCGGCAAAGGGTGCGGGCACCTGTCCCACGGCAATCTGTTCGGATACGCGGCGGCTGACCTGATCCTCAAGCTCCGCAAGACGGCGTTCCACAAAGCCTTCCAGAGTACCGTTGTCGTAGGCTTCCAGCGCCGCGGGATGCGCGCCTATGTTGCCGAGCATGAACTCCGCGCGCAGAAGGCCCACTTCAAAATCGGGCACGTTGCGCAGACGCGAGAGGAACAGCGCCTGATTCACGTCGGCAAGAACAATGCCCACGTGCGTGCGGGTCTTGGGCAGCTTGGAAATATCCATCTCGCCGCCCACCTCGCACAGAGGCAGAAGGCCGCGGTACACGAGGCCGCGCGTGCCGTCCACGGTGACGGGCATGCCGTCCATGGCGCGCATGGCCAGAGGATTCTGCACGCCGATGACCGCGGCAATGCCGAGCTCGCGGGAACTGATGGCCGCATGACTCGTGTCGCCGCCCACGTTGGCGATGATGGCGGAGGCCACGCGCATGCCGGGCACCATGTCGGGATCGGTGCGCTCGGCGGCAAGAACGTCGCCGGGATGAATGCGGTTGAGCTCCAGTGCGGAACGAAGGAAGCGCACCGTGCCCTGTCCGGCGCCGCGCGACGCGCCGTTGCCGGAAAGCAGCACCGTGGCCTTGGCTGCGGCTTCGGGCAGCACTTCCTTGCGGCGCATGAAGATGGTGTCGGGATGTTCGTCGAGTTCGGCGTTCCAGCGGGTTTCGGGACGGGCCTGCACGAACCAGAGGCGCTGTTTGTCGTCGATGCAGAACTCGGTGTCCATGATGATGCCGCCGTAGGCCCTGCTGATGGCGCGCACGCCCTGCGCCACCTCGATGGGCTGATTTTCACCGAGCGCCCACTGATTCACCTCGTCCGCGGGCACGGGCTCGATGTGCGTGCCGTCGTCGCCTTCGTTGTAGACCATGCGCACGGTCTTGCGGCCCATGAAGCGGAGGACCACGTCGGTGCCGTCGTCGCGCTGGAACACGTAGAATTTGTCGGGCGTCACCATGCCGCCCACGATGGATTCGCCGAGGCCGTAGCTGGAATCGATGCTCACGAGATCGTTGCGGGTCGTGCCGCGGCAGCCGGTGGCGGTATCTGCGGAGAAGGCGGTGCCGGCCACCACGGGACGGATCATGCGCATGATGCACACCGAAAGCGCGGTGTTTTCAATGGCCCATTCCTTCCGGGCGTTTTCCGCAATGGACGGATCGTTTTCCTTTTCGGCATGAGCCACGGCGTCGAGAATGGCTTCTCGGCGGTAGGTCATGGAACGAAGGTTGTAGGCGGAGGCGCAGTCTCTGAGATAGGCCTCGGCCACGGCGTCCTCGCCGGTGATGTTCAGAAAGGTGTCCTGAAGACCGGCAAAGGCCTTCTTGCGGGAGTCCTCACCGGCGGCGGAGGAACGCACGGCCACGGGGAATTCTCCCTCACCGGCCTCGTCGCACATGTCGCGGTAGGCACGGCGCACGGCCTCGTCCACTTCGGCAGGCAGGGAAATGGAAAGAATGGCGGCCTGCACCAGCATGGAACGGCGGCGGAGCTGATCGATGTTCTCCTGCGATTCCGCAAAGCCGTGCACCACCTGATTGATGAAGTCGCGCAGGCAGGTGCTCGCACTCTTTCCTGCGCCGCGTTCACGGATGTCGGCCGCGGCCCTGCGCACGAAGTTGCCGAAAAACGCATGATCGGAGGCCACGGCCGGAGAAGTCCAGTCCACCTCGGCCATGGCCGTATCCACCACTTCGTACACCAGCGAGGCGTTCACGCGGCTTTCATCGAGAACCACATGGAATGCCGTGGCCGGAATGGCGCGGAACTGCGGCGTACGTATGCCCTCAACGCGGCTGATGAGCGCGGTGTTGTAGTTCTTGCCGCCCACCAGCATTTCGGCGGATTCACCCATGCGGACGATGTCCGCACCGGTCATGATAAAACGGGAACCAGTTTCGTTCATGGTATCCATGCTCATAAAGGCCTCTTGGTCATGTTTTCGGGGAAAGAGCCCCGCATTCCGTTCGGAAATTGCCGCAGCGCCTAGACTTCCGCTTCCAGATGGGAAGCCACAAGGCGGATCAGACGGCCGAGCTGATGGGTGAAGCCGGATTCGTTGTCATACCAGACCACGACCTTGAGCATGGTCTTGTTCATGACGGTGGTGAAGGAGGCATCCACGGTGCCGCCGTGCGTATCGCCCACGTAGTCTATGGAAACGAGCGGCTCGTCGCAGTAGCCGAGGGCCTCGTAGAGCCAGGTTTCGGATGCATACTTGAGGGCGGCGTTGACTTCCTGCGCGGTGACTTCCGTCTTGAGCTCGCAGGTGAAGTCCACAAGAGAAACGTCAGGCGTGGGCACGCGCAGGGCGCCGCCGTTGAGAAGCCCCTTGAGTTCGGGAATGACCAGGCCCACGGCGGCCGCAGCGCCCGTGGTGGTCGGGATGATGGAAAGTCCGGCCGCACGGCCGCGGCGCAGATCCTTCTGCGTGCCGTCGAGCAGACGCTGACTCATGGTGTAGGAATGGATGGTGGTCATGAGGCCGTGCAGAATGCCGAATTCGTTGTGCAGCACCTTGACGGCCGGAGCAAGGCAGTTGGTGGTGCAGGAGGCGGCGGAAATGACGTCGTGCCTGGCCGGATCGTAGACATCCTGATTCACGCCCATGACGATGGTGGCGTCGGCATCGTTGCAGGGCGCGGAAATGATGACCTTTCTGGCGCCGCAGTTCAGGTGCAGGGCCAGCAGATCGCGTTTTTTCAGCGTGCCCGAGGTTTCGACCACGATATCGACGCCGTAATCGCCCCACTTCCATTCGCCCTTGTCACAGCGGGTGATGGCTATTTCACGGTCGTCGATGCGCAGACCGTTTTCCGTGGATTCCACCCTGCCGGGAAAACGGCCGTGCACGGAGTCGTACTTGAGCAGATACGCCATTTCCTCGTTGCTGGCACGGTGACCGTTGATGACCACCACTTCGCACTGCGGGAAAAGGTGCATGACACGAAGCAGATATCTGCCGATGCGCCCAAAACCGTTGATACCTATCCTGATCATGAGGGAATCCTTTTTTTGACGGCCATGAGGCGACCTGACGTCTCCCCGACTCCCGGAAAGACCTTGCGCGGCGGCCTTATGGAAAGACCATACCGAACCCCCGTGACCGCAGCGCGGCAGAATCATGGCAGTTGCGTGACAACGCTTTTCAGCCGCAGACGGCGCTTAAAACAGAATCGACCCGGGACGGAAAGGAATATCCCGGGTCGATTCCATCCGGCCTCCTGCGGGTGTGGAGCCGGCGCTGCCGCATGCTCCGTTGCCACAAGAAGCATACTGGCCCATTCTGTTCTCTGAGGTTTGGCTGTTCCCTCATGCAGATGCAGAATAGAAGCACCGAGTGTCCGCCTGAGGGTAGTTATGTGTCAATTGTGTGACAGCCTTCTCTTTTTTACAAAAATATGGCATTCTCTCCAAAAAATATCCGGCTCCGGCCGTTTCATTTGCTGAATATCGGGGAAATCATGAGCGAAAGTCTCATTCTCGTTGTGGATGACGAACAGGACATACGCGATCTGCTGGTTTTCAATCTCAAGCGCGAGGGCTACGCCACGCTGGAAGCGGCGGACGGCTGCACGGCGCTGGATCTGGCGCGCAGCCGCAGACCGGCGCTCATTCTTCTGGACGTCATGCTGCCGCGCATGGACGGTCTTGCCGTGTGCCGCGAGCTCGGCAAGGACAGAAACACCGAACATATCCCCATCATCATGCTCACGGCCCGCGGAGACGACGTGGACCGCATCGTGGGCTTCGAGCTCGGTGCCGACGACTACGTGGTCAAGCCCTTCAATACCAGAGAACCCATGCTGCGCATCAAGGCCATGCTGCGCCGTCGCGCCGTGCAGGAAAACGACGATCCGCTGCTGCGCTGCGACGGCGTCTGTCTGGATCCGCAGGCCCACAAGGTCACCGTGAACGACAAGCCCGTGGAGCTCACGGCCATACAGTTCTGTCTGCTGCAGGATCTCATGCAGAACCCCGGCTGCGTGCGCTCCCGGGAAGAGCTGCTCAGCTCCGTGTGGGACTACCAGTTCGACGGCTACGACAGAACCGTGGATACCCACATCAAACGCCTGCGCGCCCGCCTCGGCGAAGCCGCCGACATCATAGAAACGGTGCGCGGCATAGGCTACCGCTGCAAGGGATGACGCATGAAAGCCCCTTCCATCGTTCCCAACAGGGAATCCTGCTTCACCGATCTCACGGCCGTCCACGCCGATGAAGGCCGCGGCAGCACCGGAGCCCACGAACACAGCGCGCAGTTCGACAGCATTCTCGACAGTCTGGATGAAGGCGTGCTCATTCTGGACAAACAGGGCGTGGTGCTCAAGGCCAATCCTTCGTTCTGTCAGCTCTTCACCACAAGCGCGGTGGGCATGCCCGCCTCCGCCGTGGTGCCCGGTTCCACGTTCCGGGAAATGCTCGACGCCTTTCTGCACGACTTTCTGCCCGATCCGCACTCGTCTCCCGCCTTCCGCATCACGCTGGACAAGGACACCATTCTCAGCGTGCGCATCACGCCCCTCAAAAAGCACGACAACCTCTTCATAAGCGAAACATCGCCCTATGCCGTGGTGGTGTTCCACAACATCAGCGATCTGGTCCGCATGAGCAGGCGCCGCCGCGAATTCATGGGCGAAGTGGCACACGAACTCCGAACTCCGCTCACCACCATCATAGGCTTTGCCGAAACCATTCTCGACCTGCCGCCCCATCACACGGAAGACCGTCAGAAGTTCACGACCACCATTCTGCGCAACGCCCGCCACATGGCACTGCTTGTGGAAGACATGCTGCGCCTCTCCAAACTGGAAAGCGGTACCGTGCCGCTTCAGCTCACCTGCGTGCGCGCCGCCTTTGTTCTGGAAGACGCTCTGGACTTCTGCCTTCCCCACCTGGAAGCCAAAAATCTCGTTACCGACATCCACATCGACAGAAGCATGAACATCCGGGCCGACGCCCACTACATCACGCAGGTGTTCCGCAATCTGCTGGAAAACGCCTGCCGGTACGCGCCCGCAGGCAGCACCATCACCATAACGGGAGAACCATCGCCCTTTGAATCCATGGCCGTGTTCACCGTTTCGGATCAGGGCCCCGGCATACCGGAAGCCGACTGCGAACGCATTTTCGAACGCTTCTACCGCGTGGAAAAGGAACGGGTCTCTCCTTCCTCCACAGGCCTCGGACTCGCCATCTGCAAGCATATCGTGGAGAGACACGGCGGCATGATACGGGCGGAAAAGGGACCGGGAGGCATGTTCCTCTTCACCGTGCCGCTGGCGCAGTAGTCCGTCCGCCGCTTCCCGCGGGAAATAGCCCTCCCGGTGTTGACATCCCCCATGAAAACCAATAAAAAGAATGTCCGAAGCGCCAGCTTAGCTCAGTTGGTAGAGCAACTGATTCGTAATCAGTAGGTCTGGAGTTCAAGTCTCCAAGCTGGCTCCAGTGAAATCAAGCCCTTACGCTAAACGTGAGGGCTTTTTTCGTTTCGTGCCCTTTTCGCTCCATCCTTTAATACATATCATCCGGGAAACGTCGAAGCGAAGTGCTCCCGGGGGGGGGAATCCGCCGATGCCTGACGCAGGTTCCCACGGGGCACGGCACACGTCTGTTCCTGCTCCGGGTGAAACGCCGTTGCGCAAACGCACGGGCATGAAAAAAGCTCCTTCGCATGAAAGGCCGCCGACGGGCGGCAGCTTCACGCAAAGGAGCCCTGAAAAAGCCGGTGCGAAATTTCCGTGAAACACGCGCACTTCGTTTGTGCACCGACAGTCAGATGACGTCAGGAAAGTGCACTGCCGTCACTCTGAAAACATGCGCTGCCTGTTCGCGCAGCTGCGGGGAAAGCCCACGCCTTCCCGGCCGGACACGGACCATTTTCGAACCGCGGCGTCCGGCTACATTCGTAACAGGTTGAATTTTTCGGCAAGACCGTCTGAGGAGCCTCCGATGCTCCCTCCCCGGGAACGACTGTTCCCGATGACGGAAGGCTCACGTCGTACGGACGAGCGCCCCGCCCTTTCCGGTCGCCGTCGGCAAAACGCCCGGGCGGTTCCGTGGAATCGGAACGAGCCTCAGGCCCCGGCAGAAGCGGACTTCTTGTCGTCGGGCAGAAGCGCAGCTTCCCACATTTCCTGATAGTACATGCAGGTGCCGGGATTCCAGGCCGTGGCCGTGGCATGGTCGTAGCTTTCCGTGATGGGCCAGTCCGTATGCGGACGCAGGGCCTCTTCAAAGGAAGGAGCTTCGACTATGGCGTCGTATTCCAGATTGAGCGTATAGTTCGGGCCCTTGAGATAGCGCAGATGATAACGCGGCATTTCTACTCACTCCAAACAAGTGCCGGAAAGAGGAATCCTCTTTCCGGCACGTCATATCATGTGTTCAGCAAACGGCTTAGTGCGTGGTCATCACGAACTTGCTGATGAGGAACAGCACAACCAGCAGGGTGACACCGAGGCCCCAGCTCCAGTGAATGAGCTTGAGTTCGGTTTCATCCAGGGGTTCGTACTCCATATTCTTTATTTCTTCATGGAGTTTAACTTCTTTGTCTTCCATTTTATGCTCCTTTATAAGAATAGACTAGGCACCGATCACAGGCGGGGTCATGCCATGGAAGAAAGCATAGGAGATGAACAGACCGACCCAGATGCCGTGGATGGG
>ERZ779866.3300-NODE-3300-length-13221-cov-4.226948_pt1 | contig 13221 bp, 11 predicted proteins | sample MGYA00511248_ERZ779866 | MGnify/ENA primary metagenome ERZ779866 (study PRJEB29588, sample SAMEA2155758) | human gut metagenome | biome: human gut; feature: human-associated habitat; material: faeces | place: Denmark | collected 2008/2010 ... | reverse complement strand
TCCACCCTCATTGCCGAGTACGCCCGGCAGAAGAAGGCGTGTACCCTGGTGAAGGGGCTGCGGGCGGTGTCCGACTATGAGAACGAGCTGCAGATGGCCCTCATCAACCGGAAGCTCAACCCCCGGCTGGAGACCATGTTCCTCCCCTCCAGCGCAGAATACACCTACGTCAGCTCCAGTATGGTGAAGGAGATGGCCCGCTACGGGGCGGATCTGTCCGACTTCGTGCCGAGGGAGATTATCGCGGACATTCAGGAAAAAATGAACGGCAGGAGGGATGGCTGATGGCCACCGGCGTGGAAGAATTACTGGACATGCTCTTTGAGATGATCGACGAGGCCAAGAGCATGCCTCTGAGCAGCGACAAGTGCATCCTGGAGCGGGACAAGGCCCTGGATCTGCTGGACGAGATCCGCGCCCAGTTCCCCATGGAGCTGAACGAGGCCAAGAAGCTCATCGCGGCCCGCACCGACTATATCGCCTCCGCCAAGCGTGAGGCAGACCTGATCCGCAAGCAGGCGGAAGACCAGGCCCGGCAGATGCTCTCCGAGGAGGAGATCATGGCCCGTGCCAAGCAGAAGTCCAGCGAGATTCTCCGTCAGACCGAGGAGCGTGCCAGAGAGCTGCGCAAGTCGGCCAATGACTACTGCGAGGACGCCCTCCGCCGTACCGAGGAGGCCATCGGCGAGGCCTACGAGGAGCTGAAGGCCAGCCGGAACAAGTTCCGGGCTGCCAGCGCCGCCGCCTCCGGCGCACCCCAGCGTCCCTCCTTCGACGTGGCCGTGGAGAACGAGTAACCCCTAATTTCAGCAAAAAAGCGCACCCCAATCGTTAGGCAGCACGGATACTGCGTAATGGTTGGGGTGCGTTTGCTATATGGCTCCAGGTGCGCAGTAGGCCACCTCTCAGCGCTTCAGCTCCACAGTCATGGAGAAACGGGAGGAGATATACCAGCACCTGGAGAACTCAAGAGCGGTTTCATCTTTCAGAAAAGAAGTCCGCTCGGTGTAGAGCAGGGGCGTCTCCTCAGAGAGAGAGAACATCCTGCACTGTGCCTTGGTTGGGATACAGGCGGTAAACTTCTGGGTGGCGCGCTCAATGCACACGCCGCGTTCTTCCAGAAGGTGATAGAGAGAGCCATCCTCCAAATCAGCGGAGCGGATGGGGCCGGTAATATCGCCCCGCAGGCAGGCATGCTGGAGTGCGATGGGGGACTCATGTACAAAGCGGAGCCGGCGGAGGGCGAGAATCTCCGTCCCCTCCGGAACGGATAGCCGGCTGGCCTCCAGTGCGCCCGCGCGTTTTTTCCCGATGGAGAGGATACGGGTGGTGACGTGGAGTCCCTGGGCCTCCAGTGTGTCATACAATCCGGAGAAACGTACCAGCTGCTGGCTCAGTCTGGGCTGCGCCACTGTTGGACCCTGGCCCCGACTGCGTTCGATTACACCGGCATTGATGAGGTCTTGAAGCGCTTTGCGGAGGGTCATCCGGCTTACGCCGAAAAAGCTGCAATACCACTGCTCTGTGGGAAGCTTTTCTCCCGGTGCCAGCTCACCCGACTCGATTTGTGCGCGAATGCTTTCCTCAATTTGGTAATAAAGGGGGATGGGCTTCTCTTTATCTACTGCTCGGAGCATATTTATCACCCAATTGTATTGTAATTGTCTGGATGTATTTACCTTATCATAATAGAATAAAGGTGTCAAATACCGATACGGCAAAAATCGTCTTTATTTTAACTTTTAAGTATATTTATGGTAAAAACTGATGGACAAAATATCTAGAAAATCGTCATATAAAAAAGATGATATTGTTTTTTTATCAAAAAAGCATATGTAATTACGAAACTTCATATATTATCTTTTCGTGTAAGGCTACAAAACAAAGCGGGGGGTGTTGCAAATGGAAAATCAAAGAGGTATTATGAATACGAAAGCAAGGTACCAGGTCCCGTTTTCTCCAGTAAAAGGGAGGGAAAAGTTGATTTACGTTTCACCGGAGTCAGATAAGTATCCGAAGTATCAGTGGATAAAGCGAGATATTGTCTATAACATCAGACAAAAGAAACTGCAGCCTGGGGAAGCGATTCCACCGGAGAGCTGGTATCGGGCTGCATACGGCGTAAGTTCCATCACAGTACGCAAGGCGTTTTCTGATTTGATTCGAGAGGGAGTCCTCTATGCGGAACAGGGAAAAGGAACCTTTGTCTGCACGCCCAAAATTGATGTGCGCAGCCCTAATTTTACGATGATGTGCGTTACCAATCATAAAGTACCCAGCAGCAAGATTATTAAAATTGTCAAACAGCCGGCTTCAGAACGGGATATTCGGGAATTGAACCTCGTGCCGGATGAAGAGGTCATCTACTTGCTGCGCCTGCTTTTTGCGGACGGAGAGCCGGTGATGGTGGAGCATAACTTTTTCCCGGAACGGTTTTCCAAATTACTGGAAACAGATCTGGCAGATACTTCTTTGTACGCTTTTTTGCGGGATCAATACGGTGTTCATTTTGGCGGGGCATCAAAGTCGATTCAGATTGCGGAACCGACGGAGGTGGAGGCAGAGCTTTTGGGTATTCCTCTTTCCACCCCAATGATGATGATTCGGGAGATCGTATACAGCAACACGGATGAACCGCTTCATCGAACCAAGCAGTATTTGCTTGGGGATCGGTTTAAGTATGTGATTCCGAAAAAATAGCATTTTGGCCTGCCTTTTTCTAAAAGGCGGGCTTTTTTGTCCTGTCATGCAGCCGAAAACGGTACTGACGAAAGTCAGGAAAATATTTTCGAGGAAGGGGGGAATTTCTGTGGGAAATTTTGTGCCGCTATATCGGCAGGTGTCACAGCGGATTTTTCGAAAAATCCAGGTGTTTATAAATATGGAGATAAAATTCCGTCAGAAAAGGAATTGGTGGCCCATTACGGTGTCAACCGGATGACGGTTCGCCGGGCGATTGCTTTATTGGCGGAGCAGGGAATTTTAAAGAGCGTGCAGGGCAAGGGCGTCTTTGTCATTGATACGTTTTATCAGGCGCGCATTTCACCAGAAGGTTTGTTGTTTGACGGAACTTTTTTCCAGGACCCTCGTTTGCGGCAGGAGCTGCTGTTTTTGCAGAAAATACCGGCTAGGAAAGCGATGTCAGAACTATTTCGGGTAAAAAGTGATTCCCTCCTGTGGCTGTTGGGCCGCCGTTGGATGGCAGAAAATATGGCAGTTGCATTGGAATACAGCTATTTTCCGGCGGAATGGATTCCGGATTTTTCGCAGGAACTTTGCAAGATACCTTGGGAACGCCTGTTTGCACAGCGTCATATGCCTCCAAGCCGTGTGGAACAGACTGTGCAGGGAATTTGTGTTTACGGTCAGGAAGCACTGCTGCTGCAAATTCAGGAAGGAAGCGGGGCTTTTCTGGCCAATCAACAGTTGTTGGCGGAAAATCACCGTGTCCTGCGTTATTCTAAAATTCTGGCGCAAGCCAGAAAGGTTACACATTATCTGAAAGATCCTATTTCCAAATGAAAGCAGCCGGACAAAGAAAAATCCGGTTTTATAAAAACTAGGAACAAAGCACGATTGAAACGGCTTGCCGTTTCAAAACAGAAGAAAAAAGAGCCTTTTCTAAAAGAAAAGGCTCTTTTTTAGCATCCGGCATTTTTTTTATCTAAATGGAAAGAGGATTGATTTTTTAGAAAGCACTGATCTGCGTCAGCCCGGACGATAAAAGAACAGATTGGCAGTTCCTGGTGATAAACGCGGCCTACAATGCGCAGAATGTTCCCTCCCGGCGGCAAATGCAGGTATTTTTGGTCTTCTCCGTGGCTGGGCATCATGGAGAAATACTGACTTTGTACCAGAGGACAAGCTGCCGACGGCGCCGGAGAGAGGTTGTTCTGCACGATGTGCAAAACGGGAGATTTTTGAAATTCGGCTTTGGACGTGTTTTTTAACAGGGAATATCGTACATGGTACTTCTCATAGGCAAAGGGGACTCCGTCTCTGGAATACAGGCGAATAATGCTGATAATGGTTTCCTTAGGCGGAATCCGCAGAATCTCGGCGGTATAAGAATCGGTTTCCATCGGACCGGCGGAAAGCAGATCTACACCATGGATTTCCAGAATGACGCCGAATATGTGGGCGGCTGCATTGCCGGAGGCCGCAGGTACTTCCACATCAACGCCAACGGCGATATGGACCCCTGCGTGTTCATTCATTATTCCGATTCCAACATCCGGGAAAAGACCATTTTAGAGGGACTGCGTTCTCCTTTGTTTCAGGCGTATCACGATGGGCAGCCCTTCAACAACAATATGTTCCAGCCCTGCCCCATGCTGGAAAATCCCCACAAGCTGCGGGACATGATCGAAAAAACCGGGGCCAAATCCACCGACCTGCAATCGCCGGAAAGCGCGGAGCATCTTTGCGGAAAATGCGATCATTATGCGGAGTGCTGGCAGGGCAAGGCGGAACAGCTATGGGACGAGATCCCCGAAGAACGCAAAGCGTATGTACTGGAGCATAACACTAAATGATTCACTATTTTACGTCTGAGTCCGTCACCAGCGGACACCCGGATAAGGTATGCGATCAGATCGCGGATCGCATCCTGGACGCCATTCTCTCCCAGGACCCTGCCGCGCACGTTGCCTGTGAAGTCACCTGCGCCACCGATCAGGTACCCATTTTCGGAGAGGTGACCACAACGGCCCAGGTGGACTATGAATAAATTGCCCGCCAGGTCATCAGCGAGATCGGCTATACGGAACCGGGTTGCGGCTTTGACGCCGATACCTGCCGCGTCACCGTTGATTTGCATGAGCAATCCCCCGACATTGCCCGAGGCGTATGCCGCAAAGCGCCGGAGGAGGAAATGGACAACGGCGCGGGCGACCAGGGCATGATGTTCGGTTATGCCTGCCGGGAAACCGACAGCCTGATGCCCCTGCCCATCGAACTGGCCCACGCCCTGGCAAAGCGGCTGGAATATGTGCGCCGCATCGGGGAATTGCCCTATCTGCGCCCCGATGGAAAAACGCAGGTTACGGTGGAATATGAGGACGGAAAACCCCGGCGCATCGCCGCAGTCGTCCTTTCCACCCAGCATAACGAAAGCGTAGAAACGGATACCCTGCGGGACGACATTTTGACCCATGTGATCCTGCCTACGCTGCCTGCCCGGATGCTGGACGATAACACCCAGTATTACATCAATCCTACGGGCCGTTTCGTGGTGGGCGGCCCGGCAGGCGACAGCGGATTGACGGGCCGGAAAATCATCGTGGACACCTACGGCGGCTATGCCCGGCATGGGGGCGGCGCGTTCAGCGGCAAGGACGCTTCCAAAGTAGATCGCTCTGCAGCGTACATGGCCCGGTATATCGCCAAGAACATCGTGGCGGCGGGCTGGGCGGAAAGGTGCGAAGTACAGCTCAGCTACGCCATCGGTTTGGCGGAACCCATGTCCGTCCGCATCGACACCTTTGGCACCGCTACGATCCCGGAACATCGGATTTATCAGGCCGTCATGAACCAGGCAGATTGCCGTCCCACCGCCATCATCCGCCGCTTTCACCTTACCTCTCCCTGCTTTTCCAAGGTGTCCTGCTACGGGCATTTCGGCAGCAACGCCAGCATGATGCCCTGGGAAAAGACCGATCTGGGGTTGAAAGCATAATGTGGTCCTACAGAAGCAGCCACCGGGCTGCTTCTGCTTTCCAATCTCCATCTACGGAAGGAATATGCGTGTGAAAAACAAAATTGCGATTCTGACAGATACGAACAGCGGACTGTCTCCGGGACAGGCTGATGCGCACGGTGTAGAATTGGTACCCATGCCGGTCATGCTGAATGGGGAAACTTTTTTTGAACATCAGACAATCACCCAGGAAGATTTCTTTATTCAGCTTGGGCAGGGAGCTTCTGTCAAAACATCGCAGCCTGCACCCTATACGCTACTGGAAGCATGGGAACGTCTGCTGGAAAAACATGAACAGGTGATTTACATTCCCATGTCCTCCGGGCTTTCAGGCAGCTATGAAACCGCCGCTGCGATGGCGCAGGAATATGAAGGCCGTGTATATCCGGTGAACAACCATAGAATTTCCGTTACCCTGCGGCAATCCGTACTGGAAGCCCGTTATTTTGCCGACCTTGGAAAAAGTGCGGAGGAAATTGTGCGGTATTTGGAAGAGGATGGCTTGAATTCAAGTATTTATCTGGCTGTAAATACCCTGGAATACTTAAAACGCAGCGGACGGGTTACGCCTGCCGGGGCCGCTATTGGCACGGTACTGAACATCAAGCCCGTTTTACAGATTCAAGGTGGAAAACTTGATGCCTATAGAAAGGTTCGAGGGATGCACGCCGCTATGCACGAAATCATTGAGGCATTGAAGCTCGATAGGGAAACCCGCTTTGCCGATCAGAAGGTAGCGATCCGGGCAGCCTATTCCGGTGACCCAGAGATTGGGGAAACCTGGAGGAATGAATTACAGGCGGCGTTTCCAGACCTTTTGATCGAAAAGGACCCTCTTTCTGTCAGTATTGCCTGTCATACGGGCGACGGCGCTTTGGGTGTGGGCATTACGCAGGATATTTGGCAATAGAAAGGGTGTGCTTTTTGAATAATATCTTTTCTTATTTGACGTGGCGGGGAGATTTAACATTAACCCAAAGCCGCTTTAACGAGGTGGATAATCTGATTCTTTCCACACTTAGCTATTTGGATTTTTCAGGGATCGTGCCGAAAAACGGCGAGCAAGAAATCACGATCCAGCGTGCCGCGGAAGAATACTTTTCTCTTCATGGCATCCCAAAGCACCCTGATCTGGAAAAAGCCTCATCCCTGGAATTGCGGGAATGGATGCTGTATCTAATGACGGATACACGCCGCTTTCGGAATATGCGGCTCAGCTGCCTTGTGCAAATATTGGATACGGAGCAAGTGAAGCAATTTTCTGCCATGACCATTCTTGTCTCCCGAAAACAACTCTACCTGTCTTTTCGCGGCACATCGGATGTTCTGACGGGATGGAAAGAAGATTTCCTGATGGCCTGTATGCCAGAAGTTCCTTCCCAGGAGGAAGCTGTTTTATATACCGAACGAGTAGCCGAACAGTATCCCAATCATCGGCTGCTGCTGGGCGGTCATTCCAAGGGCGGCAATCTGGCAGTTTACGCGGCTGTTCAGGCGTCGCCGGAGATTCAAAGCCGGATCGACATCGTCTGGTCCAATGATGGGCCGGGATTTCAGGAAGCCTTTCTTCGCTCCGAGGCATATCAGGCGCTTTCTCCCAAAATTCGTTCCATCGTTCCCAAGTCCTCTGTGGTAGGGATGCTGCTGGCCCATCCGGAAAACTATCAGATCGTGGACAGCTCACAAATCGGTTTGCTTCAGCATGACGGCCTTTCCTGGCAGATCATGGGCGACCATTTTATTATTCTGCCGGAATTGACCCATGAAAGTATCCGAACTGAGCGAACGATCCGTTCATGGCTGCAAAAGATTCCACAGGAGGAACGGGAAGAATTTGTTGATTCATTATTCAGCGTGCTTTATTCCACCGGAGCGCATACGCTCTCCGAAATTAGAAAGGACCGGATGAAGGCCGCAGCCGCGTCCATCCCTGCATTGAAGGAATTGCCTAAAGAGAACAGGGATCGCATTCTTGAATTTGTAATGCTGTTGAACCTGATTTCCAAACGGCTGAATGACGAAAGCAAAGCGGTTCGCACAGAAAGAATCCAGGATGAGGTGCCTGCGTTTTCCCAGCGCTCGAAAAAAAGAAAAAAGAGCAGGGCTACTATCCCTCTGTCCACTGAAACATAATCCGCTGTGCAAAAAAGATCAATGAAAAAGTAGTAGCAAGCAGGGCAAAAGTCCCACTTTTGCATATTGGCAAGCAATGCAATCGTTTTACTTTTTGCACTTTGCTTGTTGGTGGCCCAGCCCCCAATCCCCTGTAATGCAGACTAAGCGCTGCGGTTGTGAAGTCTGTCTGCGACATCCTCCGCCTGGTTTCGTATTCCAAAACGAAAAAAAGCCCTATACCTATCTTCCTCAACGGACATAGATAGATATAGGGCTACTCTTTACCGGCCAGCCTTTTCAGGGCGCTGGTTGTGTTCACGAGGTTTTTTCTCACTTTTGAAAGGCTTCTCGAACGCAAAATGCTCATCAGCGAGCAGCGTAAAGGAATCAATCGTCGTTGCGTTTTCCGTCAATATCTGCCATAATAAAATGGAGTGTAAAAATAAAAGAAAGGGGGAATTGCCATGCTGCAAACATCGTTTCATGCCTATTACAAGGCCCGACTTTTGGAACAACTGCCGGAAGCAGAACAGTTTATTCCGGTCTTTGCATCATCGGACATTGAAATCTATCCGTTTCAGATTGCAGCGGCCAGCTTTGCCCTGCGTTCCCCCTATCAGAAAGGTGCTGTCCTGTGCGATGAAGCCGGTATGGGCAAGAGCCACGAGGCCATGCTGGTCATCAATCAAAAGTGGCTGGAGGGATGCAGCCGGATTCTGCTGGTCATTCCCAATGCCGACCTGCTGCACCAGTGGACGGAAATGCTGGATCGATTCTATACCGTTCCCTATGTGGTTCTGACCAGCCGCAAAGAATGGCAGACCCACAGCGCCCCCGACCATCCTAACGCCTTTATCCAGGATGCCATTGTCATTACCACCTACGACTTTGCCGCCGACAACGAGGAGGCTGCAAAGGTGGTCAACTGGGACTTGACGGTATTTGAAGAGGCCAACGCCCTGTCCCCGGTCTACCAGGAGGACAACAAGCAGGCCAAGGCCCTCAAGCGGATCGCCGGTGATTCTTTCAAGCTGCTGCTGACCGGCACTCCCATTGAAAAGAACATCATGGACTTATACGGTCTGATCTGGTTCATCGACGAAACGCTGCTGCCGGGAGAAAAAGAGTTTCTGGCCCGGTATCTGCGCCGACCAGAGAACTACCCGGAACTCAGCGAACAGGTCAGCCGCTATTGTTTCCGTACCCTCCGTTCCCAGGCCAAGCACTACGCCAAGGTGACGGAACGTGTGCTGCTGACCGTGGAGTACACCCCCGGCAAGGCAGAGCGGCAGCTCTATGAGCTGCTGTACGCCTACATCAACCAGCCGGAAAAGCGAGCCTTTCCCGAAATGAACCAATATGACCTGGCTCTGCGGCTGCTGGGCCTGTTGGGTTCCTCTACGGCGGCAATTTTGCAAACCATCAAAGGTATCGTCAAGCGGCTCCAGGGGCTGGAAAACGCAGCGGACGAACTAAGCCAATGGCAAGAGATTCAAACCGCAGCCGAAAGCATTCCCCAGGATGCCAAGGCCGGTGAGCTGCTGACCGTTCTCAAACAGGGATTTTCCCTGATGAAGAAAACGGGAGCCAAACAGAAAGCGGTTATCTTCACCGAGAGCGTGGAAACCCAGAAGATGCTCCAGAATCTTCTTTCTGACCGGTACCGCACTCTGGCCTACAACGGCAGCGCCGATTACTCCGTGATTCGCCAGTTCAAGGAGGATGGCGAGGTGCTGATTTCCACCGATAACGGTGCCAAGGGCTTCAATCTGGAGGAGGCTGCTTTCATCATCCACTACGACCTGCCGTACAACACCTTAAAGCTGGAGCAGCGTATCGACCGCTGCCACCGGCTGGGTCAGGAAAACGATGTGCTGTCAGTGGCCTTCATCGACAAGAACAACTTTGCCGATGTTCGCAAGCTGGAGCTGGTCAACAAGCGGATGCTGGTGACAGACGGTGTCTTTGGTATTACCGATGACGTGCTGGGCGGTTTTACAGATGATGTAAAAGCAGCCTTTCCGGTCATTGCCCAGCGGTTGCGGCCCAGGGCGCAGATTGAGCAGGCATACCGCCAGACCCTGAGTACCCACGAGGAAGATAACCGGCAGACCGTCTCCGCAGCGGAGGATATTCTGTTTACCACCTTCACCAAGGAACTGGCCGACAAGGTGAAGATCAATCCCAAGTATGTGAATCGCCGTGGACAGGAGCTGAACAACGACCTCTGGGAAATTACCAAATGGTTTTTTACTCGTTATAATGAAAAGAACGATGATTGCCGTTTTGTGATTGACGAATTCAACCGTACGATCACGGCCACGGAGTACCGGGAACTGCCGGTGCTGTTCTACTACTGGACGGGGAGCCGGAACCGGCCCTATCGCAGCCAGAAGATGTACGGCATGGCAAAAGACTTCAAACCCAAGGCCGGACAGATTACCCTGTCCAGTATCATAGGCCGTGGGATTCTCCACGAGCTGGAGTGTGCCAACGAGGGAGTGCTGACCATCCCGACGGTGCAGGCGCCGTGCCAGATAGCCCTTTATACTGTCACCCTGGTTTCAGGCTCCAGCCGCACAGAACACGCCGTACTGTGCGGTTTGACGGATAGCGGCAAGGCCCTGGACGATGCAGCTTGCCGCAGCATCTTTGACTTGCCGGTGGAGAGCAGCACGGAGGATGAGCGGAGATCCCCCCACTGGTTAAAAGGAACCAGCCGCCCCCACCCGCTGGATCGGCTGGTGCCGAGTGATAAGATGATGGCGGAGCAACTGGAGCGCCTTTCGCCTGCCCAGGCCGAGGAAATGGAGCGGATGAAGCAGCAAGTGTCCGCTGATAAGGCGGCATTGAGCCGAGAACTGAACACCCTGGACAGCCAGGTACAGCAGGCGCAAGCGGAGCTGGAGGCCGTCACCGGCGACCGGCTGAAACGTCTGGCTGCACAGAAGAAAATCAACCAGCTTCGGCAGGAATATATGAAGCACCAGGAGAGCCAGTTCTTTGACGCCATGCGGCTGGATATGGAGCTGGAAGAAAAAATGAAATCTTTTGCCGACAAAGAAAAGCTGACGGCAAGGGTGCAGAGAGAATTTGTGGTGGTGATTGATAAGAATGCGAAAGAAAATAACTGATTTTTACAACAAATATTCGGTTGCTTTTAATATAATCAGTTTTCTTGTGGCTATCGGAAGCATCTGCCTTACAATCTGGATTTCCAAACAGCCTGTGACACTTCCGCAGAAAGAGCTTAGTTGTATAACGACAAATAGCAAAAGTCTTGTACTGATGCTGGGAAACGATAGTAACTTGAAATTATTGTACGGAGAACGTGAGGTTTCAAAACCGTGCATAACTTCGATTGTAATTCAAAATACTGGAGCTTACCCAATAACAAATAGTGACTTTTTGCGGCCATTTATTATTGCTTTTGGGGAAACAGACGAGATATTATCGGTTAATATAGGCGATTGCTCCAATCAGTATATCAGGGAAGAAGTCGTCGAAAATAGTAGTTTTAGCAATCAGAAACTGACCATTGATAATTTTTTGCTTAATCCAGGAGAAATGTTTACGGTTGATATAATAAGTGATGGAGGTATCCCTCTTATTAACTTCGATTATCGCTTAGAGGGGATCAGCGAGTTAAATTTAATCAATAATCCCTCTAATCAGATCATTCTTACACGTAAAGAAAATCCTGTGAGTATTTTGCCGTTTTTAGTTCTACTGTGCTTGATTGTAGTAGCTGTAATTATCGTAATGGTAATTGTTATGAAGAAACTAAATAAGCGGGATGCAGCAATGTTTGACCGTTTAGAGGCAGCAATAAGGAAAGAAATGCAAGAGGAGAATCAGCATGAACAATCTGATTGATGGTTTATCCATGAACATAGAACAAACCAACCTGGACAAGCTGCGCTCGGTGTTCCCGGAGTGCGTCAGCGAGGGCAAGCTGGACATTGACAAGCTGCTTTCTCTGTGCGGCGAGTACATCGACAACGATTTTGAGAAGTACAAGTTTGAGTGGAAGGGCAAAGCGGACTGCCTGCGGCTGGCCCAGAAGCGTTCCACCGGCACTCTGCGTCCCTGTCCAGAGGAAAGCGTAGATTGGGACACCACCCAAAACCTTTACATCGAGGGTGACAACCTGGAGGTCTTGAAGCTGCTGCAAACGGCTTATTACCGCAAGGTGAAGATGATTTACATCGACCCGCCTTACAATACCGGCAACGATTTTGTCTATGCCGATGATTTTGCCGATCCCATGGCACGGTACAAGGAAGTAACCCAGCAGACCACCAAGAGCAACCCGGAAACCATGGGCCGCTACCACACCAACTGGCTCAATATGATGTACCCCCGTCTGAGGCTGGCGGCAAATCTCCTGCGGGATGATGGTGTGATTTTTATCTCTATTGATGATGTTGAGATAGATAATCTTAAAAAACTATGCAACGAGATTTTTGGTGAAGAAAATTTTGTGGCGCAGTTTATATGGCAGAGTAGGCAGAACAAAGATAATCGAAACATTACCGGTGTTTCAATAGACCACGAGTATGTAGTGTGTTATACAAAGCAATTCGGACACCGGGTATTCCGTGGAACCGACAGAAAAACAGAACAATATAAGAATCCTGACAATGACCCCCGTGGCCCTTGGACAAGTGCTAACATGGTAGGACTTGCTACTGCCGATGCTCGTCCAAATTTGCACTATGATTTAATCAATCCGGCAGATGGAAGAAACTACGGATGCCCCGAAAAAGGCTGGCGATATGATCGAAATACCATGAATCGGCTCATTCAAGAGGGCAGGATTATTTGGCCCGACAACCCAGATGGGCGGCCGCGCAAAAAATCATTTTTGAACGAGCTGTCAGACAATCTTCCTGGTTTTTCATCTGTTTTCAGCACTGGCGTTTATACAAATACTGCAACCAAGGAAATTGGAGGATTGTTTAATAAGTATTTATTTGATTTTCCAAAGCCAGTCGAGGTTATTAAGCAATTAGTTTCCCAAGTGTCTAACACGGATGACATCATCCTTGACTTCTTCTCCGGTTCTGCTACTACCGCCCATGCAGTGATGCAGCTCAACGCTGAGGACGGTGGAAATCGGCGCTTTATTCTGGTACAGCTTCCCGAACTGTGCGACGAAAAGAGCGAGGCATACAAGACCGGGTACAAGAATATCTGCGAGATCGGTAAGGAGCGAATCCGGCGGGCTGGTAAAATGCTAAAAGATGCGCTTGAAAGTTCCGGTTTGTTTGTTCGTGCAATGAAACGCCATCAAGATCAGCATGATTCACTTGAAGGATTTGCTTATGCGGAGTGGGAAGAAAGTCCAGAGGTAATCAATGCAAAAAAAGAAATGGCAGCAAAACTGGATGTGGGCTTCCGTGTTT
>ERZ779866.3295-NODE-3295-length-13258-cov-3.043172_pt1 | contig 13258 bp, 16 predicted proteins | sample MGYA00511248_ERZ779866 | MGnify/ENA primary metagenome ERZ779866 (study PRJEB29588, sample SAMEA2155758) | human gut metagenome | biome: human gut; feature: human-associated habitat; material: faeces | place: Denmark | collected 2008/2010 ... | reverse complement strand
AAAGAGCAGATATAAAATTAATTTCTCGTGCATATAACTTTGCAAAAGAAAAACGGGAATGTTATAACATTCCCATTTTTCTTGCAAATTGTTTTCCTTTTTTCATTACCTTCTTTTTATTTTGCTCCATTGTACCAGCATAAATCATAGCAACACCTGCTGATAATAATCCACCAACTAACATACCTTTAACAAATTTCATTTAAATTCCTCCTTATTTTATAATTTTTTGTAAATATGAAATATTTTATTTCTTGACTTTATTATGTCTTATTTTTCTTTTTTATATACATCTTATACCAAGAATAAATTTCATATATTGCTATAATAAGTAAAAAAACACCAAAAATTTTTCTTAATAAATTAACATTCATTTTGCTTGAAATAATTGCACCTATAGTAGCTCCTACTACACCTACAATTACAATAGTAATTCCTAATTTCACATCTATATTCTTTTTCCTTAAACTAATAAAAATTGCTGCTATAGCAGTTGGAACAAAGAATACCAAATTTGTTGCTTGCGACACATGCTGGTCCAATCCCATAATTATAGAAAGAAGAAGTATTAAAATAGTACCTCCTCCCATACCTGTTCCACTTATAATTCCTGATATAAATCCTATTAAAACCTCTAACATATATTTCCCTCGTATAATAAATTAAAATTACATAATTTACTATTTAATAATCATATTAATTCCAGCATATATTAAAAATCCTGCAAAAATAATTTTTAAATATTTATTTGGTATTTTTGTGAGAAGTTTAGCACCAATAATACCTCCCACAATTCCTCCAATTGCACACTTTATACCAATGTCCCAATGTATAAAATTATTTCTACCATAAAAAAATGCAGTTATTAAAACCATTGGCAATATACAAAAAAGTGATGTTGCTCTTGCCTTTTTCTCATCCATATTTAAAAAATAAATAAATGCAGGAACTAAAATAAGTCCCCCACCAGCAGAAAAAAATCCGCTTACAATTCCTGATATTAAACCTATAATTAATTTTTTCCACATAATAAATCTCTATAAACTTAATTTTAACCTTAGTTTTTCCACAATTTATTAATTTATTCACATAAAAAGTAAATAAAAATATTTTTTTATTTGCCCGATTTTATTCCGTTGTCAGAAAAAATTCTGCGAAGAATTCTTCTTTTGACAGCCGCCGGTGTAATTAATACAGAATCTGATTATTTATTTGATTTAATCGGCAAAGTAATACTTAAAGCGTTAAGTATTACTTTCTTTCTGGAAAATTACACAAAAGACAATCAGGCTTTGTTTCTTTTGCGGTTTCCGTCCGCATTTGAAAACAAAAGCCGTCTTTTGCAAAAATATTTGGGCTGGCTTGCGAAAGTCGGTTTTTCTGAGTTAATTGCAAAGGCGGGGCGGAGTTCAAAATCTGCAAAGATTTTATCCGCCCTTTTTCTTTTTAAACAAATCTTAACTCTGCTGAGGCATTGTTAAAAACGGAGGGAACAATGCTCGAAAAAGAAAAACGGCTCATCAGACAGAAATATGAAGAAACCTGTCCCAGAATAAACAACAGCGAATACCACATCCGTTGGCTGGATGAGAAAATCAAACATTCTTACCAGGTTTTGGGAGCGGGAAACTATATCATTCGTCATGAAAAGGACTTTCATAACCGCACTCCCGACTTTGTCAATATGGCCAAGACGGCCGTTTTGCTGCACGACATCGGTCGTTTTGAAGAAGTCTATCAAAACTATGTCCATCCGCTTGAACATGTTGATCACGGTTTGCTCGGTGCGGAAATTTTACGGAAAATTCCCGCTTACAACCGCCCGGAAATAATACTGGCCGTCAAACATCACGGACATCTGGCACCAAAATTTTACAATGATCCCGAATATGCCGAAATTTCCTCTCCCAAGCTGAGAGCAGATGTCAGAACGGTTCTTTCCGTGGTGATGGACGCTGACAAAATAGCCAATTTCCAGATGATGAAGCGGGAAGCGGAAAAGTTTACCTATCTTTTTTTGAAAAGCCGCACCGCAGAACAGATAGCTATGCCGTTGAGCGCGGACGTCCTGAGCTTTTTTGCCCGGAGAGAGCTGGCTCCCAACAACATTGTCAATTCTTTGAGCGACTATCTTTTGAGCCTGATTTGCTGGATTTTTGACCTCAATTACAAAACCTCTTTTGACTTTTGTCTGAAGCACGGGCTGATAACAAACCTGTTGCATATTTTATCCGAATATAATAAAGATAAAGAGACGCAAAATCAGGTCGAAAATATCGTAGACACTTTTTTAACTGATAAATATCAACAATTTAAGGATTAAACAGATGAAAAAAAGATATGTATTTTTAGGCGTTCTTGTCGCCGCGGTTGCCGCCGGCTACTATTTTATGCCATCTCTTGAAACCATTGTTCAAAAAGTCGTTCACAAATACGGCAGCGAAATCACCGGCACCGATGTCAACCTCAAAGGTTTCAAACTTTCCCTGACCAACGGCGAAGGCACAATCAGCGAAATTACCGTAGCCAATCCTAAAAACTACAGCTCTCCGTATATTTTTCAGTTAGGTGAAATCTCGGTCAAAGTCAACATTAAAAGTCTGACCACCGATACCATTATTATTGATAAAATTGCCGTCAGCAAACCGATTATCACTTACGAAATGCTGTCTTTAACCCAGAACAACATCAGCGAAATCCAGAAAAACGTTGCCAAAAACACCGCTTCTGCCGAAAAACAGGAAACTGCAGCCGCTGAAAAAACCGATACTGAAAAAACGGAATCTTCCAAAAAGGTCATTATCAGGGAATTAACCGTCGAAGGCGGCGAAGTCGTTGCGGTTGCCAACATCAACGGAAAAGCCAACAACCTGAAAGTGGCTCTACCGAAAATCGTGATGAAAAATATCGGCGAGAACAATAAGAAAGCCAATATTGCGGCCACCATTTCCAAAGTCATTAACACCATTCTGGCAACGGCGTCCAAAACGGTTGTTGAAGGCCAGTTGGCCGACGTTAAAGGCATAGCTCAGGAAAACCTGAACAACGTTGTCGGCAGCGTTAAAGACCGTGTTAAAGAACTCGGCATTTTCGGAAAATAAAATTTCCGATCACAAAAAAACACCCGTTAAAGCCGGGTGTTTTTTTGTGTTTAATCAATTTCGGAAAGCAATATCTTCGGTGTCAGCAGCTGCGGCAAAATCTTATAGTTTACGCCGCTGCCGTTATAATAGACATACAAAGGAATACTGTTGCGTCCGTAGCCTTCAAGCGCTTTGGCAATTTCCGTATCGTCGTTGGTCCAGTCGGCCTGCAGCAGAACAATGCCTTTTTCATGCGCCAGATTGACGAAATCGTCGGACTGCAAAGCCAGCTTTTTGTTAACCAGACAGGTAATGCACCATTTGGCCGTAAAATCAATAAACACCGGTTTGTTCTCTTTAAGCAGCCGTTCGACTTTTTCCGGACTGTAATCCTCCCATTCCACTTTCCGCGTTTGAGCGGCGGCATCATGGTTAATCTGGCTGTAGAGCACCCATACCAGCCAGACACAGGTCAAAAAGACCGGAATGGCAAAAATCTTTTTCAGGATATCCATCCATTTTCCCGGTTTGGGCAAAACGCGGTGAACGGCCTTCGGAAAGAAACCGACCAGCGTAAAGGGCAGGGCATATCCGACGCTCAACGCCACAAACACCGGATAATATACATAAACAGGCTGAGCCAGCGTATAGCCGATGGCAATGCCCATAAACGGCGCCGTGCACGGGCTGGCAATCAAAACCGCAAAAAAACCGGTCATAAAGGCATTTATCTTCCGCCGTGCGAAAGATATGCGCCCGACTCTGTTGGCAAAAGGATTGCGCACGCTGACCACATCAAGCAGCATCAGAAAAATAATAAAGAAAATGACAATCATCACAATCACGAAAATCGGCGACTGCAACTGAAACCCCCAGCCGATCTGCTCGCCCCGGGACCGAAGAAAGACCAATACGCTGGCTATGATCAAAAACGAGGCTATCACGCCGGCCATATACAACAAGGCTTCTATCCTGCTTTTGGCGCGATTAATGGTTCCCTGAGCCAATGATATGGCTTTTATGGTCAGAATAGGAAAAATGCAGGGCATAAAATTCAAAATCAGCCCGCCGGTAAATGCCATGGCCAAAATAACCAGCAAATGCAGATTCGCCGGATTATCGGGTTCCTGAGGCATAAAACTGCTTTGAGAAGCAATGCTTTCTTTGGCAAAACCGTCGCACGGCTCACCGAACTGTTCAACTACCGGCAGACTGAAGTTAAAAATAAATTTCTCTTTGATACACTCTTCCCGGCAGGCCAGCCAGCTGATTTGTCCGTAAATGTCCGCTTTCCCTTTCATATTCTCGGGAATTTTTATTTCGGCCAGATAATAGGCTTTGTCGTCATAGCCGTTTTGCACGATTCCGTTGTTTACAAAGTCCTTGCCCAAGCTCCAGCGTTCGTTTTCAATGCGAACCCCGGCCGGCAGCTTCCATTTCACGCTGGTCGGCAGGCCGATTTCTCCGGGATTGTTGGAATAGATATGCCATCCGTCCTTGAGTCTGAACTTCACCAGTACGTCAAGACTTTCTCCGGCGGCAAAAGAATCATATTTCGTCATCACCGACACCGAAACCTTGTCGGTGTTATAATCCTGCATAAAGGCATAGCTCCTGCCACAAAAGACAAGAGCTATACCCAAACAGATCCAGAATAAAGACAATCTCTTCATCATTAAGGCTTATTCCTTGGGAGCTTTTTTCCCGGCAATCACAAAGTTGTAATAGGCCGTAACCATAATGCTGAATGCTTTTACCAGGCACAAAACGCCCAAAACGATGGCAATCTGCAAAAACCACCCGGGAATAATGCACAGAACAATCAGCGCAACCAGAGTTTCAAACCCTTGAGCCAAACCGCCGAGATAAAAAGGAGACTGCTCCAGCTCAAGTTTTTGAGAAGAGTTGTTCTTGTAAGCGATAACCGCATAGGCCAGCATGGCACAGGCCGCGGCAGCAAACGAAAACAGCAGGAAAGAAGCGGCAACAGCATTCTGAAACGGGTTGGCCAGTGCAAAACCGAAAATCACGCCGGCATAAAAGATATAATCAAGCGTCGCATCCAAAAACACGCCGAAATCCGTTACTTTGGTATTGCGGGCAATGGCGCCGTCCAAAGCGTCAAACACGCGGTTGAGCAAAATGCATATCAGCGCGTAACCGTAACGTTCCAAAGACAAAAAGTTGATGGCGAAAATGCCGATAAGGAAACCCAAAATGGAAACAAAATTGGCTGAAATGCCGGCTTTGTTTATTTTTTTTGCAACAGCGTCCAAAACTCTGCGGAAAGCATCGGCCGTTTTCCTGCAGATTTCGCGTTTGTGTTTCCAGCCGGCCTGCAGTTTGGAACCCTCATATCTGCTTTTAACGTTATTAAGTGTTGATTTTATTTTATTTAACATATTATAATTCCCTCTTAGAAAAATTGCGCTGAGCTCATACTAAAACATATTTTGTATAATTAAAATATATATTTTTGCGGGTGTAAAATTAAATATGAGATTTTTCAAATATTTTTCAATAGCCGTTCTAATCCTTGTCGCCGCACTCATCTGGCGTCATCGTTCTTCCGATTATCAGGTTCTGTCCGGAAAAATATTCGGCACCTATTACAGCATAAAAGTCCGCACGCCGTACAAAATCAGAGATTTTGCCCCGATCGTCGAGCGGGAGTTCGCTTTGGTAAACCGTCAAATGTCGGTCTTCGAACCAAATTCCGAGTTAAACCGCGTTAATCGCGCGCCAAGCGGAAAATGGATTGAAATTCCCGCGGAACTGTACCGTTTATTGGCCGATTCACAAACTGTCTATCGCCAAAGCGGCGGAGCCTTCGACCCGACGGTCGGTCCGCTGGTCAGTCTCTGGGGATTTGGTCCCGGCGGAAAACAAAAGGTTCCTGAGGCCAAAGAGGTAAAAAACACGCTGAAACACATCGGTTTCAACAAAATAAGACTCAAAAAGCCCAATATGCTGATGAAAACCGATGCCGCCGTTTCGCTGGACCTGTCGGCCATTGCCAAAGGTTATGCCGTCGATATCATATCCCGCCGTCTTAAAGAACTCGGCTATACGGATTTCATTGTCGACATCGGCGGAGAAGTATACGCTTCCGGCCGCCGTGCAGAAGGTGAAAACGGCTGGAACATCGGCATTGCCGAACCCGAAGAGGGACAGAACAAAAGTCTGATGAGTCTTGGGCTTACGGATATGGCCGTCGCCACCTCCGGCAACTATCGCAATTTTTACTATATCGACGGCAAAAGATATTCTCACACCATTTCGCCGCAGACCGGTTATCCCGCCGAAGACGATCTGCTTTCGGCCAGCGTTTTCAACAAAAGCTGCGAAAAGGCCGATGCCTATGCCACGGCCATTATGGCCATGGGTGAGAAAAAAGGCCTTGCATTTGCGGATAAGCACAACCTGACCGCCATTCTGTTCGTCAGGGGTCGCAACGGAGAAATAGACAAACTATATTCTAAACAGGCGCAAAAACTGCTGGGAGAATAAAAAAATGGAACTTATCAGACATCAGGCGGTCATAACTAAAGTAGAAAAACTGAAAATAACCGCCAGGGTACAGGTTCGTTCGGCCTGCGGAAGCTGCGCGGCCAGAGGCGCTTGCGGGCTTGGCGACTGCGCGGACAAAATCATAGAGATTTCTCATGACAACGCAGGCTCTTATCGTCCCGGCGACCGTATCACGGTCAGTCTGCGGCAGGATTCCGGCTTTCTGGCGCTTTTCCTTGGCTATATTGCGCCGCTGATATTGGTTTTGACCGTTCTTTTTTCCTGTCTGTACGGCGGGCTCGGCGAAATCTCAAGTGGTATATATAGCATTATTGTCTTGATTCCTTATTATTTTGGGTTATCCTTAGCCCGAAAGCATCTTCAGAAAAAATTTTATTTTTCGATTGTAGACGAATAAATATCAAAAGCATAAAATTTAAGTGAGTTTTTAATGGATAATGTCATATTTTCAAACGTTATTGTTTTGTCCGCAATAGCACTGGCCGCCGCAATAATTTTGTATATGGTCTCAAAGAAATTCAACGTTATCGAAAATCCCCGCATCGACGAAATCGAAAAAACGCTTCCCGGAGCCAATTGCGGTGCCTGCGGTAAAGCAGGCTGCCGTAATTTTGCCGAAAGCTGCGTTAAAGCTGACGAAAAAAGCTTCCAAAACCTGTATTGCCCGGTCGGCGGCACCGCCGTCATGCAGAAGATTGCCGCCGTTTTAGGATACTCGGCTCAGGAAAAAGAACCAACCGTTGCCGTTCTCAAGTGTAACGGCACCTGCCAGAACGCTCCGGCCAAAATTGCCTTTGACGGCGTCATCAGCTGTCGTCTGGCTGATAAAATATCCGTCGGGCAGAGCGGCTGTCCTAACGGCTGCCTGCGTTTTGGAGACTGTGTCAAAGTCTGCAAATTCGACGCCCTGCACATTGATCCGCAAACCGGCATTCCCGTGGTTGACGAAAACAAATGCACATCCTGCGGCGCCTGCGTCAACATTTGTCCGCGCCGGCTCTTTGTCATTCGTCCCAAAGGCAAAAACGGCGAACGCGTTTATGTCGCCTGCAGCAACACCCAAAAGGGCGCCATCGCCCGAAAAAACTGCAAAACAGCTTGCATCGGCTGTATGAAATGCGTCAAAATATGTCCCGAAGTCGTAGTAGAAAACAATCTCTCCCGCATTCCCAAAAGCGTTTCTGCTTCCCGCTACGGCGCGGAACTGGCTCAAAACTGCCCGACCGGCGCCATTATATACAAACCGGCTCACAAGAACGAGGCCTCAGATGACAAATAAGAAAACATTCTCAATCGGCGGTATCCACCCCGACAAATACAAAATAACCTCAGATTGCCCGATAACGGACGCCGGTCTGCCGGAAACCGTTTACATTCCGGTTAAGCAGCACATCGGCTCGCCGGCCAAAATTCTGGTAAAAAAAGGCGACAAGGTCAAAGTCGGAACTTTGCTGGCCGACGCCGACGGCATTGTTTCTTCCGACGTACACTCTTCCGTTTCCGGAGAAGTGACAAAGGTCGAAGAAGTGGAGGGCGAATTCGGCTATCTGGAAAGCATGATAACCATTAAGGTGGAAGGCGACGAGTTTGAACCGTCCATCGACCGCAGCGATGACATTGTCAAAGAAATTCCGTTTACGCATGACGAAATCATCGAAAAAATCCGTTCGGCCGGAATCGTCGGTATGGGCGGAGCAGGGTATCCGACCCCGGTCAAAACCTCCGTTCCCGATAATAAAAAAATTGACTGTCTGATTCTCAACGGCATTGAATGCGAACCTTTCCTGACCGCAGACGACCGCCTTATGGTTGAAAAAGCCGAGCAAATCGTCATCGGTGCCAAAATCATCAATAAAGCGCTCGGAATCCAAAACGCCGTCATTGCCATTGACGAAAACAAACCGCAGGCAATCGAAAAACTCACGAAAATAAGCAAAAGCTACATTGGCGTCAATGTCCGGGTCTGCAAGAGCAAATACCCTCAGGGCGGCGAACGCCAGCTGATAAAAGCCGTCACCGGCAGGGAAGTACCTTCGGGTCGGCTGCCGATGGATGTCGGCTGCATCGTCCAAAACGTCGGCACCGTTTTTGCCATTTATGAAGCGGTAATGAAAAACAAACCGCTGTTTGAAAGGATTGTCACCGTCAGCGGCGACGAATGTAAAAATCCGCAGAATTTCCGCGTCAGAATAGGCACGCCCGCCTCGTGGCTGATTGAAAAATGCGGCGGCATTTCCGACGACACCGCACAGATTATTTTCGGCGGCCCCATGATGGGAACCTCCGCCGTCAATGTCAACGCGCCCATAACCAAGCTGACTTCGGGCATATTGCTTCTTTCTGATCGCCTCAGCCACAAGGAACCGGAGCAGGACTGCATTCGCTGCGGCAAATGCGTCGATGCCTGCCCGGTAGGCCTGCGGCCGTTTCTGATTGCGCGTTATACCAAAGAAAATATGATTGCCGAACTTCGCGACATCAACATCCTCGACTGCATCGAATGCGGTTCCTGCGCTTACATCTGTCCGGCCCGGATACCGCTTCTGGACTATTGCAAACTGGGCAAAATGGAAGTAAAGAAAACAAAAAAATAAGCGAGACTGACTTATGCTGAAAATATCTACTGCGCCACATCTTCACTCTTCCGCCGATACCGACACCCTGATGCGGGGCGTTATCATCGCCATGCTGCCGGCGGCTCTCGTCGCCGTCCTGTTTTTCGGCATCGGCGCGCTGAAAGTAATCCTGACCTCGGTTGCGGCCTGCGTCTTATGGGAATATCTTATCGTCAGATATCTCCTGCGTCAGCCTTCAACCGTTCATAACGGTTCTGCTGTTATTACCGGTATGCTGCTGGCCTTCAACCTGCCGCCCACCATTCCGGCCTGGATGATCCTCATCGGCGCGTTTATGGCCATCGGCGTTGCCAAAATGGCCTTTGGCGGCCTCGGTAAAAACCTCTTCAATCCGGCGCTTGTCGGCCGCGTCTTTCTTTTCATTTCTTTTCCGGTGCAAATGACCACCTGGATGAAACCTTCAATTAGGGACTTTCTCAACACTGACGTGCAGACCGGCGCCACCACGCTGGGCATTTTGAAACATATTGACGCTTCCAGCTCCGCAACCTCTCTGACCGGCGGCGCGGAAAGCCTGCCCGATTACGGACAGATGTTTGTCGGCTACACCGGCGGTTCGTTGGGAGAAGTTTCGGCTTTGGCGCTGCTTTTGGGACTGGCATATATGCTCTATAAGAAAATCATCACCTGGCACATACCTTTTTATTACATCGGCACGGTCTTTTTAATGACCGGCATCATGTGGCTGATAACCGGAGATATCCGCTATGAACCGCTGACGCATCTTTTGTCCGGCGGTTTGATGCTGGGCGCGATTTTTATGGCCACGGACTATGTTACGTCGCCGATGTCGGTCAACGGCAAAATCGTCTTTGCCGTCGGCTGCGGAATTCTGACCTTCGTCATCCGCCTCTACAGCGCTTATCCGGAAGGCGTGTCCTTCGCCATTCTGATTATGAATGCGTTTGTTCCGCTGATTGACAAATTTTACTATCCGCGCGTTTTCGGAACCGGGAGAAAATAACCATGAACAAAATAAAAAGCCCCTTGTCCTCAAGCCTGTCTCACATGATTATTGTTCTTGTTGCCGTTGCCGGTTTGTCTGCCCTGATTCTGGGCTACGTTTACCGGCTGACCGAGGCACCGATCCGCAAGGCCAAAGACCAGAGGGAACTTGAAGCCATTTCGGAAGTGGTCAGCGGCGGCTTCGACAACAATCCGTTTGAAGAAAAGCACATTATTCCCACGGCGGACGGCAAGGGAAAAGTTGAGCTTTATCCGGCAAGAAAAGAAGGCAACATCACCTCCGTGGCCATCAAGACCTATACCAACAATGCCTTTGGCGGCAAAATGGAACTGATGGTCGGCTTCTTTGTCGACGGAACCATCAACAAATATAAAATCATCGACCAGAAAGAAACGCCGGGTCTCGGCACCAAGGTTTCAGAGTCTAAATTCAGCAGCCAGTTCAACGGGCTCAATCCCGGCAAACACATATTCAAGGTTCGTCAGGACGGCGGCGAAATTGACGCCGTTACCGCTGCGACCATCAGCTCTCGCGCAGTTATAGACGCCATTCAGCGTGCCTTTGACGCTTTCAGCAAACTCAACTCTTCATCTGCAGGAAATTAACCATGGATAAAACCAGTTATGAAAATCTGACCAGAGGCATTATCCGGGAAAACCCCATTTTCGTAATGATGCTGGGAATGTGTCCGACTCTGGGCGTGACCACTTCCGCCGAAAACGGCTTAGGCATGGGACTGGCCACGCTGTTTGTTTTAATGCTGTCAAACTTTGCCATTTCCGCCGTAAAATATCTCATTCCCGACAAAGTGCGCATTCCGTGCTACATTGTTATTGCTGCCACCTTTGTCACCGTTGTCGACTTGACAATGGCTGCTTCCCTGCCGGCACTTCACGCCAGACTGGGCATTTTTATCCCCTTGATTGTGGTCAACTGCCTCATTTTGGGGAGGGCGGAAGCTTTTGCCTCCAAAAACAGCGTTTTTCAGTCCGTTTTGGATGCCGTCGGCATGGGGCTGGGCTTTACTTTGGCGCTGACGCTTCTTGGCAGCGTGCGCGAAATATTGGGTTCCGGATCCATTTTCGGCTGGAGTTTTGTCGGCGAGGGGGCTGAAACCCTGCTTCTCTTCATTATGCCGCCGGGAGCGTTTCTGGCTTTGGCCGGGTTGATTCTGCTCATCAATCGTTTCAAAGGAGCGAAATAATGGATTACATTATGATTTTCGTCACGGCAATCTTTGTCAACAACATTGTTTTGTCTCAGTTTTTGGGCATTTGCCCGTTTCTCGGCGTATCCAAGAAAATCTCCACTTCCGCGGGAATGGGCGGCGCCGTAATGTTTGTTATGGTCATGTCCACCATTGTCACCTACATCATCTATCACGGCCTGCTGGTACCTCAAAATCTCACCTTTATGATTACCGTGGTCTTCATTTTGGTCATTGCCGCTTTGGTTCAGATGGTAGAAATCATCTTAAAAAAAGTGTCGCCGGCCTTATATCAGGCTTTGGGAATATTTTTGCCGCTGATAACCACCAACTGTACGGTTTTGGGCGTGGCGATTCTGGCCGTGCAAAAGGAACTGAGTCTGGCGCAGGCCGTCTGTTTTGCCTTAGCCAATTCTCTGGGTTTTACGCTCGCTATAGTACTATTTGCCGGGTTGCGCGAACGCCTGAATATGACTAAACTGCCCAATGCCATGAAAGGCGCGCCGATCGCCCTGATTACGGCCGGCCTGCTTTCCATGGCGTTTATGGGTTTTGCCGGCATAGGCAACTAATACAAAACCATTAATCTCCAAAAACACGAAAGGCTTGAGTTTGAAACTCAAGCCTTTTTCAGTATATTCAGAATGTTGCGGATCACATCGCGGAACATATCTTCGGTCAACACTCCGGTGTTGATGTTGTAACGCGAGGTGTGATACGAATTTACCATCAGCAGATTATGCCGCTCCAGGCGGTGAACCGCATTATGGGCAAACTTGAAGGCTGCCTTTTTATAGCCGAGCACGCCCAAAACCGCATTATGAGCCACACCGCCCAGCGTTAAAATCACCTTAAGGTTTTTCATATCGTTCAGTTCTTCAATCAGAAAACGGCCGCAGGTTTTGACCTCATCGCCGGTTACCTGGTTTTTGGGCGGCGCGCAGCGCACGGAATTGGTGATTCTTACGTTTTTGAGCTCAAAACCGTCATCACGGCGTTTTTGATACTGCCCCTGCGCCAAACCAAACTCTTTCAAAATCGGATACAAAACGTCTCCGGCATAATCATTGGTAAAGGGACGGGCGGTCTGGTTGGCGCCGTTTAATCCCGGAGCCAGACCGACAATCAGCACCTCCGCGTCCAAACTGCCGAAAGGCGGAACCGGCCCGTTATAATATCCCGGAAACTTGATTCTGTTGCCCTCGCGATATTCGACCAGCCGCGGGCAGAGGGGGCAGTCACGCCCCGGACAAACAAAACTCATCTGCAAAAACCTCAAAAAAATAAAACTAAATTACAATTTGTTAGCATCATAACACAAAAAAGTTGCAACCAAACCCTTTAATTATCCTTATCCAAAATTATATACCTAGTCAGGTAAACGAACTACCTGTGTGACTACAACAATAAATATATTTTGAACCTATTTAAATGGAGTTTATAAGATATGAGAAAAACATTACTTTTAGCCGGTGTTGCCTGCATCCTTTCCGCTAACGCAGCTCATGCATTGGATTTCAAAACTTTTAATCCGACTATTGGTTTGGATTATGCTTATTCCGACGCAGATTTCAAAAAAGAATCAAAAGATTTAAACAACAAATTCAGTTCCGGCATCATCAGCCTGGGCACCAAGATCGGCGACTATTCTTCCGTTGAGGCCTATTGGCAGATGTCTGCTGACAAAAAGACCATTGAAGATGTAAGACTGGGATACGGGGTTGCCGGACCTACACCTTTAAGATGTCACGCAGCAGAAGAGTATTTAAGAGGAAAGGCTGTTTCTGATAAAGAGGCAGCAGCAGAGTTTGCCAGGCTGGCACTGACAGAAGTA